>ERZ1034730.591-NODE-591-length-12495-cov-5.684164_pt1 | contig 12495 bp, 10 predicted proteins | sample MGYA00520650_ERZ1034730 | MGnify/ENA primary metagenome ERZ1034730 (study PRJEB33766, sample SAMN09781702) | gut metagenome | biome: gut microbiome | host: Homo sapiens | place: Madagascar | study: EMG produced TPA metagenomics assembly of the PRJNA485056 data set... | reverse complement strand
ACGGTCATAATCATATCGATGTCATCGCAATCATATCCCGTACTGGTATATTGATTCGAAACATACTTGATTTCCGGTGACATACGCCGGTACATACGATGGAAGAAAAGATATACCAGCGTACCAACCACCATGCCCAGCAGCATGCCGCAAACGATGTCCAGCGGATAATGAACGCCCAGATAGAGGCGGGTCCAGCAGTTCACCAGCGACCATGCTACCAGGGTGAAGGTGAGCATCCTGCTCCTTACAAGCAGCGAGAAGAACACGGCTATCGCCATGGTGTTGGCTGCATGCGCAGAACAGAAACTGTAGTCCTTCAGACGAAGATTATCCACTACCTGTACGGAATATTTTACCAGCGGATCGTTGGAAGGTCGCCATCTGGCCGCAAGCGGTTTGATGATTCCCTCGGCAATGCCATCGGCAAAAAGAATGCACAGGAATGCGCAGCCTACAATAAGACCAATCTGCCCGATCGTCTCATTATTGCGCATCACGATGATAAAGAGTACAAGATAGAGCGGTATCCAGGTGAAACCCGAAGTAAGTGCCATCACCAACTGGTCGAGAATCACATTGTTACTGCCGTTGAACCACTGCAGTATCTGAAAGTCAATATCTTGTATCGAACTAAAATCCATTTACTTATTGTTTTATATTTAATGTTGAATGTAGAATGATATCAGTGTCTGACGCTCCATCCACTTCATTCTCCTAGATTTCCTCGAGATGCTTGGTCTCAATCCATCCTTCTCTTCCATCGCCTACGCGGATGCCACGCCAGTCGGTCATTCCCTTGTCGATGATATCTACACGGGTACCCTCGTGGAGAACAAACTGATCGGTACTGGTCTTGGCAGGCGTCTTCTTGATGTTCACGGAAGGTGAGATGATGATGGCACCCTTGCGGTTGTCGAGCGCCTGCTTCTGCTGATAGGCAAAGAGATTGCTCAGCAGGAAGACGAGGAAGAAGCCGATACCGCCAAAGAAGCCGATCTTGCGCATCAGGATGTGCGGACCGAAGAGATAGAGCAGCACGAGCAGCAGCGCCATGATGATGGAGATGATACCAGTCTTCGCCCAGTTATCTACACTCGTGAAGTTGACCAGCGCCTTATACCAGGTAACAAAGAACATTTCGCTTACCGGGGTAATCTTGTCGATGGTCTTGCTGCGTGCAAACTGGAGATTGAAGTTGATGTCCTCATCTCCAGGCGAGAGCAGGCGGGCACGTTCATAGTTGAGCACCGCCTTGGTGATATTGTCTGTACGATAGTAGGCATTGCCGAGATTGTAGTAAATCTCGGCAGAGGCACCATTCTTGAGCAGCTCTTCGTAGTCGCGGATAGCCTGCTGGTAGTTGCCCTTCTGGTATTCCGTATCGGCATTGTTCTTGGTGATTGCCGATACCGGAGAAGCGCCGAAGCCCAGCATCGCCAGGAGCAGCCATACGAAGGAATATCCGGCAGGATGCTTCTTGGCGTTCTTGCGAGTCGCATTGATTGCATTTTCTATTTCCATAATCGCTGTCATTGCCGATTCGAAGGTACGGTTCATATTGCCGGCAGGATCGCCTGGAGCATAACGCTCGAACTCGCACTCATCGAGAGCGGAAGTAAACTTCTGTATTGTAACATCGTCCACATCGTGGGCGATGAGTTTCTCACGGATATTCTCACGAGAGAGCTGCTCTACCGGCATGTTCAGCTTGTAGCTCATATATCCCCAGAGGGCACGCATCACCTCATCATAGAACTCGCCCTGCTTGCCCTGCAGCATCAGCTTGTTGGCCATGCGCAGACGTTTGGTGGCTATCTTGCCCGCCTTGTTGGAGCGCTTCTTCACGATGTCGGCATTCTCGATGGCTCTGCGGTGGAATACCACCAGCAGCACGAAGAAGGCGATGAGCGGAATGAGCAGACTGGTCCAGTAGCCGAAGCTTCCGAAGAACATATCATCTGCCTGATGCTGTGAGGTCTTGCCCAACTTGATGGTATGGATATCCTTGTCCTTGCTGGTATAGTCAGCCGACTCGGATGTTGATCCATCTCCCTTCTCCACGTTCAGAGTGAAAGGTTGGGTCTTGATGGTCTTATACGCATTCTTGCTGGTATCATAATAGGTGAACTCCACGGCTGGAATGATATAGCTGCCCTGATTGCGAGGAACAGCCAGGAAATCGTAGATCATATTACCCTCCACTCCATTGGCTGTGAGTCGGGTCTTATCTGTTACCTTGGCATCATACTTGTCGAAATCCTTCGGGAAATTCACTACTGGCTGCTTAAGCAACTTGAGGTTTCCGATACCTCCCACAATCACACGGAGCGTGATCGGTTCGCCTGCCTTGATTTCCTTCTTGTCAAGACAAGCAGAGATATTGAACTTACCTACTCCACCCGAGAAGTTGGCAGGGCGCTGAGGCAACGGATCTACCTGCAGGGTGATACCCGGAGCCTTGATGTCCTTCTTTACCTCTACATATCCGGAGCCGCCATTGAAGAAGGCCTCCATAGGATCGACATTGCGGTTCTGCTGTACCACGATGCCCTTGAAGGTGATGGAAGGAATCTCCAGCTTACCGGTCATCTGAGGATACATCACATACTGGCTCCAGGTAACGCACTTGTAAGGGCGACCGTTCACCATTTCGGTATGGAAGGTCTTCTGCTGTGGCAGAGGCACTTCCTGGTTGTGGAATCCCTTCAGGTCTGGCATCTTGCCTTCCAGCTGGGTGAGTTCCACCTGTGTATATACCTTGTAGGTAAGCAGGATAGGTTCCTGCTCGTGTACTCTCTTCTTGTTGGCAGACACCTTGATGAAGAGGTCGCTGCCTGAGATGGCAGAGCCTGCGGTACGCATACGAGGTTGGTCGTAGCTATCCTGTCCGTGCATGCTAGGAGCGCCGTTGGTACGATGAGCGTGACCCGACACCGTAATCTTCACGGCGCGAGAAGCCAGGTTCCTACCATCCACGATGGCGTGGGAAGCACCAATGTTGAAGGTACCATTCTTTGCCGCATAAAGGGTGTAGGTGATGGTTACAGATGAAGAGGACGAGGTATGTCCGTTGATCATCTGATAACTGGATTGCGAAGATGTGTAAGGGCCTGCGATGACTTCGAGTCCATCCTGCACCGCACCCATTCTGAATTCCTCTACATCACGGGTGTTGATGGTATAGGCGACACGGAAGTTTTCTCCAGCCGCTACGTGCGATGGAGCCGACACGGAGATATGCTGGGCCACCGCATGCACCTGGTAGCCTAGCAAGCATATCAGCAATATCAAATACCAACCTATTTTTTTCATATCGTATCTTAAATAATAGCTAAATATTATATGTAAATCGTATTTTTATCTCATCTAATCTTTTACCAATTCTTGTCGTAAGCCTTTCTGCGTGGCTGGCTCATCGCCTTCTGCAACTTGCGCTTGGTGGCTTGCTCCTGCTGAACGGCGGCATTCAGGAGCTGCTCGGCATTCTCGCGGCTCATCTTGTCCTGGTTCGGCTGGTTTTGGTTCTGATTATTCTTGTTATTCTTATTCTTGTCCTTGTCGTTTTTGTTCTTATCGTCGTTTTTATCCTTGTTGTCTTTGTTCTTGTCCTTATTCTGATCCTTCTTGTTCTTGTCCTTGTTCTTATCCTTGTTGTTCTTGTTCTTATCCTTGTTTTGCGGATTGTTCTTGAGCAACTTCTTGCAGAGGGCAAGATTATAACGGGTCTCATTGTCCTGTGGGTTGCATCTCAGCGCCATCTTGTAGTATTCGATGGCCTGGGCATATTCACGGTGGTTCTGCATGATCACGCCCATGTTGTGATAGCTGGCTGCACGGCGGAGGCGGTTGGTTTCCAACTGGGCAGCATTGGTAAACTGCTGTATCGCCATGGAGTCTTTCTGCTGCGCCATGAGCGCACAACCAAGATTGTATATCGCCTGTGGATTCTTCTGATTCTTGGAGATAGCCTTGCGATATTGGGTTTCTGCCACTGCCCATTTCTGAGATTTGAAGGCACGATTGCCCTGACGGATCAGGTTACGATCAGTCTGGGCTCCGGCTTGTACCGTACCCACCAGCAACATTGCCACTGTTACTATTATATAATGTATATACTTCATTTTTACATCTATATTTTAAAGCTTTTGCCCTTTCAGGGCGCCTTGCTACTACTCGTATTACCCAGGGCGATGCCCTGGGCTAAGAGCTTCTGCCCTTTCAGGGCGAATAGGTGACAGCCCAGACTTATGAAGCTGCTTTATTTCGGCAGCTTCAAGGAATCCCTTTTGAAGAACTTGATGTTCCTGAGCAACGGATTCTTTACTTCCAGCATGCAGACCTCGATGATGAGCAGGAGGATGATGAGAATGCCCACAGCCTGAAACTGTTCATCGTAGGCACTGTATATCACGCTGGTCATATCTCCCTTCTGCAACTTGGTAAGGTCATCATTCAATGCCTTTTCTGCATCGCTCGTATTATCCACATGGATATACTGACCCTTGCCAGCCTGCGCCAGTTCGCGGCACATCTGCTCGTTGAGGGCAGTCATCACGGTATTGCCTGCATGATCCTTCAGATAAGAGCCATCGCCCATCGGGATAGGAGCACCCTTGGTATTACCGATACCGAGGATAAACACATTGATGCCCTTCTTCTGGGCAATCTCGGCAGCCTCCTTGGCACCATCCTCATGGTTCTCACCATCGGTAATCACGATGATGGCTCTACCCACATTGTCCTGCTGGGTAAAACTCTTGGTGGCAAGCGAGATGGCATCGCCGATATTGGTACCCTGAGTCTGAATCAGCCCCGGTGTGATATTCTGCAGGAACATCTTTGCCGATACATAATCACTGGTGATAGGCAACTGCACGAAGGCATCGCCTGCAAAGACAATCAGTCCGATCTTGTCGTTGCTGAAGTTATCTACCAGATTCTCTATCAGCATCTTGCTCTTGTCGAGACGGGAAGGAGCCACATCCTCGGCAAGCATAGAATTGGAGATATCAAGACAGATCATCGTCTCGATGCCATTACGCTTGTCGTGAGAAATCTTGCTTCCCATCTGAGGGCGAGCCACCATCACGATGACGAGTGCCAAGGCAGCAAGCATCAGCACAAACTTCACCGTAGGACGGTATTTGGATATGTCGGGCATCAACTGCTTGAGCAGTTCCGGATCGCCCAATCTTTTCAGCTTAGCCTTTCGCCTTCTCCAGCCTACCAGACGAACCAGTATGAGCACCGGTATCAGCCAGAGCAGCCAGAGAAATGTAGGATCTTCAAATCTTAACATATTTATATGATGTTATAATCTATTTTGTCTAAACTCCTCTTTCATCAAGGAATTCTTCTGAACCAAGTGAGGCGGAGCAATATCTCCAGGAGCAGTATCAGGAGTGCACCCAGGGCAAAAGGCTGATAGGCCTCATAACGCTTGGCAAAATGCTTCACATTAAACTTAGACTTCTCCAGCTTGTCAATGTCCTTGTAGATTTTCTTCAACTCGGCTGTACTCGTAGCTCGATAGAAGTTTCCATCGGTGGTCTGAGCGATGTCGCGCAGCGTCTGGGTATCGATTTCCACCGGGATATTGACATACTGTACGCCTCCTGCCACAGGCATCGGATAAGGCGCCACCTTGTTGGTTCCCACACCGATGGTATAGACTCTGATGCCGTAGCTCTTGGCTATCTCGGCAGCGGTCATAGGCGAGATGTCACCCATATTGTTACTACCGTCGGTGAGCAGGATTACCACCTTGCTCTTTGCCTTGGAATCCTTGAGTCGGGTCACGGCGTTGGCAAGTCCCATACCCACAGCGGTACCGTCGTCGATGAGTCCGCGAGCCGCGATATCGGTGCGGGTATCATGCAGGAGTCTGAGCAGACTGGCATGATCGGTGGTCATCGGACATTGCGTGAAAGCCTCGCCGGCAAAGATGGTGAGTCCGATATTGTCGGTAGGACGGCCTGAGATAAACTCAGTGGCAACATCCTTCGCCGCCTCCATACGGTTTGGCTTCAGGTCCTCAGCAAGCATAGAGGTTGATACGTCCATGGCAAGCATGATATCGATACCTTCTACGGTCTTGTTGTCCCAGGAATAGTGGGTCTGCGGACGGGCCATGGCGATGACGATGAGCACGAAGCAGATGCATCTCAGCACCATCGGCAGATGGATGAGTCTGACGCGCATGCTCTTGGGAGCATACTGATAGATGCGTGTATCACTCATGCGCATCGTAGGCTCGCTCTTCTTCCTGCCCAGGAAATACCATAATATATAAGGTATCAGCAGCAGGAGCAGCAGAAAATATGCTTTACTTGCAAATTCCATTTCTTAATTTCTTTTTATTGTTTACATCACCAGCTCTGGATTTCTGAGCCTGATGACATTTACATCACGAGCATCGCTACCTGATAAACGATGTAGCCGAAGATGGCAACTACGCTGATGCCGCCCACCCAGAGCAGGGTCTTGATGAGTCGGCGCTGCTGCTGCGACTTCTGGTCTTCGGTGCTGAGCGTTGGAACGATCTTTTCCTCCTTAGGCTGCTCATCGGTCTTCGTCTGGTCGATGAAGTTGATGGCATTCACCAGGTTGGCATCGTTCTCGTTCATCGGAATCTCGTACTTGGCAAACTTCACCAGGTCGGCGGTGGAGAAGAGCATTCTCAGCTCGTCTATCATCTTCTGGTCGCCCGAAGCACGCAGGTGCTCGATGATTTCTCCACTGGTCATCTCCATCGCATTGAATCCGAAGCGGCTCACGATATAGGCACGCAGCGTATTGGTCAACTGGGTGTAGTACTCTTTCTGAGTCTCCTGGCTGGCACTGGTATGATGATGCTTGATGTCATTGATTTCACGCAGCGCCTTCTCATGGGCAGGCACCCTCTTCACGATGCGGATGCGGGCGATGATAGGCTTGTTCTTCTTCAGACGATTACGGAGATAAATCATTGCACCACAGATGATAATCATCAGCAGGCTCAACCAGAAGGCGAAGCTCCACTCACTCCATTCGAAAGGATTATCCTGTACACCCTTTGCCGGATAGAACTGATTAGGATGCACCGTATCTACCGGAACGGTGAGCACCTTCAGCGCCAACGGATTTCCGTGATAGCTCTTGCCGTCGATCTTCACATCGAGTGCAGGAACTACATACACCTTCTCATCGAAAGAGGTAAGCGTATAGTCGCGGCTCACCTGGATGCGGTCATCACCCATCTGCATCGTGTCGCCCTTGCTCTGCTCCACCACCTCTACACCAGGTACAATCTGGTCCTGAGGCTTGAAGGATGGCAGCACAATTCTAGCACCCTTCCGGGCAGTAGCCTTGAGGTGCAGGATGGTCTGCTGTCCGATAAGCAGCTGCAGGGAATCCATGCGCTGCTCCACGGTCTGACCGAAAGCCAGCGTAGAGCAACCCATCAGCACCATCGTCAATATGATATTCTTTATTTTCATGTTATCTTACTTTAGCCTCTCTGTTTGAACAGCATCAGGAGCGCCTTCGAGAAGTCCTCGTTGGTGGCTACCGAAGTCCAATCTACCTTGCTCTTGGCAAAGATCTGTCGCAGATTCTCCTGCTGTCGCAACCAGTTTTGGGTGTGAGCCACTCTCAATTTCTTCGAACTGGTATCGATATACATCTCGTGTCCCGTCTCGGCATCCATCACCTTGAGCAGTCCCACGTCGGGCAGCTGCTTGGCACGTGGATCATACACCTGGATTCCCACCACATCGTGCTTCTGGTTGGCTATCTGCAGCTGGTGCTGATAGTCCTTTTTGTCGTAGAAGTCGCTGATGACGAAAGCCGTGCAATGGCGTTTCATCACCCTCGTGAAGTATTCCAGGGCACATCCGATATCGGTACGCTGACTCTCGGGATGAAAGTCGAGCATCTCACGAATGATGTAGAGGATATGCTTGCGTCCCTTCTTGGGAGGGATATATTTCTCTATTCTGTCGGAAAAGAAGATGACACCTATCTTGTCGTTGTTCTGGATGGCACTGAAGGCAAGGGTTGCAGCTATCTCGGTAGCCAGGTCGCGCTTCATCTGGCGCATGGTACCGAAATCGAGCGAACCGCTCACATCCACCATCAGCATCACGGTAAGCTCTCGCTCTTCTTCAAAGACCTTGACGAAAGGGCGATGGAAGCGAGCCGTCACATTCCAGTCGATGTCTCTCACGTCGTCGCCATACTGATATTCGCGCACCTCGGCAAAGGCCATTCCCCTACCCTTGAAGGCAGAATGATACTGGCCGGCGAAGATGTTCTGGCTCAATCCGCGAGTCTTGATCTCGATCTTCCGAACTTTCTTTAAGATATCTTGTGTATCCAACTTAATTTACTTTGAATTTTGAACTAAATCAAGGCACTTCAACCTTGTTGATGATGCGGCTGACGATTTCCTCGCTGGTGATTTCGCTTGCCTCTGCCTCATAAGAGAGGCCGATGCGGTGGCGGAGTACATCGTGAGCCACGGCACGTACATCCTCAGGAATCACGTAACCACGGTGCTTGATGAAGGCGTAGGCTCTGGCTGCCTTGGCAAGTGAAATGCTGGCACGAGGACTGCCGCCAAAGGTAATCATATCCTTCAATTCGCCCAGGCCGTAACGGTCTGGATAACGGGTAGCGAAGACGATGTCGGCAATATACTGCTCAATCTTCTCATCGATATACACCTCGTTGACGATGCTGCGAGCCTTCAGGATTTCCTCGGCTGTAGTAACCGGAGTCACGGTAGGCAGACCGCCCTGGATGTTCTCACGGATGATGAGCTTCTCTTCTTCGATGGTAGGATAATCGATGATAACCTTGAGGAGGAAACGGTCCACCTGAGCCTCAGGCAACTGATAGGTACCCTCCTGCTCTACCGGGTTCTGGGTAGCCATCACCAGGAATGGATTAGGCAAATGGAAAGTCTGCTCGCCGATGGTTACCTGATGTTCCTGCATCGCCTCGAGCAAGGCACTCTGCACCTTGGCTGGAGCACGGTTGATCTCATCTGCCAGGACGAAGTTGGCAAACACAGGTCCACGCTTCACATGGAAGGCTTCATCCTTCTGCGAATAGATCTGCGTACCGATCACGTCGGCTGGCAACAAATCGGGTGTAAACTGTATGCGGCTATAGTCTGCACTAATCAACTGTGACAATGTTTTGATTGCAAGAGTCTTCGCCAGACCCGGTACACCTTCCAGGAGAATGTGACCATCAGAGAGAAGACCGATAAGGAGACAGTCAACGAGGTGCTTCTGACCTACGATGACCTTGTTCATGCCCATTACCAGGTTGGTAACGAACTGACTCTGTTGTTCAATCCGGATATTCAACTCACGGATATCAATAGCTTCTGCCATAATCTTATATCAATTTTACGTTTAATTCATTCTAAAAACAGAACAAAGGGCACTTCCAAAATGCCCTCCGTCCTCAAATCAAACGCAAAAGTACTCAATTATGAGCACAAAAGCGAATAAAGCTAACTAAATTATATTAAAAAAGTTTCACAAACGCTATTTTTAGAAACTTTTAATAAAGCAGGCACACGAAGCATCAGCGATTGCGATGCTTCATATACCATGGATGTACTAGGAAATTATACATCAGAAGAGAAACCACTGTCAATCCGAAAGCTGGATACACAAGTTCATTATACACTGGATTCAATATCGCCATATCCACATCAGGAGACTTCTGATACACGTCCTTTATTAGCCAGAAACCCAATCCGATTCCTAAGCTCAACCCCAGTTCCCACGCCAGGAAGAAGGAGCTCATACTGGTGCCACGCTGGCAATGCTTGGCAAGCTTGATGTAGAAAAGCAGGAATCGGCTTCCGATGATGCCCACTCCCAAGGCAAGCAAGGCAGGTACAAGCATCTCTTCGGCAAAGCTCTGATCGCTTAAGGAAACAAATTCTGCTGCCGCAATCAATATCAGTCCCACGATTACCTGACTCTTCAGCTCTGCATCAGCAAAAACGTATTTTTCTGCCACCAATGCCAGAAACAGTCCACAAAAAAACATCACATAGACGGTGAGAGAATGAGGCTGCGACAGATAGAAGCCCAGTATCACCATGATGCATACAATATTGACGAACAGCGGAAATCCCTGAGGCAGGAAGAAGCGGTCGCTGCTGATGAGTGACACGTTTTCTGACGGAGCCTTGAACGGGAATTTCACTCTGGAAACCAGCACCAAGGCAACCAATGCCAATACCGAGGCTACAGGAAAAACGACTTTCATACTGAAGACATGATAGACCAGAAGCGACAGCAATGGACCTACCGCAATGGAAAAGCGGGCAAACCAGGAGGTGATATAATTCGCCTCCGTACGCTGGAAAGATTCACAGGTATCGATAATCAGCGTACTCGCCAGCGACATCTCTGCCAAGCCAAGGAAAGCACCCTGAATCAGACGCATCACCACCAGCATCTCGAAGCCCACCTTGATATTCCAGAAGGTTTCCAGATAATAAAGAACGACGAGACTGACTGCCACACCCAGGATGGATATCTGGCATACCCGATTGCGGCGATAGCGCTGCACCAGATAGGAGCAGAAGCCACCCAAAAGAAAGATGCCCAAGCCATAAGCAGCATAAACCACGCCAATCTGAGTAACGGAATATCCCTCCTTAGCCATAAAATAAGGTATGCTCAGGAGGAGCATATAGATGCTCGTCATCAGGAAGAGATTGGCGAAGCAGAGACGCCAGAAGTCACGGTGCCACAGATTAAAATGTACCGGGGTATTTTGCGTATCCATCTTAGTAGCTCTCTTCTGCGCTTGGATACTCCACGCTCTTCACGGCATCGATATAAGCCTTTACTCCCTTCTGCATCTCCTCGCCTACCTGGGCAAAATGACGCAGGAATTTTGGCTTGAAGCCCTGGGTCATACCGAGCGCATCAGCATAAACCAGCACTTGCCCATCACAACCGTTACCAGCTCCAATACCGATAGTTACAGCGTTTACCTGACGTGAAACTTCAGCCGCCAGTTTGGCAGGAACCTTCTCCAGGACGATGGCAAAACAGCCAGCCTTATCCAGAGCTTTAGCATCGCTGATCAGCTTCTCTGCCTCTGCATCCTCCTTGGCACGGATGCCGTAACCACCAAACTTGTTCACGCTCTGAGGAGTAAGTCCAAGATGGCCGCAAACAGGAATACCGGCATTGATGAGTGCCTGAACAGTATCCAGAATCTCCACGCCACCTTCCAGCTTCAGCGCATCCACGCCCGTCTCCTTCATCATTCGGCAAGCATTGCGCAAGGCATCTTCCTTGCAAACCTGATAGCTGCCGAAAGGCATATCACAGAGCACGAGTGCATGATTGCAGGCGCGAGCCACGCTGCGTGCGTGGTAAATCATCTGATCTACGGTGATAGGCAATGTATCAGCATTTCCAGCCATCACATTGCTAGCCGAATCACCTATCAGGATGGTATCGATGCCAGCTGCATCGATGATGCCTGCGGTAGTGAAATCGTAGGCAGTAAGCATCGTAACCTTCTCACCTGCCGCCTTCATTTCGGCGTAGGTCTTGGTTGTGATTTTCTTTTTGTCTGTAGATAAATATCCCATATAATTGTGTTTACTTAAAAGTTTCTACAATCTTCTCCAGGTCATCGTATCCGAATCCATTGTAATCGGCTATCACATAGTCGCTGTATGGCTGGATGCTCTCTGCAGAATTGGTAGTAGCGAGTCCGAGGGTAAATGCACCCGAAGCTCTCACTGCCTTCAGTCCGTTGAAGCTGTCCTCCAGACCTACGCATTCCTCCGGCTTTGCTCCGAAACAGGCAGCACCCTTGAGATAACAGTCTGGATCCGGCTTGCTCTTGACAAAATCTTCGCTGGTGAGCACGCGGTCAAAATTGGTCTTGAACTCAGGATGATGCTTATACACCTGCTCCATCTTCTGCAGATTGCTGCTCGTCACCACAGCGCACTTCACACCATGCGCCTTCACGTCTTTCAGGAAAGTTTCGAATCCGAGAATGTAAGGAAACGACATATTCAGCTCGAACTCATCGAGCCGGTCTGTTATCTTAGCCTGTTCCGACTTGTAATCGGTGTATCCATCAATATGAGCGAATGTGGCATCATCAGAGAAGTACTTGTCGTAGATCTGAACCAGGGTCTGTCCCTTGATGCGAAGCGCAAAGTCAGGCATCTCCGGATGATACTCCCTGCCTATCATTCCCCAGAACACGGAATACTGGCTTTCGGTATCGAAAACCACGCCGTCTAAGTCGAATAATGCTGCTTTTATCATTACTTTTTATATTAAATAAATACTATCTAACATCTTTTTCGGGTGCAAAGGTACACATTTTTTTGCTAACAAGCCCCGAAATAACTACTAAATATACAAAAAAAGCTAATTTTATTTTGTTTTATCTACAATTTGCACTACCTTTGCATCGGTTTATATACATTAATAAATATAGTAT
>ERZ1034730.588-NODE-588-length-12520-cov-5.082952_pt1 | contig 12520 bp, 10 predicted proteins | sample MGYA00520650_ERZ1034730 | MGnify/ENA primary metagenome ERZ1034730 (study PRJEB33766, sample SAMN09781702) | gut metagenome | biome: gut microbiome | host: Homo sapiens | place: Madagascar | study: EMG produced TPA metagenomics assembly of the PRJNA485056 data set... | reverse complement strand
CTTTTAAGAAACGAAGGGATGCATCGAAAGTAGCGCCTCCCCAGCACTCAACAGCGTAGAATCCAACCTTGTCCATTTTATCTACGATTGGAAGCATCTGCTCTGTTGTCATTCTTGTTGCGATCAGAGACTGATGAGCATCACGCAGTACTGTCTCTGTTATTTTTAAAGGTTTTTTAACAACTTCAGCCATTTTTTCCTCCTTATACAGCGAATCTGTTTTTGTTCCGCTGTCTGATTAAATTCCAAAGATTGCCATGAATACACCGGCTGCTACTGCTGTACCGATAACACCGGCAACGTTTGGTCCCATTGCATGCATAAGTAAAAAGTTCGTAGGATCTTCCTCTGCACCAACCTTCTGTGATACACGTGCAGCCATAGGAACTGCAGATACACCGGCAGAACCGATAAGAGGATTGATCTTGCCTTTGGTAATGAAGCAGAGTAATTTACCGAACAATACTCCGGCTGCTGTACCAAACATAAATGCGATGAGTCCAAGTGCAACGATCTTTAAGGTTGTTGCATTTAAGAATGCCTCAGCACTTGTTGATGCACCAACAGATGTACCAAGTAAAATAACAACGATGTACATTAATGCGTTAGATGCTGTCTCCGATAACTGACGAACTACACCACACTCACGGAACAGGTTACCGAGCATTAACATACCAACAAGTGGAGCTGTGGTCGGAAGAATCAGACATACGACAACGGTTACCACGATTGGGAATAAGATTTTCTCAAGTTTGGATACCGGACGTAAATTCTGCATCTTAATGGCACGTTCCTTTTTCGTTGTAAATAACTTCATGATTGGTGGCTGAATGATCGGCACCAATGCCATGTAAGAGTATGCTGCTACAGCGATCGGTCCCATCAGACCGGACTGTCCAAGTTTTCCTGCAAGGAAAATGGAAGTAGGACCATCTGCACCACCGATGATAGAAACGGCTGCTGCTGCTTTATCATTGAATCCCATCAGGATTGCAAGGAAATATGCGCCGAAAATACCAAACTGTGCTGCTGCTCCTAAAAGGAAGCTGATCGGGTTTGCGATCAGAGGTCCAAAATCGGTCATCGCACCAACGCCAAGGAAAATAAGGGATGGCAGGATTGACCATTCATCTAAGGTATAAAAATAATGGAATAAACCACCGACACCGTTACTCATCTGTTCCGGAGTTGCAAAGATATCCGGATAAATATTTACCAGAAGCATACCAAATGCGATTGGAACGAGTAACAACGGTTCAAACCCTTTTGCAATAGCCAGATACAGGAAAATACATGCAACTAAGATCATTACGAAATTTCCCCATGTCAGGTTGAAAAAGGCAGTCTGATGAAGGAGGTTGCCCATTGTCTCAGTAAAATAACTCATTGTTATCCTCCTAAAATTAGTTGTTTAAAGTTGCCAGTAATGCACCTGCTTCTACCATATCACCAACGCTTACGTTGATGCTTGCTACAGTACCATCTTCGGTAGCAACAACCGGTGTCTCCATTTTCATGATTTCAAGAACTAAGATTGTGTCACCTTTCTTTACAGATGCGCCTACAGAAGACTCGATCTTAAATACTTTTCCTGCTGCGCCTGCTTCAATCTTAACATTGCCTGCACCACCTGCCGGAGCTGCTGCCTTCGGAGCTGCTGCCGGTGCCGGAGCTGCTGCACGTCTCGGTGCTGCTGCCGGTGCGCTTACTGCACCATTTTCTTCTACAGTAACATCATAAACATTTCCATTTACGGTAATTGTATAGCTTTTCATTGAATCATCCTCCTGTGATCATTACTTTTTTAACGACATACTATTTTATAACTTGTCTTTTTTCGTCTATCTTCTATGAATAGAACGTACTACGAATCCATCTGCTGACGTTCCTTCTGCCGCTGCGATCGCTGCAGAAATAACTGCAACCAGTTCTAAATCGTCGGTAAGAGAAGCTGCTTCCTCACGCTGTTCGATCTGGTCTACTACAGGATCTGCCACTTCTTTCTTTGCACCAGCATTTGCTTTTTTGTTCTGTAAATACGGAATTACTTTAAAGCAGCTGATGATCAGACTGATCAGGATAAGAACTACGAATACGGTTCCCATTCCCATCAATGTATTCATGCCGGCTTTTTCCATTTTCTCACCAAGTGAATACACAAGATCTGCACTGGCATCTGTAAGTTCCGGTGATTCTGTTTCGTAATTATATTCATATACATATGAAACAACTACATCTCTGTCTGAGAAATGTAAAACCTGATCTGCAGTCACAGTTTTCTGTGCTTTCGTCACAGTAAGCTCTCCAAGTCCCTGATATGAACCTAAATCCGGAACTGTTTCACCCCAGGATGTCAGTAAATGGGCAAACGCATCCATTCCGTTGGAATCATAATATTCTGCACCGCTTTGTATATCTTCATCTGAAAATGAAACAAGCGCAGATACTGTCTGCTCCATGTTATCCTGAATATCAGAATAGCTCATACCAAAATAATCAACGCTCTTAGGATCCGTTCCACATGCTGTCATTGCCAGAACCATAAAGCAAAGACAAAGCATAAGAGATAATTTTTTCTTCATAACTTCACCTTTCTATTTTGTTCCATGTTTCTTGTCCGGTACACCTGCACATTTTGTATATAATAATTCAAATGCATCTACAAGGTACTTTCTGGTGTCTGCCGGATCTAAAATAAGATCTACATAACCGCGTCTTGCTGCAGTCATGACACTAGACTGTAATGCATCATATTCTTTTGCTTTTGCTGCAAGTTCGTCTGCAGATGCATCTGCGTACATGATCTTAGCTGCAAGATCTCCATCCATCATACCGATCTTTGCATCTGTCCATGCATATGTAAAATCTGCTCCGATTGCTTTGGAGTTCATTGTCACATAAGCACTTCCGATTGCATTTCCGGTAATTACGTTAACTTTCGGGCAGGTTGCATCAGCAAACGCCATAGTCATACGTGCAAGTGCTTTTGCAAGTCCTTTTTCTGCACATACAGTAGCTGCATATCCTTTTACATTTGTTAAAGACAATACAGGGATCTCAAATGCATCACAGAAATTAACGAACTCTGCTGCCTTGTTGCATCCTCTTGCTGTTAAAGCTCCGGAGAACTCTTCTGCTTTTTTGCCTTCTTCATCATAAACTTCTGAACAGTTTGCAACTGCGCCGACTGTCATTCCGTTTAACTGGATAAATCCGGTTACCATGTCTTTTGCGTAGTTTTTCTTTGTCTCAAAGAAAACATGTCCGTCAGAGATCTCGCTGAGTAAATATCTCGGATCACCTTTCATAGCTGCCATGTTCTCACATGCACGGTTTAAATCATCCTCACATTCAGATGTATATACATCTCCTTCGTTATTTAAAGGAAGAATGCTTACTAACTCACGAATCTGTGCAATGATCTCATCCTCTGTTCCAACTGCATCGATGCAGCCATTCTTCTCACTCTGGAACTCTGCTGAGGATGTATCGCATTTTTCAACACGGTTGCCATCGATCGCATTCGGGGAGTTGATGAACATTTTTCCTTTGCTCTCCATAAATGCAAAATCAGATAATGCAGGTACTACTGCAAGTCCACCGCCACAGCTTCCGAAAATAGCGGAAATCTGTGGAACAACGCCGGATGCTGCGACCTCCTTTGCGTAGATCTCACCAAATCCGTTTAATGCATCAACAGATTCCTGTAAACGCATTCCGGCGCAATCGATAAATCCGATCACCGGTGCTCCCATTTTCATTGCCATATCATATACGGCTGCGATCTTCTTTGCATGCATCTCTCCGATAGTACCGTTTAATACGGCTGCATTCTGGCTGTATACAAATACCAGATTGCCATCCACCAGACCATGTCCGGTAATTACACCATCGGACGGTGTATCTGTGTCTGCAAGATTAAAGTCTGTATTTCTTGCGGTTACGAGAGAACCGATTTCCATGAAACTGTTCTCATCGACTAACTTGGTAATACGCTGCATTGCCAAGCTATCATTACTACTATTCATCCTTTTTGCCCTCCATCTATAAAGTTTGTTACCACATCTTTCGACATGGTACATAGTGAATAATGTAAAAATATAACAAATTCCGCTAGGATAAATTATAGATGGTCGGCGACAAATTTTCAAGTGAATTGTTAATTTTTTGACAGTTTTTTTTCACATACATAGTGTTTTGAGCATTTACAGCGGAAATAATTCGGCTGCTTTTTTTATGCACCAGAAAAAATCTATTTTTTTTACCGTCTCCTTTACCGTAACTGTACGTTTTGCCAGAATCTCATCCCCAAGCAGATATGTAATTTCTCCTGCAAAATCCCCATTCATTACCGGCGCATAAAGTTTTGGCGTCACTTCATACTTTACCTTTATTTCCTGCTCATTTCCAATCAACAGTGCTGTCAGTCCTTCTATCGGCGATATTTCCAATTCTGTTCTTACCTCTCCGCCGATCTTTTTACTCTGCCCGCCTTTCACCTCTACAGCAGCAGATTCCTTTGTGTTCAGCTCAATCTCATCCAGTTTTATTTTTTTAAACATTGTAATTCCATACTGCATAAGTTTCTTCGCATCTGCCCACTTATATGTTTTATTGTTCGGCCACCCGCAGGCAAGCAGTGCTACAATAAAAGTCCTGTCATCACGCTGTAATGCGCCTATATAACAGTATCCCGCATTACCGGTAAACCCGGTTTTACCGGACAATGCCCCATCCATCATCTGCAAAAACGCATTATGATTGTAACAGGTATAACTGTTTTTCCCATCCATATCATGAAACTGATATTGCCCTTCCTGTGTGATCGTAAGAAACTGTCCCGCCATCTTAGAACCTTTGATACAATACCGCATAATCAGCGAAAGATCCGCCGCTGTCGTATGGTGAAAACCGTCTTCATCTTTTGCATCCAGTCCGTTTGGCGTAATAAAATAGCTGTCCTCACAGCCGATCTCTTTTGCTTTATCGTTCATCATTGCTGCAAAATCAGCCGTTGTGCCTGCGATATGTTCAGCGATTGCCACTGCACAGTCATTATAAGATTCTAACATCAGTCCGTACAGCAGATCCTTCAGATAAAAACGCTGTCCTTCCCTCATACCAAGATGTACTTTCGGCTGTGAAGCTGCAAGTGCACTCACGGTCACTTCACTGTCTAACTCACAATTCTCAAGTGCAATGATACAGGTAAGAATTTTTGTTGTACTCGCATTTGCCATCGCCTGATGTCCGTTTTTTTCATACAGGATACGTCCGGAATCTGCGTCCATGAGCACTGCCGACCTTGCATACAAAGAATTCTGATCCGGCTCTCCCATTATTTTCTCCATCTGCACATTCCCACTTTGTTCAAAAGCTTCCACCACCTGTATACCGTTTCCAATTAAAATTACAGTAATAAGTATCCACGCCAGCAGCTTTTTCCACATATGCAAAACTCCAAAAAAGTATTTCATCAATCCTTATGTACACAACATCAAAAACATGTGCATTTACATCAAAAAAAATACATATAAAACCGGATCAGATATCCAGTTTCATATGCATTTCCGCTTCTGCTTCCTGTTTAAATTCCTCAACCTGGACCGGACTTGGCACAGGGAGTTCATCTATCGAATGTACACCAAAGCTCCTTAAGAACTCTTCTGTCGTTCCAAAAAGCAACGGACGGCCCGGTGCGTCAAGTCTTCCCAATTCACATACCAGATTATACTCTACCAGTTTATTTACTGCATGGTCGCAGGAAACCCCTCTTATCTTTTCAATTTCTGCTTTTGTGATCGGCTGTTTGTAGGCGATGATCGACAGCGTCTCAAGTAAAACATCGGTCAACACATGCTTTTTCGGCTGTTTGGCAATTTTTACCAGATATTCATACATTTCTCCTTTTGTACACATCTGGTAAGAACCGTCAAGTTCCATGATCTTGATCCCGATACTGTCATTTTCGTAGCGTTTCATCAGATTTTCCACGATCTTTTTTGTCTGTTCTGTATCAAGTTCGAGTGTTTTTGCTATGCGTTCCAATTCCACTGACTCTCCCATCGTAAACAGGATTGCCTCAACGATTGCTTCATATTTCTTTTCTTCCATGCCAGTCCCCATTTTGCTCTGCAGCTACGCAGCAATTTTTGATTCAATTTTTATATCATCGAATGTGTATTCCTGCGAAACAACTATCTTTCCCATTTTCATCAGTTCTAATATTGCAAGAAATGTCACAACCACTTCCATTTTCCCGGACTGCGCTTCTAAAAGGCTCCGGAATGAGAAATGTCCGTGATGCATGCTGTACTCTTCCACATACGACATCTTATCGGAAAGTGACACTTCCTCTTTCTCAATTTTTCCAAATTTAGAGCGGACCGGATCGATCTTGTCCGCCTGTTTTTTTATGATAGACTGAAATATATCGTTCAATCTTGCGAGTGTGATACCGGACATCAGTTCATTCACATCTACCGGTTCTTCATATGCAAGCACTTCCGGCGGAATCGTCGGTACTTTATACAGGACTTTTCCCGCATCGATCTGACGATCCTTAAGTTCATATGCCATACATTTATACATTTTATATTCCAATAACTGCTGCACAAGTTCGGCTCTTGGGTCTTCCTCCTGCTCATCTTCACTTTCTTTTGCAGGAAGCAGCATTTTGGATTTAATATCAAGTAATGTCGCCGCCATCACAAGGAATTCGCTCATCACATTTAAGTCCTGTCTGCGCATCTCAGCAATATATTCCATGTATTGGCTGGTAATCTCCTCGATCGGAATATCATATATATTTACTTTATTTTTTTCCAATAAATGTAAAAGCAGATCCAGTGGACCCTCAAACACCTGAAGCTTTACTGTTAATTCCATCTATGTAACACCCTCTCATTCCACAAATAATGATTTTACCGTGGATTCCTGCAAAATTCAAGATTTTTATGCATAATGTACATCCCGTACTCCTAAAATAAATTATAACAGAACCCTACGGAGGGCATATTTTTGAAATTTGTGGTTTCCTTTCTGCTTAGTCTTAATCTTTTTATGCAAAGCACATTATTTCCTGTATCTTCCTGTTTCACTCCGGTCACTGCAGACTCTATCTCATTTAGCTCTAATACAGAAACTGTACCGGCTGCTGATTTAAATATTTCCGCACCAAGTGCAATTTTAATGGAGGCATCTACCGGAGCCATTGTCTATGAAAAAAACTCCCACGAATCGAGACATCCGGCAAGCGTGACCAAGATCATGACTCTGCTTTTGATTTTTGATGCTCTTTCCTCAAAACAGATTTCTTTCGATGATACTGTGACTGTCTCCGAGCACGCAGCCAGCATGGGAGGTTCACAGGTATTTTTAGAACCAGGCGAAACACAGACCGTCGATACGATGATCAAATGCATCAGTGTCGCAAGTGCGAACGATGCCTGTGTTGCCATGGCAGAACATATTGCCGGCTCAGAGTCAGAATTTGTCCGCATGATGAATGAACGTGCCAAAGGACTCGGCATGAATGATACCACATTTATCAACTGTTGTGGTTTAGACGCCGATGGGCATATGACCAGTGCAAACGATATTGCCTTAATGTCACGCGAACTGATCACAAAATATCCGAAAATCCACGATTACTGTACGATCTGGATGGAAAATATCACCCACACTACTGCAAAAGGTTCCTCTGAGTTTGGGCTGACCAACACCAACAAACTGATCAAGCATTACCAGTACGCCACCGGTCTGAAAACCGGATTTACCAATACTGCCATGTACTGTATTTCTGCAACTGCAAAAAAAGACGGCATGGAACTGATTGCTGTCATCATGGGTGCACCCGATATCAAGTCCCGCTCTGCTGATGCTACATCACTGTTAAATTACGGATTTGGGAAATGCAGGATCTACTGTGATAATCATGAAGATAAACTAGACGCCCTTCCGGTAGAAAAAGGCCTTGCTGATTCTGTCGGCATCATCTACCAAAGACCTTTTCAGTATATGACAACAGATGGAAGTGATCTTTCCGGCATTACCAAAAGCATAGAACTGCCGGAAAGTGTGACAGCGCCTGTAAAAAAAGGCGGCACTGCCGGAAAAGCGGTGTATTTCCTGAACGGAACACCCATCGGCAGTGTCAGTATCGTATATACAGATACAGTTAATGCTGCAGAATATAAAGATTATTTTTGCCGCACCCTCCTGTACTTTGTTCCATGAGATATTTCAAACGATCTACATCACATATTTTTGCCAGTCCCATCATCATATGCTACAACAATGGTGCAAACAGACGCATCAGACTTTGCACCATACGTACTGGAAGTTTTCTCTCCCTGCAGAATGCCACGTCCATCTCCTCTGACTCAGCAAATGTCTTAAGGCAGTCTTCTTTTACCTGCATGACTGCCTTAGACTGATACATAAATACACCACATTCAAAATGTAAAAACAGACTCCGGTAGTCAAGGTTCACACTGCCGACTGTTGCAATTTCATCATCACAGACAAAACATTTTGCATGGATAAATCCTGGTGTATATTGAAAGATCCTTACACCATTTTTTAAAAGCGGTTCATAATATGACTGTGTCAGAAGATAAACTGCTTTTTTATCCGGCACTCCCGGTGTCACAATTCTTACATCCACACCGCTCTTTGCCGCATTAGAAAGGCAGATCAGCATCTCATGGTCTATGATCAGATACGGTGTGAAAATATATACATATTTTTTTGCACGGCTTATGATATTTAAATAAATATTTTCTCCGACATTTTCATTATCCAGAGGACTGTCTCCATATGGCTGCACAAAACCATCCGAATCAGGTTTTTTCTGCTGATATACCGATGGCAGAAACCTGCTGTAATCTTCTGTGGAACGATTAATATAGTTCCACATTTCAAGGAACATTGCCGTAAGACTCCAGACAGCCTCTCCCTCAATCCTGACTCCGGTATCTTTCCAGTAGCCAAATCTCTGTACTTTGTTGATGTATTCGTCTGCAAGGTTGATTCCACCTGTAAATCCGACATAACCGTCCACCACAAAAATCTTTCTGTGATCACGGTTGTTCATCACCACAGAGATCAACGGTTTAAATGGGTTAAATGTCACGCAGGGGATTCCTCTCTCCTGCAGCTTCTTATAATATCCAAAGGAAATAGAATTGATACTGCCGACATCATCATAGATAAACCGCACATCCACTCCCGCTTTTGCCTTTTCTTCCAGAATATCCAGGATTGCATTAAACATATACCCTTCCTCGATGATAAAATATTCGAGAAAAATAAAATGTTCTGCACCACGCAATGCCTCTAACATATCCGGGAACATTTCTTCCCCGCATCTGTAATATTTCGTCTGTGTATTCTGATATAAAGGGAAGCCTGCCCATTTATCAATATAAGATGACTGCAGATATGCCGACCGGCTTTCTTTTTCCAATTCCTCTTCTGCTGCGGTATCTCTCTGAAACAAGGCTTCTACCTGTCGGTTAACTGCATCCATTCTCTCTCTGGTATGTTTTGTCAGACCTGATCTTCCAAACAACAGATATACCATAAGTCCGAAAACCGGTGAAAGCAGTATCAAAAATGTCCACGAAAGTTTATTCGCCGGATTTGTCCATTTATTGACGATGACAAGTACGACAATGATCGCGATCACACGTACGAGCAGATTGACATATGTGAACTTGTAGCTAAGCTGCCACAATACAACACATAACCATAACACCTGTAAAATGATCGCCATGGCTACTACAAAAAATCTTCCAAATATGAGATGTAATATTTTCTTCATACAAAACTCCATTTCTGCGCTGTTTTTTAATAAAATAAAGTTTTATTTCATCGCAGGCATGTGCTTATTGTAATAATTTTCCGTTCAAAAGTCAACGGACGAGATAATCCACATGTATCATTCCCCAGCCGGTTTTTCCAAGCTGCGTGCTTCGCGGATATGCTCTCTCATAAAGGCGAAGTTTCATTTCTGCCGGAGTAAACGATGGATATTTTTCAAATGCCAGCGCAAGTGCCCCTGATACAACCGGTGCTGCCATAGAAGTCCCGCTTTTTACCTGATATCCCATTGCATCCCTGCTGCAGCTCGTAATTCCAGTTCCCGGCGCAAGAATCTCCGGTTTGACAATGCAGCATGCAGTCGGTCCTCTGCCACTATATCCTGTTTTTAAAACTTTTCTCCCATGGTCACTGGTATCATCATCACTGCTTCCGACTGTCAGTACTTTTCTTGAAATACCCGGTATCGTCACAGTATTTTCTTTCGGTCCGTTGTTTCCTGCAGCAGCAACCACCATGATTCCCTCATCCCACAATTCATCGATCGCATGTAACAGTTTTCTCTGCTCTTCCAATCCCGCTCCAGGCAGCATTCCAACGGATATATTTAATATTTTGATATGATGCAGTTTTCTGTTTGCTTTCACCCAGTTTACAGCATCAAGAACCTTTTTGGTATTTCCATTTCCATTTTCGTCTAATACTTTTAACATGATGATCCTGCATTTTGGTGCAACGCCACTGTATCTGCGGACGTTATGTGCAGTACCTTTCACATACTGTTCCGACATTTTTCCATTTCCTGCAATGATCCCAGAAACATGCGTCCCATGCCCATTATCGTCATACATTTCATTTCTTCCATTACAAAAATCCTTAAAATATATAATCCTGTCTTCAAAATCCGGATGTGGGACAATGCCGGTATCCATCACTGCAACCGTAATATTCTGCCCGCTAAGTCCTGATCTGTATGCATAATCTGTGTGAATGATCTTCTTAACCCGATCCATAGCAGCCCCCTTCTATTAAAAAACTTCCATATTATTATATGAAAAAGTATCCTTTCTGCTAAAAAATGATAAGAAAATGTTAATTTTTTCTGAAAATTCAGAAGAATGTTTGACAGTCGGAATGTTTTTTCTTAAAATAAATAATAGTTAATTAGTGAACTATTATGGTTTGCTTTAAAAATAAAAAAAGAAAGTAGTGTGATGCCATCTTGAACAAAAAACTCAAAGAAAAATTTGACGAATCCGTAAACGCGGTTCTCCCGATCACTGTGATCGTACTTCTGCTCTCTATTTTTGTCGTCCCCATGGAAACAGGTACGATTGCCCTCTTCCTAGTCGGTGCATTTATGTTGATCATTGGTATGGCTTTTTTCCAGCTCGGTGCAGAAACTGCCATGACTCCTCTCGGCGAAGGCGTTGGTTCTTCCATTATGAAAACAAGAAAACTTCCTATTTTAATCGGTGTTTGTTTTCTAATGGGTATTATCATTACTCTTGCAGAACCGGATCTTCAGGTTCTCGCAAATCAGGTTCCTTCTATTCCAAACAATACTCTGATCTTTACGGTTGCACTTGGTGTCGGTGTATTTCTGGTAATCGCCGTACTCCGTATTCTTTTCCGGATCAGTCTTCCAGTCCTGTTGTGCATTTTTTATATTGCGCTGTTTCTTCTTTCTTTTGCGGCACCTGCTGATTTTATCGCAGTCGCATTTGATTCCGGCGGTGTGACAACAGGTCCTATGACAGTTCCTTTTATCATGGCGATCGGTGTTGGACTCTCCGCCACCAGAAATGATAAAAATGGTTCAAGCGACAGTTTCGGACTGATCTCTTTTTGCAGCATCGGTCCGGTTTTGATGGTTCTGCTGCTTGGCATCTTTTATCATCCAACCGGTGCCGCTTACAATGAAACAACAATTCCTGACGTGATCACCATGCAGGATGTAATCCGCGAATTTGTACATATGGTACCGGATTACGCCAAAGAAGTACTTCTGTCCATTCTTCCTGTACTTTTTGTTTTTTTGATTTTCCAGCTTATTTCCAGGCGTTATCACCGCCCGCAGATGATCAAGATGATCATCGGTTTTCTCTACACGATCATCGGTCTGATTCTTTTCTTAACCGGTGTAAATGTCGGATTTGCGCCTGTCGGAAGTCTTCTTGGAAGCAGTCTTGCCGGACAGCCATGGAAATGGATCCTGATTCCGATCGGTGCTCTGATCGGTTATTATATCGTAAAAGCTGAGCCTGCCGTTCAGGTACTGAACCGCCAGGTTGAAGATGTCACAAACGGTTCTATTTCAAGAGACACTATGAATTTAAGTCTGTCGATCGGTGTATCCGCCTCAGTTGCGCTTGCTCTGCTGCGTGTTCTTACCGGTTTAAATATTTACTGGCTTTTAATCCCCGGCTATCTGATCGCACTGATTCTGACACGATTTGTACCCAGAGTATTTGTCGGTATTGCATTTGACTCAGGTGGAGTTGCAAGTGGTCCTATGACTTCCACTTTCCTGCTTCCTCTCGCCATGGGTGCCTGTACTGCAATCGGAGGCAATGTCGTAACAGACGCTTTTGGTGTTGTCGCCATGGTTGCCATGGCACCACTCATTGCAGTTCAGGTTATGGGAGTTTCTTATAATATCAAATTAAAGAAAGCAAGTACCCCTGCCGCTGCA
>ERZ1034730.582-NODE-582-length-12594-cov-16.417258_pt1 | contig 12594 bp, 13 predicted proteins | sample MGYA00520650_ERZ1034730 | MGnify/ENA primary metagenome ERZ1034730 (study PRJEB33766, sample SAMN09781702) | gut metagenome | biome: gut microbiome | host: Homo sapiens | place: Madagascar | study: EMG produced TPA metagenomics assembly of the PRJNA485056 data... | reverse complement strand
AGGGTGCAAAGAAGGCGCTGGAAACCGTGATGCGCCAATGCGACCACTGGGCAGACGAAGAAGATAACGTAGTATAAACCCTTTAAAATTTGAAGTAAGAAACAGACATAAATAGACTGAATCATAACACGATAGACGCTGATTATCTGACACTTCTACGGTATTCAGAACCTGCAAATTCAGAAATTCGACAAGAAGACGGTGACAGCAAGGCGTCCACTCCTCTACGGCGTGGGCTGTACTTGTTTGTACCTTGCCGAAGGTTCTTGCAGGTACCTGAATACCGGTACTTACAGGGAACACCCACGCCGCTTTTTTCATACAACTACATTATAAACAACATTAACAAGATGGAATCAGAAGACCTACCCAATACAGATAATCGTTACGTTTTTCGTCTGAAAATCAATTCAGAGGAAGACCTGTTAGAAATGGATGAGACTGCAGGAGAAAAGAAATACACCCCTGCAACCATGGAAGATGTAACCCTGTTTAAGAGAGAAGCCGAGCATTTATCTAAGGAGATTTTTCATGCTATAGAAGAATTTAAGTGGAATGCTGGTAAGCATAAAGGGCTTACCTATTATTATCATATTTACCAAGACCTTGCCGAGCAACTGGCAGATTTTCTTAAATATATTCATTTGCTCCAAAAGAAAGTATATATTACCATCTATAAAAGCTATGACAATGAGCTGATGGATATTTATACGGATGTGTTGGAGAAAGTGCTGAATGACATTCAGGTTATTGCCCAGAAGCATGCAAACTATTTCCCGGATGTAGATGACTATGGGCAGATACCCAGCGCTAAGGATATTTTCGAGCAGTGTGAGAAGCAGGAAGCTCCGGCTGATGCTGATCTTTCTTGCTATGAGTCTCACTACAAGAACTTTATCTCTTCCGGATTGAAGTTAGCGTTGGAGAAGACCATAGCCTTGGTTAACTTTATATTCAATGACTTTACCGACCTGTATAGAACCCGACTTTTCCGCACTGATGAGGAGGCTGTGATTATTTATCATTATATCAAGCGAGATTTCGACGAACATAAGCTGCCGGCTCATCTGGAGCATGTAGCCAAGGTGCAGAAGCGTCATCTGAAAGAGAGAAGAATAGAGATTACCACTTTGAGCTTACAGAAAGTGATGAGTGAAGTAGAGGGGAGATTCAAAAATTATACGCTTTGTTCTGTCTGGTTCAATAATGTGGAAGATGAGGAAGATGAGAAAATTCTCGTCCGTGAGCTCGTGAGAAAGCAGGCTTCTCCCGAGGATTTTGAAACGCTGTTTAAGTTTCAGGGAGAGCATAAAATGTGGGAAGCAGAAATTGCCCGTACCGATGAGTACGAGCGTCATGGTGATCCGTTCTTTGCGAACTGGGTAGATTCCGTTAAGTTGGAGGAGAAGTTGAAGTTCTGGATAAAAGGCAACATTACGTCTCAGCAGAGATGGTACATAGTCTGGTGCCTGATGAAATATACTTTCCACATGGTGCGTGATAATCAGGACAAGGCAGCCTTTGCCGCCCGCATGAACCTGATGTTTCCGGATGTAGAAAAGAAGTGTGTGGTTGAGTCGTTCAGAAAGTTGGAAACCCAGAAGAACCACAACTGCCATTTTTCGGAGTGGCTTGAAGGCTCCGATCCCGATTATCATACCGCCCAGGATCTGTATTATAAGCTGGCGAAAAGGGAGGATTTTATGAGAAGTATTTGAGTTGGTATAGGAAAGTAGAGAGGAAGATTTAGAGATAACTATCGTCCCTGGGTGTAAAAACAAGGATAATTCCGGTAATATTCTACGGCGTTTTTAAAAATATTCCGTAGAATATTACCGCTTTTCAAAAAAATATTGTATTTTTGCAGCGAAAATGATATTAATATAAATGTGATATGGACAAAATAGTTTGTAAAGTGGAAGCACTAGGAGGCACAATCTCTACTACTGATGTTCCTCATATGGCAGAGTATAAGCGATTGTTGAGAGCTAAGGAACGTGGCGACTTGATCAAGTTGCGCCAGGGCATTTATGCTGTTCCGGAAGCCCTGCTGAATACAATGATAGATGTGGAGCGGATTGTACCTAAAGGTGTTGTGTGTCTATACAATGCCTGGGCTTATCATCAGCTTTCGACAACTGTTCCACCAGTTTTTTGCATTGCCATCGCCAATAAAAGGAAAGTAGAGATTCCTGAAACGCTTCCGATAGAATTGTATTATTGGAAGAAGGAGAATCTGGAGTTTGGCATTATGGAAGCAGAAATATCCGGTTTTCATGTTCGCATAACCGACTTGGAGCGAAGTGTTTGTGATGCAGTGAAATACAGAAACAAATTGGGGCTGGATGTTTGTGCAGAAGTGATTCGTTCTTATCTGAGAAAGCCCAATCGTAATCTCACTCGTTTGCAGGATTACGCCAAACGCCTCAGAGTGTTTAATACATTAAAAAATTATCTTGAAATAGCTATAGAATAAGATGGGAAAGAAAAACTACGGTAAGTCTGTTAAGACCCGCCATTGCTTTTGCCTGACATTCCATCTGTGAACATACAGGCATATTCCTTGGAGACTGTTGTTGCCGAGAAATTCCATACGATGATAGACCGAGATGTGCTCAACAGTCGCATGAAAGATTTCTTCGACTGTTACCAACTCCTGACAAAGAGAGACTTGTCTGATGACACATTATATGATGCGATTAAGGCGACTTTCGATAATAGAGGGCTTACATACAATCCCGAATTGCAGTTGTTTACAGAAAGCTTTGCGACAGATTCAGCACGTATAGTTCGCTGGAAAGCATTTCTGAAAAAGATTCAATGGAAAGAAGCTCTTGATTTCAAGACTGTTATGGAAGTAATAAAGGAAAGGTTGCAGCCTATGGCAGAAAGATATTGGGGAAAGTAGTGCGTTGTGGAGTCGTCTCGCAAGCAGGAAACGTAGCTGAACCACAACCGCCATTTCTCGGAGTGGCTTGAAGGCTCCGATTCCGATTATCATACCGCCCAGGATCTGTATTATAAGTTGGCGAAAAGGGATGGTTATATGAGAAGTATTTGAGAGAGAAGATTGGAGGGAAGGTGCGATGGGAAAGCACCTTCCTACATTCTACTTATCCTCATTGTGACCTTTAAAATATTTCTTATACTTACCAACCAAACCGTTAGACTTTAGATGAGACCATGCATTATGATGGAAATCTTTCAATTCCCTCATATTATAGACATGTGATAGGATATTTATAAGTTCGTTCTCGTCCCACTTGTGTCTATGATATTTCATGTGTGAACATATTTCGTTCAACTCGCCCTTGGATCTTGCAACATCATATGCTTGAGGAAATCTTTCTTTAAATTCTTTTCGTGTATTGCATTTTTGAGCTACTTCCTTTCTTTTTTCAAAAGTCCATTTTACAGGTTGCTTTTTTTTCTTTTCAGGAGCAATGCCATCGAGCATATCTGCTTTACGGAGCATCTCATAAGCTTTGCCATGTTTCTTTTTAAGCTCCGTTCTATCCGAACAACGTTTTGCAATATCAATGGCATCTTCAATAGAAGTACATTCATGTTTTTGAGGCTTCTTCATATGATCGCATACCTCATCAAGAATTTTTAATCTGACAGCAGCAGAGTAAGCTTTATGTGACTTTACTGCAAAGTCATGTCTGTTATCGTATTTTAGAGCTTCAGCTTTGATAGTATCTTTATTCCACAACCTATTACGAGGAATTCCAAAAAACTTATCAAGTAAGCCTTCATTTTTTAGGAACTCATATCCTCCAGGATATTTTTTTGCAAAATCACTACGAGAGTTACATTTCTTAGCATATTTTTCAGCTGTTTGTAAGTTCCATGATATTTTTTTTTTCATGTGCTCACAAATTTCATCTTTAATGCCCAGTCTTATTGCCGCATGATAAACTGCACTTTTCTCCTTCATGAATACTTTCAGTTCTTTATAAGGTTTAGAGATACGTCTACAATCGTCCTCTGTATAGCCTAAATGTGTTTTGGCATTACACAAAAGTCTTATCTCGTCCCAATAGTCACTTCTGTATCCAGCTTCATAATAACCAGCATCATTCAGTCTAAAATCAGTAAGGTTATCATATTTTGAAGCTTTTTCTATAACTTCGTTCTTTGAGTAGCCATTGTTGCCTCCTAAAGCACCTGTGTTTGCTCGATTAAGCATGATCCATCCCTGTTTTTCATATTTTTCTTTGTAAACACCTTCTTTTATTTTTGCTTCTTCAGCAGGCATGAAATCAGTCAATTTTGTAAAAGTAGGCTTTAGACCTGTTTCCTTTATGTGCAGCAATACAGATGATTCTTCATCTCGAAGATGGTCTCTCCATCTTTTCTTTGTATTATAGGTAAGTCCTACATAGGCATGGTTATCCGGAAATGTTGCAACATAAATGCAACGCTTTTTCCTATTACCATTTTGATTCATATCTTTACAAAGTTCATCCAGCCATCCCATTTTGTGGGCATAAGTATAATATCTTTTGTCTATACTCTTCATCCATTCTGTTCTGCTTTTATATAGAGAAGCTTTTTTTTGACAGTTTTCAAAATTAAATGTTTCATCATATTTTTGGTAAACTTTGCGCTTTACTGTCATATGAGAACAGATGTCATCCAGGATACCACGTTTTTTGGCAACGCTGTAGGCATTGACTTCTTTTTTGCGAAAATCAGAAAAAATATCATATCCTTTAGCTATCTTTGCAAGATCCTCATTTGAATATGTTTTATGCCGATTCTTCATATGGGAGCAACATATTTTTGTCCATTTATGTTTTACAATGCTAGCATAGCACGATTCTTCATTGGTAATTAATTCTTTCGTAGTAGTATATTTTTTAGCTGTTTCTTTGCAGTGCTCAATATCATCCCACCAGCCTGCTTTTTTTTGATTCTACCAGTCATATGAGAACAGACTTCATTTAGCCAACCTGCATTACATGCTTTATCATAGATTTTTCTACTGTATTTACGAAATTCGCCTCTTTTAGTATACAATAAAGCTGTCGCTTGACAGACTTCTTTAGTATATGCGTGAGTAAATACGGTCATATTCGCACAAACCTCATCATGCCATCCGTTCATTATGGAAGCTTTAGCCTCTAGGGGGAATCTTTTGTAAAACTCCAATTCTGTAGAACATAAAGCACCTGCCTCCATACATCTGTCAAAATCAATAATATTCTCCATTCTTTATTTTTATGTTTTGTACCCATACAAGCAAGTCTATAATATCATCGCAAAGATGGGCACATTAAATTATAATATACACTATTTCAGAGAGAAACCAATGCCGCCCCAAATACAATGTTTGGTAAGACCAAAACTCAATTTCAGACAGCAGTCTGTATGATTGTCTCTTACCTTGCCGAAATCATAAGAAATAATAGCTCCATAATCTTGGCTACTTTCCCTGTCTTCAACATTAAAAGAGTTGATTATATTTCCTTCATTATCTACAGAATAGTCATAACCATCTACTGTACCTATTTCCATAGTTGCTCTTCCTATAATTGGAGTTATTGCAAAATTCCGATAGATACTTAATCTGTAGCCAAAGTGGAAAGTTGAACCAGTCTTTTGATTCTCCCATTTTCCTACTTTTACAGATTTAGAATGACCTAATGCAGCTCCCATATAATCGAAATAGAAGTTCCAAATTGTGCATTCAAAGCCACCAATCATTTCTGAACCTATACTAGGTAAGTTCATACTACCTATGTAAACTGACCCTCCAAAATCTTCAATATATCTACCATAATGTAGAGATTTGGAACGACCTTCTTTTATGTAGTATTCTTCTTTCTGAGAATACATTGGGATTACTAATAACATTAGAATCCATGTTACAATTGTTTTCTTCATTATGTCCGCACATTGATATTTTTAACCTCTTCGAGTACTGCAGACTTTTTGCTCTTAGAGATCTATTTTTTTACTGCATATAAATATCTGGAATAGTTTATTAACGAATATATTTCAATTCATTCTTATTTATATGAATAGTACTACCATCCATGTATTCTATGTCAATTCCTGTAAGAACCAACTTCTTAGCAGAATAATTATACCACAAGCATTCCCAATAAGTATTACGTCCATCAGTTGCACCTGGTTTGATTGGACCAGTAACCTTACCACCACTCTCAGTAATTCCGCGAATTTCACATGCAACTGCATCACCAACTGCATTTATCGGATAACCGCTCCAAGTTAAGTATTTTATGGTTTTATCAGAAACATTTTTCCAAATAAAATGAGCATCTACACCCCCTGCGCTGTTTGGAGCAGACAGATAAGCCTTTATGATTTTTATTGAATGTTTGACCTTATCTATTCTGTTTGCCTTTTTGATGCTATCAATACGAATAGACTCATCATCCTTTTGAATATTTTCTCTTGTGGCTGGCTCTTGCTCTTTTTTAGGTGTATGATCTATATTCGCGAGAATAGCTATTAAAGCAATAAGTATAATAATACATAAACCAATTATGCCTTTTTGTATAAGTTTATCAGATTTACTTTTCTCATTTTCCCATTCGTTTGCTTCTGGAGTATTAATTATATCTGTCTCAACTTTAGCCTGCTCTGCTGCAATGCTTTCTTGAGCAGCAAGTTTAGCTTGTCTTTCAGCCTCTTCCTCCTCCCTTTTCTTCTTCTCGGCTTTCCACTGCAGGAATTCCTCGAACTCTTTCTTCTCTTCTTCTGTCATAATTGAATTAGTGTAAAGTTGTTTTTATGTTATTGTTAATGCAAATATTATACGTTGTCGTATTTTATCGGCATTACTATTCATTTATTGAATGCAAAAATAAGCATTTTTTACGAAATAGAAACATTTGGAGTGTTAAAATGTAGAATGAAAGATGATTTTTAAAGCTTTTGCCCCTTACAGGGCGTATGGCTGATTGCTGGTTTACCCAGGGCGAGTGCCCTGGGCTAGGAGCTTCTGCCCCTTCAGGGCGTGTGGGGCATGGACTATGTTTTTTACTAAATTACCATTTTCCCAAGAAACATGGGATTTTTCCCAATAATGCCTTGTTTTTCCCAAGAAACCCCTGATTTTTCCCAAAAGCAGCAGATTTTCGGGAAAAGTGTGGGGGGAGGCTTGCAGGAAAATGAGGGTATTTTCTTGCCTTTTTGTTAATATTATACGATTTTTTCTTGTTTTTCCCTGCTGAGCGTGTAGGCTTTTTATTTTCCCAAGAAATACCCGATTTTTCCCAAAAACGTGGGGTTTTCGGGGAAGGTGTGGGAAAGGGATTGTTTTGCCTTGGTTTTCGCAGTACTTTTGCATCGTCGAAGAAACAAGACAACGCCGAAATGGTTTGGTGATCTTGAAACATCTTCCGACTACTTTATAATTATGAATGCTCAGATTATGAGAGTGGTGAAGCAGGGCGAGGCTTTTGCCGTGCAAAGCCAGAAGAGTGAGAACGGACAGATGATGAAATGCAACATCATCCTCCAGGAGATGGGCGGCAAGTATGAGAACCAGTATGCTGCGGCAATGCTCGGCAATATTGCCCAGTGTAAGTTTGCTCCGGGTTCATTGGTAGCGGTGACGCTCAGATTCACGGCTCATGAGTATAATGGTCAGGTTTACCAGGATATCCTCGTTACGGACATTGAAAAGGTAAAAGGGTAAAAAAGTAAAAAGGTAAAAAGAACCTTAACCCTTTGCAACCACGTTACCATAAAGGGTAAAAAGTAAAACTGAGTTGAAACAGAGGAGGATTTTCCATGGTAAAGCGCGCAACAATCCGGATGTTTCTTCTCCTAAAAATTCAATTCAGATTATGGTTAAGAAAGTAAACAAGGTTCAGAACAATGCTCAGAATAATGTTCAGAACCAGCAGGTGAATAATAATGACTGCCAGCATGTGCAGTTGGGTGGAATGGCTTACTATGATGCTAAGCAGTATTTCCTCTTCAGTCCTCAGGAATCGGGGGTGAATAAGGTTCCTCGATTCCGTTCGATGGGCGTGGCTCAGCAAATGCCTGACGGAACGTTTGATTTCGTGGTTCAGCACCGCCTCAGAACTCAGTCGGAACTGATTAAGAAACTGGCGCACGGTCGTGTGAGCAAGACCAAGGACGGTGCTATTCAGCTCACCTTGAAGGTGTTTTGCCATGAGGGAATCAACATCGCCCAAACGCTGGCTGTTGAGGCAGAAGAAGGGGCTGAGGCGGTATTGGATTACCAACTGAAACATTAGGATTTTTGTATTCAACTTAAAACGATAAGTAGAAACAGATAGATGAGTTGTTATTTAATTAAGGTGGAGAACGGACACAAGGTTGCCCGCTCCATCACCTCGGAAGAGGAGTACAAGCAGTTGCGTGGAAGCAACGAGCAGAAGGCGAATCTGCGACTTGCTCGTGCCGGAAACGATGCTGCGAAACGTAGACTGGTGCAGTTCAATTATTCCGGACATTATCCGCAAGGGGTGGTGAAGGGAACGAAGCTGCCAAGTACGGCTTTCGGATTCGATATGGACGAGCCGGAGGCTTTCGCCAAGGCTGCCAAGTTGCTGCTGAAGGAACCGGAGAAGTTTGGACTGCTGATGCTGGAGAGGAGTGCAAGACAGGGCGGTCATGCGGTGTTCAAGAGAGAAATGGGCAAGACCATCCTGGAGAACCAGGTACGCATCGCCACAATGCTGGAGTGCGAAATGGATACTTCGGCGCATGATATTAATCGTGTCTATTTCACTACTTCATCGGATGGAGAAGACCTGCTCTTCCTTTCTCCACGACTCTTTCAGGATGCTTATGACGAGGCGTCTGTGGCTGCTGAAGCCAAGGTTTTGGAGGAGAGAGAAAGGTTCGGACGGGAGGAGCTTCCGGAAGGAGCGCACAAGGCGAACAAGCATTACAAGCCTTGGTTGGAGAATGTTGAAGAGAAGGCTTTGAATTCTCAGAATTCTTCTCAGAATCAGGCTCAGCCTGCTTCTGCTTCACCATCCTCTGCTTCGACTCCTACTTCTTCATCACAATCCAGCAATGATTACCTCGGAATCCCATATTCTGAAATCATCCAGAAGTGGTGGCAGATGTATAATGACGGGCATGAGCCGGTACGTTCCAATCGCAATACGCTTACCTTCGAGCTTGCCGTGAACCTGCGCCACATCTGTGGCTTCGACCGCAATCTCATGGCTCAGATCATCCCTTGTTACGATGGATTTCCCGAACAGGAGAAGATGGCTTGCATCAACTCGGCACTGAACGAGAAAATCACCCAAATGCCTAAGCGACTGAAAGATGTGCTTTCTGCCATCCGACAGGAAAAGCTGAAGCAGGGGGCGGCAAGGGGCGGAAATCTGGAAGACAATGGGGCGCTGATTAATGCACTGGATGAGGCTAATGCACAGGACGATCTGTTTTATTACAACGCCCTGCCCAAAATGCCTCTGGGTGTGAAGGATTCGCTGGATGCTGTGGGACCTGCCCTGGCTCTGCCCGTAATTACCGCTATCTGCCCCGCCATAGGAATGCTGGCTACGGGTGTAAAGGTAGCCGTTCACGGCAAGATGAACTCGCTGAACCTCATCTCCTACATCGCCGGTGATTTCGCCTCTGGAAAGGGTAGCATCGACCCCGTGGTTGATGCATGGACTTCGGAAGTGAAGGATATGGACAAAATGTATCAGCAGAAGGAGGATGAATGGAGAGCCAAAAAGCGTGCGGCGAAGAACAAGAAGGAACAGCCCGAAGAGCCGAAACTGCCCGTAAGATGCCTGACGCTGAACAACACCGTGGCGAATCTTGCTGAACGTCTGGCTAATACCGAGGGCAAGCACGCCTTCTCGTTTACCCCGGAAGCCGACACCGTGGCGCAGAAATGGAAATCGGCGATGAGCGACTTTTCCGTAATGCTCCGACAGGCTTACGACGGCACGAGCTACGAGCGTGAGGCAAGAAGTGCAGATGCGGTGAATGTTCATATAGACAGACTGTTATGGAACGTGGTGATGTGCGGAACGCCCGATGCTCTCTATAGAGTAGTGAACAATTATACGGATGGATTCCAGAGCCGTATTACCGTGGCAAGGACCCCGGATAATACGTTTACTCCGTTGACGGATAATCTGTATGTGCTCACCGAACGCCAGCGCGACCGCATCATCCAGGTAGCCCATCTCTTGCCCCTGATGGAAGGCGAGGTAGAACTGCCGAAACTAGAAGCCAAGGGTAGGGAATGGCTGGAACAGATACGACTGGAAACGATGAAAAATGATGACAAGGTGAAAGCCCGCCAGCGTTTCCGTATCTGTCCTACCACGATGAGAATGATGACCTGCATCCTGCTCTGCAAGGTGGCTGAAACCTTGATTCAGAAGCACGGGTTCCAGGGGGCGGAGAAGCTGTTGAAGCAGAATCCGCTGGTGTGGAAAGAGTTGATAGTGAAGATGCAGACGCCTACTATGATGGGCGTGTTCAATGTGCTGGCTGATTATCAGTTGGACAATGCGCTCTACTTCTTCCGCTCCCGCATTGAGGATGCTTTCTCTTCGAAGGACTATTGTGGACAGTCGCCATACGACCGCTCACATAGGGGTAGAAATGATTCTATTTTTGAACGTCTTGACGTAACCTTCTCCTTCGACCAAGCTCAGCAGCAGAGTATTTCTGCTAAGGGGGCAAATACTACTCACGAGGCGGTGAAGCAGATGCTGAAGAACTGGAAACGACAGGGCTTGATACGTGTGTTGCCCGACAGACGTTATCAGAAAGTTTCAGCTACCCTATAAAAGTTTTGCCTATCGTGCAACAACAAAAGGGGGTCATTTTGGGTCAAGGTCATTTCGGGTCATTTTTATTTCCCAATACCTGGAATCCTCAATGACCCGAACATGCCCCCCGAATACAAGGATCAATTATAAATTATAAATTATCATGCATATTACTATATTCCGCCGTCGCTTCACTCCATGGGGCGTGGATGGCACAATGGTTATTGACGGATTTTTTTTCTGTGGCACCGTAGAACATCCTAAGAAATTCCTGCCTGCAGGTAGTTACATGATTGCACCTGTACCTATCAGATTTCAGCAGGGGATAGAGAAGATTAGAACCATGCCCACAATTCTGGAGACGAAAGATCGAGTTCCTAAGAAGCCTGTGCTTCGCAAGCCTTATCTTAAGCCAGGCTTTGGTCCGTTTGCCCTGAAGTATGGAAGCATCGTGATGGGCAAGTCGTTGAAGACGGGACTTGTGGCTTACAGCGAGGAGAAGTTCCAGGAGTTTTGCGACATGATCAGCGATGCTTTGCTGAAAAAGGAGAAAGTTACGTTGGTCATCAAGGACTGGGAGAAAGACGATATTCCTAAAGAATATATGATTGTTCTTCCAACTAATACTTCTGCGAATAATACTCCTGCAAATAACAATCTCAAATAATTATACATTATAAATTATACATTGTACATTATAAATTATACATTATTATATCATGCGTAAGATTAAGGAAATCATTATTCATTGTAGCGCGACCCGAGAAGGTCGCAACTACACCGTAGCCGACATCGACCGCTGGCATCGTGAGCGTGGCTTTTTCTGCATCGGCTATCATTTCGTGATTTATCGTGACGGAAGCATCCACGTGGGCAGATCAGTAGAAGAGGTGGGCGCCCACTGTAAGGGTCACAACACCGTGAGCATAGGAATATGCTACATTGGCGGCTTATCACAGGCTGGCAAGCCGAAGGACACCCGAACCCCCGAGCAGAAGGCTGCGCTGAAAGCGCTCATTGAGCAGCTGAAGGAGGAATATCCCGAGGCGACGGTTCACGGTCACAATGAGTTCGCTGCCAAGGATTGCCCTTGCTTCGATGTGAAGAAGGAGTTTGGTGAGTAAATACCTGCGACAGGAATTGAACCAGTTAGGTTAGTTCAGACCCGACACACATAGACAAAAAGAAGGGTGTGTCATGAATAATGACACACCCTCAACATTATTTTTTTGTTATCTCAAAGAAATTACTTCTTGTTGATAGCGAGGTCGATAGCTACAGCGATAGCTACAGTAGCACCTACCATAGGGTTGTTACCCATACCGAGGAAGCCCATCATCTCTACGTGAGCAGGAACTGAAGAAGAACCTGCGAACTGAGCGTCTGAGTGCATACGACCCATCGTATCAGTCATACCGTAAGAAGCAGGACCAGCAGCCATGTTATCTGGGTGCAATGTACGACCTGTACCACCACCAGAAGCTACTGAGAAGTATGGCTTACCAGCAGCAATACGCTCCTTCTTGTATGTACCAGCTACTGGGTGCTGGAAACGTGTAGGGTTGGTAGAGTTACCAGTGATAGATACATCTACATCCTCGCTCCAGTTGATAGCAACACCCTCGCGAACGTCGTCAGCGCCGTAGCAGTTAACCTTAGCACGTGGACCGTCGCTGTAAGCGATGCGGTTAACAACCTTCAACTCACCTGTATAGTAGTCAAACTTTGTCTGTACGTATGTGAAACCGTTGATGCGGCTGATGATCTGAGCAGCATCCTTACCAAGACCGTTCAAGATAACGCGCAATGGGTTCTTGCGAACCTTGTT
>ERZ1034730.576-NODE-576-length-12686-cov-17.849181_pt1 | contig 12686 bp, 7 predicted proteins | sample MGYA00520650_ERZ1034730 | MGnify/ENA primary metagenome ERZ1034730 (study PRJEB33766, sample SAMN09781702) | gut metagenome | biome: gut microbiome | host: Homo sapiens | place: Madagascar | study: EMG produced TPA metagenomics assembly of the PRJNA485056 data set... | reverse complement strand
GACTTGCCAGAGCGATACAGAAATACTGATTAAACCGAAGCCACGGAGATAGTAACTATCGACAGTCAAATGAATTACCGAGGAAAACTTGACACTTACGCGTGCCGCATCCCACCTTGAACCCATCACGCGTTATCTGTTACAATAGATAAGATAAATTCATAATAAAAATGTTGCCGAAGAAGGCTCCCTCCGGTTTGACGTTTTGAAAAACGCCTATGCGCATCACGCCTTGCACCCGACGGAAAACGTCGCTTGTCAGGCTGTGTTTGCCAGAACAAATGGGGCATGCGCCCTCGATTTATGCGCCGTACCACCATTTCTCCTTCGGGCAGAGCTTTCATTCGCCATCAAAGGGCTGCACAGCCCAAGGGCTAACCATAGCCACCATTCCCCGTGACTAGTCACCAGCCACTAGCCACCAGTCACATTTCACACACAGAAAGGTCCCCCCTATGTTCCTACATGAAATCATGAAAGGCGCCGATCCATCCCATCTGGCCTTCACAGGCGAAGTCGACGTCACCTATGGCGCACTCGAAGACGCCATCCACCGCTACCGGAATGCCATTTACGCACTGGGCGTCCGCGAAGGCGAGCGCGTCAGCCTCTACTCCGCGAACCGTGCAGAATTCGTCTACGCCTTCATGGCCGTCGTGAGCCTCGGCGCGATCATCGTCCCCGTGAACAACTCCCTCGTAGACCGCGAAGTCGACTACATCCTGAAAGACTCGGGAAGCACCCTCCTCATCACAGACACCCCCATGGACGTCTCCGTCCCTTCGATTTCCATCGAAGAGCTGGATGAGAAATCACGCGAACCGCTCCCCGAAGCCCCTGATTTCCCGGCATCCCTCACCGAAGACGACGTATGCGCCCTGATCTACACCTCCGGCACCACCGGCAGCCCCAAAGGCGCCATGCTGACACACAAAAACCTCGTCAGAAACGTCGAACAATTCACCGCGCGGATCATCTTCAAGCCGGAAGACAAAGTCCTCTGCGTCCTACCGATGTTCCACTGCTACGGCATGACCACCATCGTCCACGGCAGCCTCTACGCCCACTCGACCATCGTCATCCTGCGCTCGCGCACACCATCAGAGATCATCAATACCATCGTGAAATACGACGTCACCATCGCCATCATGGTCCCCCCGATGTACAACCTCCTCGCGCGCAAGGGCGACCCCTCCCTCATGAAGACCGTCCACACCTTCATCTCCGGCGGCGCCTCCATCCCGCAGCCCGTAGCGCAGGCCTTCTTCATGCGATACAAGCACCCCGTACAGGAAGGCTACGGCCTCACCGAAGCCTCCCCCGTCGTCTGCGTCCTGCCGACAGCGAAGCCCAAGTACCTGACCAGCGGCCCCGCCATCCCCGGCGTCGAAGCCATGATCTCCGTCGAAATGAACGGCCCCTACGTCCCCGGCACCGTCGGCGAGCTCCTCGTCCGCGGCGACAACGTCATGAAGGGCTACTGGAACAAACCGGAAGAAACCAAGAAAGTCCTCACCGAAGACGGCTGGCTCCACACCGGCGACCTCGCCTACATGGACGAAGACCGCTACATCTACATCGTCGACCGCCTGAAAGACCTCATCATCGTGAACGGCGAAAACATCTACCCCGGCGAAGTCGAAGACTGCATCTACGAAGTCGAAGGCGTCGGAGAATGTGCCGTCGTCGGCCAGCCCGATGCCCTCCGCGGCCAAGTCGTCTGGGCCTACGTCGTCATGAAAGAAGGCTACACCTTCGACGAAAACAAGATCCGCAAATACATGATGAAAAATATCGCCAGCTACAAGATCCCGAAACGCTTCATCCCCATGGACGCACTTCCGAAAAATGCCACCGGCAAGATCCTGAAACGCGCCCTCCGCGACAGCTAAGAAAAGCGCCTCCGACTCACGGAGGCGCTTTTTGCTTGCAGCTGGTGACCAGGGATAAGCAGCTAGGGATTTAGACTAGGAAACTGGGAGACTGGGAGACTGGGAGACTGGGAGACATCTAACTTCTATCATTCATCCTTCGGACATCGCCCCGTTTCGGCATCCTGAGCGGCGAGAAACATCGTATGTGAGATAACGAATGCCAGAACAGCTGCGACCTCTTCATCGATCGCGGCAAAGCCGCCACGAGAACCCTGAACCTTCGCGGTCAGGGACTCACGCTTTCCCCACATGTGCCGCGCACCTCTCCGCTTTCCTCTGGAAAAGAAATGGTAGGGGAGGGTTCAGGGGTAGCGGATATAGCAGAGAAGGCGCCCACTTCGCCGCCAATATACCTATGACGATACACGCAGCCCCTCTTTTTCTCCCTCCTTCCTTTGGAAGGAGGTGCCCCGAAGGGGCGGAGGTTGGCCGCGTGAAACGGTACTCCCACATTCAGGGAAGCCAACCCCGCCTCGCTTCGCTCGTCTGCCCCTTCCAGAGGAAGGGGCGCGAATGATTTTTAAAGAAACACTGATTAAATCGTTGTCATTCGCGGTCTGGGTCTCGCGCTTCCCACACACATGCCGCGCACTTCTCCGCTTTTTCCTCATCTGTCTTTCATGCCGCCTGTGCCCTATCCGCCCCCTGCGGGGCACCTTCCCATAGGGAAACGCTGATTCAATCGAAGAGTCAGCTTTTACAAGAATTTTTATGCATAGCTTCGTCATAGCCTTCCTTAAATAGCTCGCTATTCGCGTCAGGTTATTCCTCGCTATGCACAAAAATTCAAGAGTAAAATCTGACAACGAATGAATCAGTGTTTCCCTAGAGGGGGGCTGGCGATACGAGAATACCCTATATTCTAAAACTCCGCGGCGCTTCCCTATTTTTATGCGCCGCACCACCCCCGTCGAACCTCTTGAACCTATTGAACCTATAGAACCTGCTCCCCCTCTGTCGCTCAATCAAAGGGCAACACGCCCCCGAACCCATCTCCCATCTATGTTACAATAGAGAAAACCATTCATTGCACGAAAGGAACCCCCGATGAAACGCAGCGAACCCACATTAAACGACCAGATCCGAAGCATCCACTACAAGTACGAAATCCCCCAAGACAAAGCAGAAGCCCTTCTCGCAAGCGGCCTCCGTTTCCTTGAAATCGACAAAGCCGCCCTTCTCTCCATCCTCGCCGAAGTCCCCATCGATACCATCCTCGACATGCGGAAAGATGACCCATGGGGACGCATCCAGAAAAAGCTAGGTCTCACCGCTGCGCTCTACAAAGAACGCCTCCTGCGCCATCGCGCCCGCCGCCTTCACCGCTTCTACGGCATCCCCGAAGACCGCGCCATCCCCCTGCTGCAAGACGGCTACCCGAACCACTGGCTCCGCCTCGCCTACCTCTTAGAGCAGCACACCGGCGCCTCCATGGAAGACATCCTTGCCGCGCGTAAAAAATCCGAAAAATGGAAACCCTGGGCAGAAGCACGCCTCGGCATCTCCCCCGAAGATTTCACAAAATGGATCGCCGAGACAAGGAATCCAAGTCTGCCGAAAAAGTGAAAGGAACACCTACCCCTTTGAGCCCTATGAACCCATAGAACCCACCAAACCAGTTTAAGGAAAAATGATTCAATCAGCATTTCCCTAGTCACCCATGACAAGAAAGGCATCCCCATGACCCACGATTTCATCTACCATAACCCCACCAAAGTCTACTTCGGAAACGGCATGCTCGCCCACCTCCCCGAAGAGATCAGCCGCCTCGGCAGCCGCGTCCTCCTCATCACCGGCGGCAGCTCCGCCAAAAAAAGCGGCCTCTTTGACAAAGTCCTCGCAGAAATCAGCCAAGCCAATGTCGACTGCTACGGCCTCTCCGGCGTCAAGCCAAATCCCGAGATCGGCCTCGTCCGCGAAGGCATCCGCCTCGTACGCGAAAAACGCCTGGACCTCATCCTCGCCCTCGGCGGAGGCTCCGTCCTCGACACCGCCAAAGTCATCGCAGGCAGCGCCCCCTACGACGCCGACCCATGGGACCTCATCCGAAGCCGCGCCGCCATCGATACCGCCCTCCCCCTCATCACCATCCCCACCATCGCCGCGACCGGCTCCGAAATGAATGCCAGCGCCGTCATCACCAACCCCGAGACCGAAGAAAAATACGGATGGACCGCCCAGGCCTTCCGCCCCTCCGTCTCCTTCCTCTGCCCCGAAAACACCTACACCGTCCCCGCCTATCAGACCGCCTGCGGCTCCGCCGACATCCTCTCCCACATCATGGAAGTCTACTTCCAGAAAGAAGAGACCTTCCCCGCCACCGAAGCCTACATGGAAGCCATGATGCGCTCCGTCATGAAAGACGCCCCCATCGCCATGGCCGACCCCGCCAATGAAGCCGCCCGTGCAAACCTCCTCTGGACCGCCTCCTGGGCCATCAACGACTTCATCGACAGCGGCCATTCCGTCTCCTGGACCTGCCACGGCATCGAGCACGAACTCTCCGCCCACTACGACATCACCCACGGCCTCGGCCTCGCCATCCTCACCCCCGCCTTTCTCACCTACGTCCTGGACGAAACCACCGCCCCCCGCATCGCCCGCTTCGCCGTAGGCGTCATGGGCGTCTCCCCCAAAGGCAAGGACACCATCAAGATCGCACAGAAAGGCATCAAACGCCTGCGGAAATACTTCAAGAAACAGCTCCGCCTCCCGACCACCCTCACAGAGATCGGCATCGACGACACCCGCTTTGCTGAAATGGCCCAGAAAACCATCGCATGGAAGGGCGCCAAAGACGGCCTCCTCCACGGCTTCGTCAGCCTCTCCGCCAAAGACCTCGAAGAGATCTACCGCCTCGCCCTGTGAGTACCCGCCGCCGGTAAACCTCACCGCCCATAAAGCCCCGACCAAAGGGAACACACCAAAGGAGAAAACAAGCCATCAAAAAAGCCCCTGCCAAAGGGGCTTTTTTTGATGGCTTACCCTTCTAGTCCGGATGACGCATAGCGTAGCAGATTATTTTTTAAAGGGGCGGGCGCTATATGAATCATGCACCCCGCCCCCACTGAAGTTTGAAAGCAGGGATTCGTGGTTTGGAATTATGAGCCTCGAGTGACTAGTGACTAGTGACTTGTAACTAGGGAAACGCTGATCCCTTATTTCCCACCGTCCACGATCCTCACCGCGTTATCCCGGATGGTATTCACCACATGGCTGAGATCCACAAGTTGCGCCGTACTGAAGATATCCCCGCAGCTATACCTGTCAAAAGGTGCACTCATGAGGCGAGCCGGACTATCAATATATCCATTGACCGTAAGGAAATTGATGACCTGCCTGACAAAAGCGATCTGCTTCTCGTTCAAACTGTAATCATTAATAAAAGAAGAGAAGGCCTGTTCCGCTGCCTGCGGATCGAGCTTTGCGATTTCCCGTACCACAAGGCCGAAGGGCTTTGTCGCATACGCCGCACGATAGGCTTCAGGCGTACCAAGCTCGACTTCGAAGATGCGCTCGAGTGCCGCATAGTCTTCACTGGTCAAAGGCTCATTGTGTACGAGCTTTCTGACCGCTGGCACATCATCTGCATGGTCAGTGAAATAACTCTCCACCTTTTTCCGGTAGTCTTCGAGCGGCTCTTCAGCAAGCGGCTCGCCCAAGCCTTCGGCGACGACTGGGTCATGCAATGTCGTGACGATATAATGTCCCGAGCCGCGTTCCTCGAGATACTGCATGAGATCCCGCAACCCCATGCGGACCTCCTCCATCTTCAGCAAATCTATCAAAGGGAAGAACGTGGGACTTTGGATTTCCTCCATGAGCGGCTGTGCATCTCGCACCGCCTGGATGCCGTTTTTCCCCGATAACGCATGCACCGTCTGTTTCAGACTTTCCCGCGCCCGCTCATAGGCTTTCCGGTCCGTGAGGAAGGTCAGCATCATGCCATACATGAAAATATCGAAACGCTTCGCTGCCTCATCCATCTCCTTATCTGTGACGAGCGGAGCAAGCTCTTTCACCAGCTCCTTCACATCCTCATCGGAAAGCGCCTGATACGCCTCCTCCTTCTTATACGTTTCCACCGCCGATAAATGCAACCGCACCGCCACAAGCTCCGTCTTCAGGGCCGCCACTTCATGCTGCACCGTCTTCACGAGCGTCGCCCGCCAAGACCGGTAGCCCTCTCCTGAGAACTCACTCTCCTCCAGCGCACGGATAAGACGCACACGCTTCTCGAAAAGATTCTCCGACAGACTCTTCACCGCCGTTTCCTTCACAGGCTCCTGGTGCTCGCGGAAGAAATCAAAATTCCCCCCATAGTCAAAAATGAGGAAATACCGCTTCCCCACATGCTCCCCCTCGCCATCCGTCACGACAAGATCCGGCGCGAGACGTGTCCCGCGGCCGATCATCTGCCAGAATTTCGTCTTCGAGCGCACCTTCTTGAAAAAGACCAGATTCACGCACTCCGGCACATCGATACCCGTATCCATCATATCCACCGACACCGCGATGACCGGATCCTTATCAGGATTCTTGAAATCTGCGATCAACGTCTCCGCATACGAATCATCACAGACGATGCGACGTGCGAAATTCCCATGGTACTCTGGATACATTTCATCAAAACAGTCCACAATGAACTGCGCGTGCTTTTTATTCTCCGCGAAAATGATCGTCTTCCCCAGACGATCCCCACCAGAGACCTTGATGCCCTTCTCCATCAACCGCTCAATGACCGTCCGCACCGTATCCCGGTTGAAGACCTTCCGATTTATCTTCGACTCCGATACATACGTGGGGAGACTCCCATCATCCTCGATGAAATCCTCCTCATACCGCTCCCGATCCTCCGGCGTGAGCTTATCATACGTGATTCCCTCATGCAAGAAAAGCGTCTTCACTTCATAATTCTTATACGGCACGAGGAAATGCGCTGTGACCGCCTCCTCATAACTATAGGCATACGTCGGTACTCCCAGCTTTCTCTCGAAGAAATCATACGTATTCCGATCCACATCCGTCTTCGGCGTCGCCGTGAGCCCCACCAGAATCGCATCGAAATAATCAAAAATCGTCCGATACTTTTTGAAAATGCTCCGATGGCTCTCATCGATGATGATGAGATCGAAATGCGCCGGCGTGAAAAGCCGCGCGCCCGTCTCCGTCCGCCGCCCATCGATAGCATTCAGCATCGTCGGATACGTCGAGAAGACGATACGCGCATTCGCATCCTCCTTATTGCTGCACAGATTGCACAGCGACATCTCCGGAAGATACGCCTTGAAAGCCTCCTTCGCCTGCGACACCAGAGCCGTCCGATCCGCCAGAAAAAGCACCCGCGTGATCCGATTGCCGCGCAAAAGCACATCCACCAGCGACGCCGCCGTGCGCGTCTTCCCCGTCCCCGTCGCCATCACCAGGAGATGCTTCCTCCTGCCTCGCTCGATTTCCGAAAGCGTCGCACGGATCGCCTCCTTCTGGTACGCGCGATTCGTGATCCTGTCATCGATCGGGATCGACGACAGCGGCTTTGGCTCCTCCGACCGCCGCTGCATCAGCCGCGCCAGGTCCTCCTCACCGAAGATCCCGCTCACCTGCCGCGGCGTCCCATGCACATCATCCCAGAAATGCGTCTCAAACCCATTCGTCAGGAAAATGAAAGGCCGCGCACCATACATCTTTTCCAATGCATCCGCATAGAGCTTGGCCTGCTGCGCCCCCGCCTTTGCATCCCGGCTCGTCCGCTTCGCCTCCACCACCGCGAGCGGCCTTCCATCCTTCCCGAAAAGCACATAATCCGCCTTCCCCACAGCCCCTGGGACACCATTCATATCGCGGACAGGGAGCTCGGCTGCCACATTCGCCCGCGAACCAGAAAGCTGCCAGCCAGCGAGCTGAAGATCCACATCGATATACATCTGCCGCGTCGACAGCTCCGTGATCGGGCGAAGTGAATACGTGCGCTTCTCCTGATTTTCCTCACTCGCCGCCTTCATCGCGCGAAGCTCCGCCTGCACCTTTGCAAGCTCCGCTGCCAGCCGCTCCTTCTCCGCCCCCTGCTGCTCCAGAAGCCGTGCCTGCTCACGGATCCGCTTCTCATTCACCGCCTCATGCGCCTCCGGTATGCGAGACAGCGAAAAGACCCGCTCCTCATAGGAACGCCCATAGCAATAATCAATCCACAGAAGGAAATCGAAAAGATTCCGCAGCGCCTCCGCCGCCTGCTCGAAAGAAATCTCCCGCTCCTCATGCGCCGAAAGATTTCCCATCTTCACGATGAACTGCAACCGATACCACGGCTCATGATCCATCAGATCGCGGAAATCCGGATGATGCAGGAGCGACTGCAGATTCGCCTGTCGTGGGACCTCGATCCCCTCCACCTGATAAACCCACTTCACCGCAAGCTCCAACGTCTTGCGCGAAAGGAGCGCCGAGAGCGAAGGATGCGAGCGGCAAAGCCCCTCCGCCTTCTCCGCCGACTTCGCAAACATACCGTAAGTCGGATCCTTCTCTAAGAAATCGAAATTCCCCATCGCCTGACTCCTCTCTTGACTACGTGAACCTTTCCCTTATCATACCTCTTTTGCGGCAAGACCGCTTGAGAAAAAAGTTCCATCTTCCGTAGAATCTTACACGAGTGCTGCATAGCCTCATTCTCATATCGTCAGCCCCTTCCCATCGGGAAGGGGGGTTGGCGTTGTCCCCAGAACCCCTTCCTCAAGAAGGATTTTTGTGGTTTTCAGCCGAAGTATTGCTGCATGAGGGAGCGTTTGAGCGTCTCGAGCAGTGCCGCACTCCTCTGGATGCATTCTTTCTCTCGATCAATCTCGTGGACGAAGGTAGCAAAAGCATTTTGAAGCGAAAGCGGTGGAAGCGGAAAATGAAATCTCTTAGCGTCTGAAACATTTACATGTGGAACTGTTGAGCCTGCATTACTCATATCTGCCTGATATTTCACTGCAGCAGATTTGAGAGCAGCATGCAAGTATTCAGAATTACACAACTTATAATTTGGTCGAAAAAGCATCGTACGTTGACCAAGGCAAAAATGATGACTTTCAGGTAAAATTACGCAATCACCATATGTACCTTCTCTTGCATATACAATGTCCCCTGCCTCGGGTATTAGTCGTTTAACGCGTCTTTCATATTCATTAACCCCAACATACTTCATTGAGGACCATTCTATCTGCCCATCTTGAATTTCTGATGTGCGGATAGCTGGATACTTTAATTCGCTCTCATCATATTTTGGCGTAGAGTGTGGACAATCCACAATTCGCTCACATACATCTTCTGCGATTACCTCTGAATACGCGCCCCCAAACATCTCGACGAAGCGGGCTTTGACGAGCTCATCCAGTTTCTCCGCCTGCCGCTGGCGAAGGGAGATGAGATGATCAAGCAACGCCAAATTTCGCACCACGAAATGCTGCTCTTCTTTATCCGGCACGGGTACCGAATATCGTCTAATCTGCTTCGGCTGCGCTCTTGTCAAAGAGCCACCCATACCTGTTAATTCGGAATTGATAAGCACACGAAACTTTGGCGATGAGAAATAGTACGTTAGATAGTCTGCGTTCAAGTCAGCATTTCTCACAATCACCCACTCAGAGGATGCGATCAGCGGATAATCCGTGTGCCGCGTCACTTTCCACACTCGATTGATTCTAGGATTGATTTTACAAATCAGCACATCACCTTCCTGTACAACCTGCTTTGTTGCGCCAACATCTTTGCCCTTTATAATTTCGGGATGACCTTCCGAAAAATGCGGTACGCTATACAGCTCAAAGTATTGTTCCGGAAACCTCGCTGGATTTACATTTTCGCTGGCGTAGTGATTTATCTCGCCTATCGTCTTATACTGCATACGCACACCCCAACTCACGACAACATATTTCCAAGCTCACCAAGCCCAGCCGCGATCTCATTCTCCATCGCACGAAGCTCACCGAGGATTTCCGCCGTCGGCGGGTACTCGACAGGCACGTACTCGATTTCCTTATACTTATTGATAGAGAGATCATAGTCATTGGCAGCGATTTCCTCCTTCGGGACAAAGAAGCTCTGCTCGGTGCGCTTGCGCTCTGCCTCCGCGTCCTGATGATGGAAGCGGAAGATGAGGTCCGGGATATCATTCTCTTTCACGGGATTTCTCTTATCATCGAGGGAGAAGCCGTCGGATTTCATATCATAAAACCACACCTTGTCCGTCCCGCCGGCATCGGTCTTGGTGAAGACGAGGACGGCAGTGGAGACGCCGGCATAGGGTTTGAAGACGCCGGAGGGCATGGAAATCACAGCCTGGAGCTGGTGATGCTCGACAAGTTCTTCGCGGATGGATTTGTGCGCTTTGCTGCTGCCGAAGAGGACGCCGTCGGGGACGATGCAGGCGCAGCGGCCGCCCTTCTTCAGCGTGCGGAGGAAGAGGGCAAGGAAGAGGAGCTCTGTCTTCTTCGTATTCGTCACGGCTTTCAGCTTTTCGTGAATGCTCTCGGCATCGATGCTTCCTTTGAAGGGCGGATTCGCAAGGCACAATGTGTAGGCACTCTCGGTTTGGTTCTGCTTCGAGAGGCTGTCCTGATAGGCGATGCAGGGATGTATGATGCCATGGAGCATGAGATTCATCGCGGAGATACGGAGCATCGTCTGGTCGGTGTCGAATCCATGAAACATCGTTTCCTTATAATGCGTCCAGTCGCTATCGGTCATCGTGTCCCCGTAGTGCGCCGTAATGTACTGCGCGGATGACACCAGGAAGCCCGCGGTCCCACACGCGGGGTCGCAGATCGAGTCCGCTGGTGTCGGCGCCATAAGTTCGACCATCATCTCTCGGATGTGCTTGGGCGTGCGGAATTGGCCATTCTGCCCGGCGGCCTGTAGCTTGCTCAGCATGTACTCGTAGAGATCGCCCTGCATGTCCTTGTCTTCGATGTCATGCGTATAAAGATCTTCGAGCCCTGTCACGATGCGCTCCAAGACTTTCGGCGTCGGGATGACGAAGGAGGCATCGGCCATGAATGTAGCAAACGCATTTCCTTTCTCCCCGGTCTCATCGGGAAGAGGAATGAGCTTCCCACTCGCATCAAAGTCCGGAAGGTGTCCATTCTTCATGTGCTGGATGGCAGGAAAAGCGAAATCACGGACGATGTGAAAGATATCCTCTGGGCTCCTGTCCTTGAAATGGCTCCACCGCATCGCCTGCCCCACCGCACTCTTCGGAAAAATGTGGTCGCCGGTAAATCCCATGGCATTCTCCAACCGCTCCGTCTGCATCTCCTTCACGTCGAGCGAGCGGATAAACATAAGGTACGTCAGCTGTTCGATGACCGTCAGCGGATTTGTAATACCGCCTGTCCAAACGCCTGTCCAGATGGCATCGATTTTATTCTTGATGGTTCCTGTGATCATAATCGCTCCTTTGAAAATAGCAGGTTACGCTCCCCGCCGTCAACTTTTCTCTATTGTACCTATTGTGACAAGACTGCGCCATAGGAAAACGAAGAATGTTCCGCCCCCTACGTATCCGCTTTCCTTCCGAGCGGATCCTCTCCATATGAGTTTCTCCCTCTCGTCCCACGAAAACAGCAGAGATAGAGGAAGAGGAAGAACGAAGCAACCGGCACAAAGACCAGCAAAGACCAGAAGCCATTACGATTCAGATCATGCAGACGGCGCACCATCAGCATCATCCAGGGGATTCCCACTATCGTAAGTAAAACCATCCCCGGCAGATCGCCCGCCATGAAATCCAGCTGCTCCACACGGCTCATGATGACACATAGCTCAAAAATGCATCCCATCCCCCATAAAAGCAGCGAACGGAAAATATATTTCTTTCGATTGATCCGTCCATCGATCCCGATAAACTTGTCAAGCATCCCCTCTTGCTCCTCTTTAGAAGAGAGCCCGCTCCGGTTTTCCCCCTGACCCGCCTTTTCCAAAAAGCACCCGCAATGCCCACAGAATAAATCACTTTCCCTGACCGAATAATGACACTTTGGACAAATCATCCGTCCCACACCCTTTCTATGTATTTCCCTTCATTCCTACAGACTATATGCCTTTCCCTTTAGCATATCACAGATGCTATGACAAAAAGAGCCATAAAAAAGACGGCTCGCTCGTTTTTTCACAAGATTTTCTCTTGCGTCTTACGCACCTTCTTATCCTAGGAGTGACTGGAAAACCTTATCTCAGCTGTCTTTCATGCCATAGTCACCCTATCCGCCCCTGCGGGGCACCTTCCCCTAGAGGGGAAGGCTGCGATACGGGAATACCATCTTCTAAATAGGCGGCACACCACCCTTGTGAATCTATCCGCTCCCCAAGTACCGTCATCCCGAGCGTAGCCGAGGGATCTTTATTGCACTGCCGCCATATGCACACATGCGCCCTCACTCAAACGACACCTTGGTGCTTCCTTTTTCGCCTTTCCCTCACCCACGGTTTACCGGTCTGCAAAAAAGATCCCTCCACTTCGGTCGGGATGACGTTTAAGGGAAACGGGTAGTCTCACATAGTTTTTCACACCGCTACGTGGATCCATCCTGCGCCTTTGGCGCGCCCCTTTTCTAAGGGGCTACTCATATCGTTGTTATGACTGGTAACCCATAACTAAAATACCACTTTCGGGCATCGCCCAATAAAAAAAGCGGCGAAGCCGCCACCTCTACCCTGAACCTTGAACCCTGAACCAAATGAAAGCAAAGCAAAAAGCACATCTTTGCAGATGTGCTT
>ERZ1034730.572-NODE-572-length-12768-cov-9.243766_pt1 | contig 12768 bp, 9 predicted proteins | sample MGYA00520650_ERZ1034730 | MGnify/ENA primary metagenome ERZ1034730 (study PRJEB33766, sample SAMN09781702) | gut metagenome | biome: gut microbiome | host: Homo sapiens | place: Madagascar | study: EMG produced TPA metagenomics assembly of the PRJNA485056 data set... | reverse complement strand
GTAGAAATACGCTGCAAAAATATGTGGAAAATCGGGAACTGCCAAAAGCATTCAGAAAGTGTTAAAAATCAAAGAGCATTGAAAATCAAGGCTTTAGATATGGTTAGTTGTAAGTAGTTATGGTTGATTATAAGGGGCTAATTACACAACCAGAGAAGGCTCTATAACCTACACGCTGTATCGTATTTGGGAGAACGACATTTTGGAGTTTTACACAATCCTGGAAGGCATAATCGCTAATTGCACTTACTGTGTAATCCACACCATCACTATCTTGCACAGTTGATGGAATAACTAAATTGCCTGCATATTTTTTTCCGGATGTGTCAGACTGATTCGTAACTGCACATGTGTGCTTTTCTTTAGACAGAATTTCATAATAAATACCATTTGACTCAAAGTCATAGGCAAATGTGTTAATGGCGGCAATGAGCATCAACACTAAAGTGAGTAACTTCTTTTGCATAGTAGTTCCTTTTTTATTTGTTAAAACCAATTATTTGGATATCAGACAGTATATCCTCGTTGCGATTAAGCATAAGAATAGACCATAAATTCTCTTTGAGAAAGTAGCATGAATCTTCATAATGAAGTCCTTCTGGTATTTCATCGCAAGCTAAATCTTTTTCTTGCGGTACTCCGTTAAGTACATATCGTACCCTAACGCTTTTGGAAAAATTTTTATGCACCATAAAAAGCATTTTAAAGTTAGACAATGTGTTATTTTAAAATGCGTCGCCAAAGTTTTCATGCTATCCTACGGATACAAAACGTGGACGAAACCTGTCCGCGTTGCAGCCGTAGGAAATGCTGAGAATACGACAAGTGACGTCCACGATATCGCGGACGTTCGCTATTGTTTCGTATTCTATGCATCTTTTGAAATTTCCTACGTTCCAACGCGCATGACGAATAGCAAACGCTAATTTTTGTTCCTCGAAAATGAATCATGCAACCCTCTAGTAGCAATCATCACCGCAAATTTATCATTTTTTTTGTTATGTACAAAACTTTTCCCAAGTTTTGTATGAATTTATGCTATTTGGTAATACTATAATAATTCGTCTTAGAGTATTCTGTGGGACTTTATTTCACGAACCGCAGCCTTATCCACGCCCAGCGCGGTATCATGCGCCACGCAGCCACGAGCAGCCGATAGCGCCAGTCGACCGTCACCACCTTCTTGCCGCGTTCCACCGCACTCACGATGTCCGCCGCCACGTGCTCAGCCGAGAGTTGCAGCGGGAAATGGCTGCCGGCGATAAGGTCGGTAGCCACGAAGCCCGGGCGGATGTCGGTGATGGCGATGGGCAGGCGACGCATACTGGCGAGCTGCGCCAGACACTCGAGGTAGTGCGACTGGAAACGCTTCGTAGCCGAATAGGCAGGCGCAGCACCCAGTCCGCGCGTGCGAGCTATCGACGTGATGCAGGCTATGCGTCCACGGTGAGCGTTGTCGGCAAACCACTGATACGCCGAGAGCACCATCCGCGTGAAGCCCACGGCGTTGGTCTGCACCGTGCGCATCTCCTTCTCCGCATCGAGCGAGCAGTTCTCCCACCCTATTCCCGAACTATGGAAGTACAGATCCATGCCGCCCAGCTTGCCGATAAGCTCGTGCAAGCCCTCGGTGGCATCGTCGCTGTCTACGTCAATCTGCTGCCACGCCACTATGCCGTCCGTGGTCTCCACTATCTCCTGCAGCCGCTCCACACGTCTGCCGGCTATGCCTACGCTGTAGCCACGCACGGCTAAAAGACGAGCCACTTCAAGCCCTATGCCCGAAGTGGCTCCTATTACTATCGCTTTCTTTGTCATATCGTTCTTTTTATAACCTCTCTATTCAAAAGCCAGCTCAGCCGCCTCATGCGTGAGGCACGACTTCACGTCCGTGTAAGGCACCGTGAACTCCACCATGCCCAGCGCATACGGACCTATCTCGTACTGCTGATAGACGAAGCGTAAGCCCTTAGGCGTGAGCACCGGCACGGTCGTGGGGAGTGGGATGATGCCATGCTCCACGAAAAGCATGTTCTGCAGGTCGCTATCCTTTATCTTGCGGTTCTCAGCCTTAGAGATATACTCCTTCACGCCACGGCGCAGGATGGGCTGCAGCGCCTTCTGCTTCAGCGTGTCTACCGTAGCGGCGAGCACCTTGCCCGTAGCCTTAACGATGTTCACCGGGCGACACAAAGCCGACCCGTGCGCTCCGCCGAGGAACACATAGCAGGAGGTCTCGTACGTCAGGTAGCGGTCGGTCTCATACGTCTTGCGTATGCTCAGGTCGTACGAGAGCCCCGCAATGCCCAACTCCTTCAGCTCGGCATACTGCGCCTTCAGATACACATTATTCATATTGCCGTAGAAGTCGACAAGCGCCTTGCCGTCCGCCATCGAACCCTTGTACACGGGCGCCTCGCCGTTCTCCTCCTGCATTGCGGGCAGGTACATACGCACGAGTTCGCCCGCTACATATTTGCGCACGCAGACCGAGAGCGAGTCGTCGCCCGAAGGATAGTCAACAACTACGCTGCACTTCAACGTCGAATCCTTCTGCTCGCAGAACGCAATGCTGTCCGTTGCGAACGCCGTCTGCTGCAGCACGCTGTCCTGCTCCGCCTCAGAGCCCAACTTCGTCGCACGCGACGTGCAGCCGCCAAGCGCCATCAGCGCCATGCCCGCAGCTGCGAGTGTAAAACGAAAGTATCTGAATCTTTTCATATCTGTCTTGCTTGTTATAAGGTTTAACTGCTTTGTCGTTTATCTCAATATTAGCTTGAATTAATAGCAAAATCAAAGTTATATTATTTATTGTTAACCCACAAAATAAACCGCTCATAATTGCGTTTATTTAACGTATCGTGATTACTGTTCACGATAAAGCGTCGCATGCTGATAGCACAACACAACGCTTGCTGTTAGTACAACGCTTGCTGTTAGTACAACGCTTGCTGTTAGTACAACGCTTGCTGTTAGCACAACGCTTGCTGTTAGTACAACGCTTGCTGTTAGTACAACGTATCGCAAACGAATCATTTACAAAACAACCACAAAAAGAAAGGAACAATACTATGATTTTCTCAACAACACCCACCCTCGAAGGCCACCCCATCCGCGAATATCGCGGCGTAGTAACCGGCGAAACCATCATCGGCGCCAATGTTTTCAAAGACTTCATGGCAGGCTTGCGCGACTTCTTCGGCGGTCGCAGCGGCACCTACGAAAGCGTACTGCGCGAAGCTAAGGACTCAGCCATGCGCGAAATGGCGCAGCGTGCCGAGAGCCTCGGCTGCAACGCCATCGTAGGCATCGACCTCGACTACGAAACCGTAGGACAGGGAGGATCGATGCTCATGGTGACATGCAGCGGCACAGCGGTGATCATATAAAAGGCTAAAACACAGTTGGAAGATGGCTATCAGAAGCTGGTAGATGAATATCAAAAGCTGGTAGATGGCTGGAAGATAACCCTCTCATTCAAGTTATCTTCCAGCCCTTATCATATTCACCTCCAACCCGTTACGCCATTTCTGGAAGATATGGCAGATTTTTTCACGCACTCGGTTTTTATATCTGCAAGAGTATATTAATAAGATTTGCTCAGAATTAACTACCTTTGCGGTAGAATCACCAACCTCCCAAAGGAGCGAGTATCAAAACAGGGGTTGTGATTTGCTCAGAATTAACTACCTTTGCGGTAGAATCACCAACTCAGTACCGTCATTCCAAAAGAGGTGACCAGTTGTGATTTGCTCAGAATTAACTACCTTTGCGGTAGAATCACCAACTGATAGTCAGATAACCTCTGCACTCCGTGGGTTGTGATTTGCTCAGAATTAACTACCTTTGCGGTAGAATCACCAACCTCAATTTTCCAACTTGAACCCAAAGTTAGTTGTGATTTGCTCAGAATTAACTACCTTTGCGGTAGAATCACCAACTCAGTACCGTCATTCCAAAAGAGGTGACCAGTTGTGATTTGCTCAGAATTAACTACCTTTGCGGTAGAATCACCAACCAGCAGAATCGGGGGTAGTAATCACCTTAGTTGTGATTTGCTCAGAATTAACTACCTTTGCGGTAGAATCACCAACGAAGTTACCGACAGCACTATTGCCGTTGAGGTTGTGATTTGCTCAGAATTAACTACCTTTGCGGTAGAATCACCAACACAACGTTCGCAAGGCCTTCGAGCCCAAACGTTGTGATTTGCTCAGAATTAACTACCTTTGCGGTAGAATCACCAACAACGAAACGTTGAATACGATTTGACCGATAGTTGTGATTTGCTCAGAATTAACTACCTTTGCGGTAGAATCACCAACCAAACACAATGCGAAGCGATAAGGTATTAGTTGTGATTTGCTCAGAATTAACTACCTTTGCGGTAGAATCACCAACTTCATTCTTAGCCTTAGCACGTTCGACAGCGTTGTGATTTGCTCAGAATTAACTACCTTTGCGGTAGAATCACCAACCTCGCCAAAATCAGTTAAATAACGGTCATAGTTGTGATTTGCTCAGAATTAACTACCTTTGCGGTAGAATCACCAACAATCTTTTCAAAAATACCTTCTGAATATTTGTTGTGATTTGCTCAGAATTAACTACCTTTGCGGTAGAATCACCAACAGCAACTTTATCATCATAAGTAGCTTGTTGTTGTGATTTGCTCAGAATTAACTACCTTTGCGGTAGAATCACCAACAAGCGGCTTGTTTGTCGGGGTTCATCTGCTGTTGTGATTTGCTCAGAATTAACTACCTTTGCGGTAGAATCACCAACCATTAAAAACAGATACGATGGTACAGACAGTTGTGATTTGCTCAGAATTAACTACCTTTGCGGTAGAATCACCAACGAACTCGGACTACTAACAGACATAACAGAAGTTGTGATTTGCTCAGAATTAACTACCTTTGCGGTAGAATCACCAACCATCGTGACGGACACCCATTGCGTCTGGTGTTGTGATTTGCTCAGAATTAACTACCTTTGCGGTAGAATCACCAACGCCATTGCAACCGACCTTGTTAGCAATGGTGTTGTGATTTGCTCAGAATTAACTACCTTTGCGGTAGAATCACCAACCATATAGGCTGATAATGTGTATTCTGACAGTTGTGATTTGCTCAGAATTAACTACCTTTGCGGTAGAATCACCAACAACATTTATTCAATATTAATGATTGATATGGTTGTGATTTGCTCAGAATTAACTACCTTTGCGGTAGAATCACCAACATACTCGGGCATACATCAATAAAGACTACAGTTGTGATTTGCTCAGAATTAACTACCTTTGCGGTAGAATCACCAACGTGAATCTTGATAGTCGCTCCGCCTTTAGGTTGTGATTTGCTCAGAATTAACTACCTTTGCGGTAGAATCACCAACATATCGCCCTCATCATAAAACAAGCGATTGGTTGTGATTTGCTCAGAATTAACTACCTTTGCGGTAGAATCACCAACATTCTTTTCAAAATTTGTTGGACGCTAAAGGTTGTGATTTGCTCAGAATTAACTACCTTTGCGGTAGAATCACCAACTATTAAGACACTGGAGGGCGTGACAGATAGTTGTGATTTGCTCAGAATTAACTACCTTTGCGGTAGAATCACCAACATAGAATGCGCATTTACTTGTAAATAAGCGAATTAGCATAGTTCTTAGAATTATAAAAAGTTGGTGTTAGAAAGAGGTCTTCTTCAAATTTTAAGAAGACCTCTTTTTCTATTTAATATGACGCTTGGTATTTTTAACAAAGAACGATAGTTAGAAAAGCTCTAATTGTTGACCTGGAGCATTCGGAGTTTGTGGCTTCTTCCCATAAAAAAGCTTAATGTTTCCAAACTGCTTGTCAGTGATGCACATTATTCCGACCTTTCCATATTCAGGAAGAAAAGAGTTGACACGCTTCATGTGGACTTCTGCATTCTCCATACTTGCGCAATGGCGTACATAAATGGAGAACTGAAACATGGTGAAGCCATCTTGTTGCAACCGCTTTCTGAACATGGTGTATTCTTTTATGTCTTTCTTTGTTTCTGTTGGCAAATCAAAAAAAACAAGTATCCACATAACTCGATATTCACTAAAACGATTCATTGCAAAATATAGTTTAGTTTAGCGTACAGGGTATGCGATGCGTCGCAATTCACCCGTAAAGCATTTGTATAGAGATGCTGTGGTTTGGGTAACAGCCACCATTAGCGGGCTGCGCTTGCCACCAATCACGACATCTAATGTAGGTATTGAGAGCAACAGGGCTTTTATCTCTTTAGACAAGTCGAGATTGTTTATCACCTTGTCTTTTACTATAGAGTATACGAGTTCGTCTACATAAGGACGATAGGGTTCCATAATATCGTCAGCGAGGCAATAGGCGTTATAGCGATTATGGTGGTGGATGCCGAGGGTCGGTAACATTCCGCTTGACACCAATGCACGTGCAACAATAGCACGCAGTATGGCATATCCGTAATTCAGTAGATTGTTTGGTGCTTCGCCTTCTCTACTTCGCGTAAAGTCTTCCAAACCATCAATACCGGCAAATAGGTTCTTCCAATAATATGCTGCGGCACGCCCTTCGACATTATCAGGATCTCCACTGCGCACATCGTCAGCCCAACGTAGCATTGTTGGTGAGTTTTTGCCAGTGCATGTAGCAAGGGCAGCAGCCTGATTGCTGATTTTCATTTTTATCGTCTGCTGCCAAAGTTGTTTCTTCAATGGCTGAGAAGCATCCAACTGGTCACGGAAACGCTCGTTTTGTGTGGAGTTGCCATAAAGTGGAAGCATAAGACCTACGGGCAGACTATGCGAATCGCAGGTGATGACGGCACAGTTGTTTTCGAGCAGAGACTCAAGTAGCCCTTGAGTGATTGTGATGCGTCGGTTGTCAAGCACAACGACTCCAATATCTTCTATGGGCTTTGTTATTTCTGCCTGTTTTTTTATTTGGTCGGCTAAATTGCTGTCGGTTTCCACTTCTGGCAGTTTTATGACCATTTGCCCCATTCGTAATGAAAGATACGCTGGGTTGCCAAAATAAAGAGTCTTCTTAATCATAGGGTGTTAGTTTATTGTTAGTATTGTATAGATTATAGTCTCGCCAAACGAACAGAAGCAAAACCATGTTTGCTATGCTCTGTTCGTTTAGCGTGACAATGCTGTTAGTATTCGCCCACTGCAACAATTTCTCCAAGGTGGTTGACACGAACCTTCACGATGCCAACAATACCTTTCAGACTAAGTCGGGCATAAGTAATGCCTGACAGTTCTTTCGGAGTATCAACATTTGTTTCCAAATGGTGTCTGAAGAAATAATCTTTTGTAGTTAACTTCTGCACTCTAAACAGGTTCTTGCTTATCTCCGCAGCATTTTTCGGATCAAGCAGATCAACCTCGTTCGGGTCGAAACCAGTCTTCTCGTTCGGGAACACGAAGTATTCGTTGCGCTTCATTGTAAACAAGAACTGCCATCCAAGATGCTTGTTGTATTCGTAGTCGACAATCGGCAACTGCTGTTGCGCACGTTCCGTTGCCTCAAAGAAGGATACTACATGCTCCTGCAGATTGCCATCTTTGTCTCGGAATATAGCTACATGATGGTTGTTGCTGGTGCTCACATAGTCTATCGGTATGGATATGCCATTACTATCGAGCATCTTCTTTCCATGCATATCTCGCTTGTCGTGTAATGCCGTAGCGTTGCTTACGCCGTATATCGTTACACGCTTAATGGCAATTCTACGTTCGCGATTGAGCCATATCGGGTTCTCGTCAAGGTTTGCAAACGCTTTCTTGGCGTCACCTCCGTATTCTGCGAGGCGTTCTTGAAGAAGCTTTCGTACACGCAGGTCTACAACTTTCTCTACATTGAGGTCTTTGTCTATCGGCTTACGGATTGTAAACACCTCTTCTAACGTTACCGTTTTAACCTTCTGAGGCACTTGCTTCGTGTGGCTATCATCGAGATAGATAGGATTTTTCTCAAGACTGTTCTTGCCGGTGAATGCTTTCTTTGCATCGCCGCCAAATTCAGAAAGCCGACGTAACAACGCTTCTCGTATCTGAGGACTGCTTACAGTGCTGATTTTCTCCTCGTTAAATGCGCTGCTCACTTTTTCTTGCTTCACTACGTATCGGCGTCGACTACCGTATATAGTTTCGTTGTGTAGCTGACAGCGTGGGGTAAGCTGCACTGTACGATGCTTCTTGCCGTCAGCACCACGAGTGATGTTTACATTGCGTGTTACAACTTTGTTTTTAGCCTTTATAGACACAAACACATCTTCCAAATGGCGACGAGCCTCGGCTCTGAACTCACCAAGCGGCATGGGAGGGACAAAGCGCAACTTATTGTTGTTGTCGCGGTATAGTTCTTTTTTCTCTATAGCATATATACTGCCTGCCTTGTCGCTACGGGCATTCAGATTGTTCAGATACTGTATGAAGCTATGACGTGTGAAGGCTATCGTAAGCGCATCCATGGCATGATGGCGATGGTCGTTGCGCTTGGTCCAATCCTTTATGCGTCGTATCTGGCGTCCGTCAGGGTCTTTATAGATTTCTGTTAGTCCGAGCTGGTCGTATTTGTCCCAGTTGAGCTCTTTCATAACATCTACAAGCTGCCAGTCTTCTCGCAATCGGTCGGTTACAGCACCTGTTGTCGGGACTACCACACGCACCGCACTCTCCAATATCTCGCGTGCTTTACGTGCAATATATTGTGTGTCGCGCAAGTCGCGGTTGATAAAGCCGTTAGGTATTTCTGCTGTGGTCATCAGCAGCTTATCGTGCTTTGTCTTGCTTATCACACCCTCCTTATAAAGACTGTCTATGCGTTCCTTGTATTTAACGGAGCCATTGTCCCCTTGCTCACCGTATTTTGTAAGCACATAGTCGTAGGCAGTCGTGCTGCCTTTCTCAATATTCGCACTGCGTGCCTCAAGAGTCTTATTAGAGAACGAGTCGTCAAACAGACGAGCCTGTGGTATTATGTGCTCGATGTCAAATTCCTTGCTGAAAAGTTTCTCGCGTGGTATATATGTCTGAGTATACAAGGTCTTGAAGCCGTTTGCCTCAAGTTCGAGATACAAACGATAACGTATAATATCATTACGACTTACGTTCTGTATACCGAATTCTTCTTGCAAAGCCTTCCGGTATTTTTCGTTTTCAGCATTTGTACGTGCTATGTCGCGCGTCATCTGTTCGCGTTCCTTAGCATTCTTCTTCAGTTCGCGAGCCATCTCAATACGTATCTCGTCGGGCTTGCCGTATCTGTCGCTGACTGCATTCACCACATTTATCATTTGGTTGAGAATCTTCTCCACCACAGGGTTGCGCAAACTGTTGCGTGGCAGCAGTGGAATGGTCTCAACGAGAGGCTTTGCAGCTATCTCTTCTTTTGTGAGCGAACGGCGAGAGTGACGATAGCCTGCATACTCGCAAGCCACACTATATTCCAACCCGTCCATCATGTGAGGCAATATTCGGCGCATTGCCTTAGCACTAAGACTACCATAGTCAGGCTCGAAAGTTATCGATGCAAATACGGCAGCCGAATCTCTGTCCATATTAAGAATGGCGCAGAGTCTTTCAATAAGCTTTTCGTTGCCGGTAGCCGAATTGTCGCCTGAGTACGAGTACAATAAATGCCAAAGCTGATAAGCAGCCTGGCGCTCAAAGTCCTTGCCATCAAGAGTTGGGTCGAATGTCAAGAAACTTGTGTTGAAACCTAAAGCTTCAAATACTTGTGTAATGATTGGCATTGCCTTGTCATAAGACATCTTTGAGAAATCGTAATCGTTGTATCCGTTGATAGCAAGCACGGTCTGGCAAGCCCTGACAAATAAAGCCATTGTTCGATTGCCTTCAACTTTGCGGAAGTTAAGGCTCAATCCTTTCTTGCTGCCAAACAACAACTTTAAAATCTCAGTTTCAGAGAGACTCTCTTTTATGCTCAGTTCACGATACAAGTCACTCTTCTCTTCTTCTGTTAGCGTGCGTGTTCCGTGCTCACATTCGGTTGTGTCACCAAAAAGGTCGAGTTGTGCCTTGGGGACAACCTCTCCCGTAACTTGCAGATTGTTTATTGTTTGCCATATCTTAAAACATTGGAATAATGGCGATGACTTCGGACAAACGCGCAAACCGATTGTTATGGTTTTCTTCTTGCCGTCTACAACCATTTCTTTCTGTCTGCTTTCAAACTCACAATAGCTTATAAGTCCCTTCTGCGATTTCAAAGGACGCTGATAGAAAATAACAATATCGCGCAATTCATGCTTCAGTTCAGCAGTAAGCTGGCTGTGATACTTGGCTTGTGTCTCCCAGATACGTTCAAATTCATCGAGATAATCCTAACGATAGAACACCTGATTCTTCAGACTTGTATTCGGATTATCGCTCAATTGCTTCATCTGAAATTGTCCGACAGTCTGATGATTGAAGTACAACTCCTTGCTACGGTCGCTTATTGCGCCAAGGTATCCGCTTGTTCCTGCAATCTGACCATTTATCTTCTGAAGCACAACAGCGACTTGCTCAAGTGGCAACTGTTTGCTGATAGCTTCTGTACGCCAACGATAATTCTCTACACGCTGATCTGCAGTACTTCCGTTGCGCTTGATGCCTTTCAGGCCTAAAGGTTCTGCACATATTGCCCATGTCTGCTTTTCGTTCTTGCTACGCAAAGCTTCACGCAATTCATCCGTGAATATACCTGCATAGAACTGCTTCTGGCAATTCCACACCGCTTCAAACTCTGCATTTAGGTCTGATGGATAAAAGTCGGGAATATATTTCTTTCCTCTACATAGCAGCTGATAGACATATTGTCCTGGTGTAAGGTGCTCGTCATAGAGTTTACGAGCAACAGCCATACCATCAATAAGACTGCCTTCTTCACCAGAATTAACTTTTCGACTACTTTTATAACCACGCTTCTTGTTAATCATTATGAGCACACGTGCAAGTTCATCTAACGAGATTTTCTCTGTAGCTGCTTTAGATCTTAGTAAACGAGTCTCGAAAGTTGTTCGGTTTCCTTGTTCACATAGAACGGAGTCGTCGGTAATAAAGCCATTCTCTTTTAATACAGACAACAGATTCTCACGGCGCAATTTGTAACGCTGCAAATTACGTCGTGCCGTACGTTTAAGAGTGCGGTCTGCATTTGTTGTAATGGCTTTGCCTTTTTCAAAGTTCGATTGTTCGTCTACCGTCAAAAGATTTACACGTACACCGAGTTTTATAATTGACGATTTCTCTTCTTCGATTTCTGCTTCCTTGACAAGAGCCCAACCTATACTTGTCGTTCCTAAATCAAGGCCTAATATTTTCTTCATGATTTATTGCTATATTAAAGGTTTAGGTTATTAAATATCTAAAAATAAAATGCTATTGGCAAATATATACATAAAAAAACGATTAGACAAACATTTCTATTAAAATGTTTGGTTGATAATCTTCTTTTATGTATCTTTGCCATATAAATCTGAGCAAATCACAATAAGGATTATTCCGTTGTGAAAACATTAGGTTCGCCCATCGTCCTTAACGGTGGGCTTTTTCTTGACTTCGTCATCGTGTCACCCAAAAATCTTCGTCAAAGAGTTTTGCTATTTTCTGATGTCTTGCCATCAGCATGGTTTGGGTGTAAACCTCCTTGTTCATAGGTTGTTTAATTTGTATGGTTGTGATGGTCTTTGCTAATGCAAGCACCTTGTCTACACTCATCTTAATCTCTGAGACTTTCAGCATACGTTCCAATTCTTTGTACACTTTCAAAGTCACAAAGTAGATGCATATATGAGCCTCGATGCGTTTGCGTGTAAAGTGAAACATGGGGCGTATCTCTATCTTTGATTTGGCTATACGGAAAGCCCGTTCTACATGCCAAAGATTGTGATATGCTGTATATACATCCTGTATTGGTATATCCGTATTGGTGAGATATCCTTTTAGGCCGTCCCATTTGGAGTCGTCGGCAATACGGTCATAGTTGATGGCGACTTTCACCTCACCATCCATGGATAAAAACTTATTGTAACCTCTTTTGTTGATGTTGCCTTTAGTGAGCGCACCATGCTTGTATGCCTTTTCCAACACTCAACCCTCGGTCTAAGGTGTAGATTGTTACATTTCACGAACACATTTTCTCGCCATGGCAAAGCTTAAGTAAACTTAGCTCTGCTTATCTGGCTTAACGAAAACCTTCGGTTACTAAAGTTTCGCAAGTGAATATCTACAAACTTTAACTTTATTTTGGAATAAAAAAGGCTCTAAAATTTGTGTAACTCACAGAAAACGAGTATCTTTATAATCGTCAAAGAATAAAGACGTCATTTAAATTTCTAAATTTTAGGAGGAACGATTATGACTAAAACAAGAGAAATCTACCGTTGCACGGTTTGTGGCAACGTGGTAGAGGTAGTGAATCCTGGAGCCATGCTCAGCTGCTGCGGTCAGCCCATGAAACTGATGAAGGAGAACACCACGGATGCGGCAAAAGAGAAGCATGTGCCCGTTATAGAACCAATCGAGGGCGGCTATCGTGTAAAAGTTGGAAGCGTAGAGCATCCGATGCTCCCAGAGCATTATATCCAATGGATAGAGTTGCTCACTCCTACCGATGTACTTCGCCATGAGCTACAGCCAGGTGAGAAGCCAGAGGTAATCTTCCTAACAGATGCCAAAGAGGTATCAGCTCGCGAGTATTGCAACCTGCATGGGTTGTGGAAAGGAGATGCCAACA
>ERZ1034730.571-NODE-571-length-12786-cov-14.426204_pt1 | contig 12786 bp, 9 predicted proteins | sample MGYA00520650_ERZ1034730 | MGnify/ENA primary metagenome ERZ1034730 (study PRJEB33766, sample SAMN09781702) | gut metagenome | biome: gut microbiome | host: Homo sapiens | place: Madagascar | study: EMG produced TPA metagenomics assembly of the PRJNA485056 data set... | reverse complement strand
TAGAAATGAGAAATGCGAAATGGTGGTGCGGCGCATAAAAATATAGAAGCGCCGCGGAGTATAGATAGTGGCGATGCCCGAAGGTGGTAGTTAGTCACCAGTCACTAGTCACCAGTCACTAGTCACCAATCACTCAAGATTCCTGCGGAAACGCCGCTTCTTTCCCCGTTGAACTTCTCACCCATTGTAATTCGAGAAATAGTACGAAAGCGCAAGCCAGAAGGTATGATTTCTGCCGCCCTCTTCGAGATCTTTGAGATTATAGTATTCTGCCTGCAAGAGCCAGTCCGGCTTTACGGTGTAGTGGATACCGGCACCGATGCCTTCGAAGCCGTCCATGTAGTCCGCAAGTCCGTTCATGGTATGTAATACATACGTGGTATATGGCTGGTGATAGTATTTCAGGAAATAGTACATATTTCCTCTCTCCCATGTTTTCTCTTTCCCACGAGTAAGGGATACCACATAGCCCTTCTCGCTGCGGCTCTCATCTTCCCCGAGAAGTCCCATGAGGCCCAGATCGTAGAGACCGCCAAGCGGACGATGAACATTCAGCATATAGATGTTCCTCTCCCCCCTGTCCTTGAGATCGAAGCGATAGAGCCCCGCTCCCAGCGTATAGATGTCATGCGTGGTCGATGCCTCAGCGGCTGCCGCGAAGCCTGCCTGCTTGATCGTCCCCGCTTCTGCCATGTAGGAGAAAGGCTCCTTGCCGGAGACACGCACCCCGGTGAACCTGCTGTCGTAAATATTTCCTTCCGCCAGAAAAGAGCCGAAAGCCCCGGCATCTACCTGTGTGCTTCCCACCTTGCCGGTCAAGTACCAGCGGTCGATATCCATCCAGCTGTCCTCCCCCTTACCGCTTAGGATCTTTTCATTTTCCAGCATGGAAATGAAATGCCAGTTGTCATCGATATTGTAATTTCCATAAATCCTGACACGCGCACGGCTTCTGTCGCTGATGGACTTGTAGCCGCTGTGAGCGCCATAGTCCACACGCGCCTCCCCATCGATCTTGAATCGCTTCTCCGGGGGCTTCGGCGCTTTGACCTCGGTGGATGCCTGCATGTATGATGATTCTCTGTCGAAATAACCGATAGCAGACAGCTCATCCGCATACTCTACGCGGCGGCGTGCGAGACGCTCCCAGTCATCTGAAGTGATCTGATCCATCTCGTGCATGAGCTTCCTGCGGAGAGCTTCTCTTTCCTCGCTGCTCCGCGGCACAAGAAAGGGCGTGCTCGGTACCACGGTGCCGTCAGCGGACATGCCATTCCCTGCCGCCTTGGCGGCAGAAGAACTGCCCGATGCTGCCGAAGGAACCGCCCCCCTGCTGCCGGTATCCCCTGCTTTCTGATTCGTGAGAAGAAATCCATTGCCGCTGTTCATGCAGCGGCTGATCTCTTTCGCATACAGCTTCTCGTAATTCTTCGTCGCCGCCTCATAAGATTTCCGCGCATTTTCGAAACGATCGCCAAGGATCCCCACCTGCAGCTCATCATCAAGCGCCATGAGGACCGTCTTCGTATACTGCACGGCGAGGGCTTCTGCCTCCGGTGTCGGATGAGACGGATCGCTGCTGCTTGCCAGCGAGAGTGCATATGCTTTCACCTCAGCAGCAAGCCTGCCGAGCCAGCGATCTGACTCCTCTCTGTATGGTGCAAGCCGGTTCGGATCATGCTTTCCCTGATAGTACAGAAGGACATTCCTTCGCGCCATTGATGCCTTCTCATACGTTTTGGCAAAGGCCGCCTCCGGATTTCTAGGGACAGGCATCCCTCCAAGCTGCGAAAGGGACATGATCAGACGATCCTTTTCTTCATCCCACGCAGGAAGCATCCGCTGACGGATGAGGTAATGTGCCTTCAACGCCTCATAGTCCCCCGCGGATGTGGAAAGCGCCGTCCGCGCTTGATTGATCGGAATATTCGCGATGACACGCGCCTGTGCATCCTCGACCGCAAGCTCTCCGATCTCCCGCTTCACCGTTTCGCCAAGGCCTTCGCCCGCCAGCAGCAGCTCCCGACCGAGCGCCCGTGCATCCTCACGGCGATGAGCCTTTTCCTCTGCCGTATAGCGGTCCATCGTCTCTCTGACCTGCGCCCTTTCCTTCGCCTGATGCTGCGCGATCGGGTCAATGTCTGCCGCCTGCATCACCCCGCAAGGCAGAAAAGCCGCCAGAGACAGGCAAAGTGTCATGCCCATTTTATTCATATGATTCTCCTGTGATTCATGATAGACAGACATATCGACACCTCAAGCATCATGGTAGCGATACCTTCTGCCGTTTCCCCTGAAGAAAATACTCATTCACGTTACATATAGATATGTAATATTATATATGATGTACCCCCCCTGTAAAGTTGACAATGGATCGTCTCTCTATTTCAAAAAAATGATAGATTCATCTATTCTCATCATATTTCCTTTGCCTTTTTCCTTCTTTCCTTATATACTATAAAAGGCATGATTATGCACTGCCACGCTGAGGTTCACACTCCACACTTCCTCTTCATGAAACGAGGTTCAACCCATGAATATGACACACGAAGAACTCTTCGTAAAAATTCTTGACCAGATGCCCTTCGGCGTCTACTGCGTCGATACGGATCGCAAGATCTTCTACTGGAACAAAGGCGCAGAACGCATCAGCGGCTACAAAGCGGAAGACATGCTCGGCAAGCACTGCTTCGAGAGCCACCTGGATCATATCGATGAGACCGGCACCCACCTGTGCCATGCCATGTGCCCGCTCGTCGCGACCATTTTCGACGGACTATCCCGTGAAAAAGCCGTCTGGCTGCGGAGCAAAGAGGGCGACCGAGTCTCTGTCCTCGTTCACACGGAGCCCCTCTTTCAAAATGGAAAGACGTTGGGCGCTATCGAGTACTTTTATAAGATATAAATAGAGTGACTGCTAGCTAGGGATTAGGGATTAGGAGTCTCAAGTGCCTAGTGACTAGTGACTACATGCCATCTGCGGGCATCGCCCTTTTTATACTTCGCGGCGCTTCATTATTTTTTGCGCCGCACCACCACTCCTCACTCCTCATTCCTCACTCCTAACTAGAGAGTAGAACTTTCACCCGCAATCAAGGGGCAGCACGCCCCAGGGGCTAACCCTGAACACCATGACTATCACTACGACAAAGGCGGTGACGACCAATGAGTAACAATGTTTCACTTGACGTAATCAATCATTCTATACAAAACAGCATACTGCACGCTATGCCCGGAGGCATTTTTATTTATCGGGCGGATACCCATGACATTCTGTATGCCAATGATCGTTTTCTTGCCATGCTTGGTTATGACAGCTTGGATGCGCTGACTCAATCGCGCGGCCATACCTTCGATGACATCCTCTCTGCCTCCGACAAAGAGCGTGTTTTCCTAGAGATCGAACATCAGCTGCGGCAGAGCTTGATCGGATTCGTTGATTTCAAAGCCATCACAAAACAGGGTCCTCTCCGATACATGGAGATTTTTTGCCGTACCACCACACTTCCGGACTATGGACATGTGATTGTGGCCTTCGCCGTCGATGCAGAAGCGAAGTACCTGACCTACTCTACCGACCGGCTGACAGCGCTCCCGGGGCAGCGTCGTTTCCTTGAATATGCAGCCAAATGGTTCAAGCTTGCCAGCATGAATCCGGCATCACCGCCGATTGTGATCCTTTATTTCAATCTCTGCCACTTCAAGTCGTACAATATCCACTTCGGCCTTGATGCCGGTGATGCCCTCCTGCTCCATATGGCGGAGACGCTCAGGGAATGCTTCCCGAATGATTTCATTGCGCGCTTCTCTGATGATCATTTCGTCGTCCTCACCTATGACATAGATCTTCAAAACCGTGTCATCGATGCCCACAAGAAGCTGCTTTCCATGTACATGCGTTCCCCGCTCGAAGTGAAAATCGGGATCTATCAGGTAGAGGATCTCTCGATCACGCCGAGCAAGGCCTGCGATCTTGCGAAGCTCGCCTGTGACAGCATCAAGGATCGCCTTGACGTCTTCCTCTGTGAGTACACCGCCAAGGTGCAGCGCGCCGTCCTCATCCGTGACTATGTCATCGATCATCTGGATGAGGCCTTTTCCAAAGGCTATATCCAGGTCTACTACCAGCCTGTCATCCGCTCCATCTCGAAGACGCTATGCGGCCTCGAAGCACTGGCTCGCTGGATCGATCCCGTGTACGGATTCCTGAAGCCGAGTGAATTCATCCCGGCTCTTGAAAATTCACGCCAGCTCTACCAGCTCGACCTGTACATCTTAGAAGAGGTCTGCAAGCGCCTCCGCGCCTGCCTGGATGACGGCATACCTGTCGTCCCGATTTCCATCAACCTCTCCCGCATGGACTTCCTCACCTGTGACATCTTCTCCGAGGTGGAAAGACGAACCCAAAAATACCGGATCCCCCACCACCTCCTCTGCATAGAGATCACGGAGAGCATGTTCGTACAAAACGCACAAGAGATCCGCATCATTCTCGATCACTTCCGCGAGGTGGGCTATCAGGTCTGGATGGATGACTTCGGAAGCGGCTACTCCTCACTGAATGCACTCAAGGACTATCACTTCGATGAGCTCAAGATCGACATGGACTTTCTGTCGAATTTCACGCAGCGCTCGAAGGATATCATCCAGTCCACCATTCATATGTCAAAAAAGATCGGCATTCGTACGCTGGCAGAGGGCGTGGAAACGGAAGAACAATTCCGCTTCCTCCGAGATATCGGCTGCGAAAAGATCCAGGGCTACTTCTTCGGCAAGCCGCTCCCCTTCGATGAGATGAAAGTCCATATCCTTCTGCAGCATATTGACATCGAGACAGAAGAACTCACAGCATACTATGAAAAAGCAGGCGATATGGACTTCACCACGGACGAGTCACTCGCGATCGTAGAGACCATGGAGGATGGCAAGATCTATTTCCGCTTCGCCTCCCCAGCCTACCAAGACGTACTGGCTTCCGTCGGCGCACCCACACCGCGTGACAGTGAAGCCCGCCTCAATATGCCGGAGAGCCCGATCCGTAAAAAAATCGCGCGTCTGCTCTCCCATGTCTACGATTCCGACCAGCCCTACGCCATCACCTACACCATCGATGATCAGTATCTCTGGCTGAAGGTGCAGAAGATCGCCCAGCTCGGAAAACGCTTCCTCTTGCGCTGCAAGCTTCTCAATATCACACGCAATGCCATCCAGATCGAGCAGATGAAAGTGAACGGTCTTGAAAAGGATCTCTACGACCTCTACCATGCCATCGTTATCAATGATCTTGACCGCGGTACCTGCCAGCCTGTCGTCTTCTGCCGGGACTACCACAAGTTTCATCCCGGTCACACCTACAATTACCGAACAGCAATGCGTGCTTTCGGATATCTCTCCATTCAGAAAGAAGACCGTCCTCGCTATGAGCGCTTCATGGATGCGGACACCATCTCCGATCGCCTTTCTGCACATGGCGGCACGCTCTCCGAATATTTCCGCACCCTGACGCCGAACGGCTTCGTCTGGTGTCAGCATGTCTTCATCGCTATCCCCGACACCCATTGCCGTATCTTCCTTCACACGGTCAAGCCCGCCGCCCCGAATAACCTCGCCATGGAAAAGGGTCTTGTCAAGCTGTATAACGAGATCAAGAAAGACTGGTGACCTGTAAACGGTGACTGGTGATAGGACCGGCAGCATTGAGGGAAACGCTGATTAAATCGCAGAGCCAGATTCTACAAGAATTTTTATACATAGCTTCGTCATAGCCTTCCTTACATAGCTCGCTATTCGCGTCAGGTTATTCCTCGCTATGCATAAAAATTCAAGAGTAAAATCTGACAACGATTTAATCAGTGTTTCCCTAGAACAGTAAAAGGCTCTCCGTTTTCCCATTGCGCGGGAGAGCCTTTTTTCGTGTGCCGATCTGCGCTATAATATAGGATATCAATTTTAACGTAAAGCGGTGTGACCGGAGATCAGAGTAGACCATGTAGGGCACTTTCCTCAAAAAGGATCTTCCCGCCAATGGGAAAACAGAACTGCCATTTCCTTACTCATGACATCTCCGGATCCCCCCACACTTTTTTCAGGAGATACCCATGACAGAATCCACACGATGCACCATCATCGTCAATCCGACCTCCGGACGCGAACGAGCCCCGCGCTATATCCCGCTCCTCCATACGACACTGGCAAAGCGCTATGACAATATCACAATCAAGCTGACTGAAAAAGCCGGAGATGCCACGGAATTTGCACGCATCGCCGCAGAAAAAGGACGTGACGTCATCTGTATGGGCGGTGATGGCACGATCAATGAAGTCATCAATGGCATGGTACCCGTAGGAAGTCACTCCGCCTTCGGCTTTATCCCTTTCGGCACAGTCAATGACCTCGCCCGCGCTCTTCACATCCCGCGCTCCCCGCAGGGAGCCATCCGTATGCTCGAGCATGCCGTCAAGACGAAGATCGACGTCGGCAAGATCAATGACCGCTACTTCATCAATGTCGTCGCCGCCGGTCTCATCTCTGAAGCAGTCAGCGAGGTCTCCATCAAAGAAAAGACCCTCTTCGGATCGCTCGCCTACTTCATGAAAGGCATGCAGGTCTTGAACAAGCAGAGATCCTACCACTTCAAGATCGAAGAGGAAAATGGCACTGTTATTCAAGTCTCCTCTCCTTTGATCGCTGCCATGCTGACAGACTCTGCCGGCAGCTTCCGCAACCTCATCCCGCCGGAAGATCGCAATAAAGGCATCATCAAGCTCTGCCTCTTCCACGACTTCGCCTGGCTGAATGCCATTAGGCAGGCACCGAAGCTCCTCGCCGGTTACCAAATGGGCCCCGACTTCGTCACGGTCGTCGGTATCAAAAAAGCGCACATCTCCATCACGGAAGGCGATACCCTCTCAACCAATGTAGACGGCGATAAGGGGCCGAATTTCCCGATCGACCTTGAAATCCTCCCCTCCCGTCTCCCCGTCTTCGTTCCCGAGCACGTGGATGACAATGCGACGCATCTCCCCCACTTCTTCGAACGCGTCGCCCCCCATATGCATTTCCCATGGGCAGAAAATGGGGAAGAACCGATCAAGGGGACGACCATTGAAGAAGTCGTACGGGAAGTGCAGGAACGGGAGAAGAGAAAGAAGTAATAGAGACACTCGGATGATAAAAAACGGCACATGCCCATGATAGGATCCCCCTAAAGCAGACACGGTCTATCACCAAACTGCTTTAGGGGGATTTTTCATGGCTAAATGAAACGCCGTGATCTTGGAGCGTATGGAGTATGTTTCCCGTTTTCCGATGCCCTCCCATTTCTTATTGACCGCAAACGAAAAAGATTTCTCGCTTTCGCTCGAAATGACGGTACGGGAAAGCGGTATTCTCGCACCGCTTCCTTCTCACGCGGGGCAGGCTTTGATGCAGGGACACGGCTCTCCCTCCTTCCTATGGAAGGAGGTGCCCCGAGGGGGCGGAGGTTGGCTCACGCAGCGGAATAAACAGGAATGGGTAAGGAGCATTTTCTCATATCGTCCTCCCAAGCACAGTCGAGGGTGCTTTTTTCGTTGACCGTTCGCTTTTCCTGCCTGCTTGAAACGCCGTGATTCCGAAGCGTATGGAGTACGGCGTTTCCCATTTTCCGATGCTCTACCGTTTCTTTCATGACCGCAAACGAAAAAGATTTCTCGCTTTCGCTCGAAATGACGGTACGGGGAAACCGGTATTCTCGCATCGCTTCCTTATTTGCGGCATAACAAAATGCCGCAAATCCCATGTGGATACTCAAATACCAACATGGAATTTACGGCTATAATTTTTTGGGATATTTGCCATGTCTATCTTGACAGGGGGCTGATCATTTGATCATGCCGCTTTTATTATTTCACTACCTTCTCCGTATTTTCTGCAAGTCCCGGGAAATCCAATGTTGCGAAGAGGTCGCACAGGGTTTCATTTCTGCGGATCTGCTGGATGCTGCCATCTTCATGGACGAAAATTTCCTGATGGCGGAGACGCCCATTGTAGTTATAGCCCATGCTGTGACCATGAGCGCCGGTATCGTGGATAACGATGAGGTCGCCCATTTCGATTTCAGGAAGCTCTCTCTGGATGGCGAATTTATCGCAATTCTCACAAAGGGAGCCGGTCACGTCATAGACGTGGTCCTTCGGTGCATCTGCTTTGCCGAGGACGGTGATGTGGTGGTAGGCACCATACATCCCCGGACGCATGAGGTCGGCCATGCAGGCATCAGTACCGATGTAGTCTCTGTAGATGTGCTTGTAATGGATGGCTTTCGTGACGAGGAAGCCATACGGGCCAGTCACCATGCGGCCGCATTCGAAGGAGATGCGGGTATTTTCAAAGCCTGCCATTTTTTCTTCGAAGAGCTTCTTCGCGCCTTCGCCGAGGCCTTCGAGGTCGACCGGATCCTGTTCCGGACGATAGGGGATGCCGATGCCGCCGCCGAAGTCGATGAAGGAGACGGTGATGCCTTTTTCTCTCTTGATCTCATTCGCAAGGTCAAACATCATGCTGATGGTGCCGAGAAGCCCCGGGAGCTGAAGTTCCGCGGAGATGACCATGGTATGAATACCAATGTAGGAGATTCCATGGTCCTTCGCCCAGTCGACACAGGTCATGAGCTGGTCCTTGGTCATGCCATACTTGGCTTCTTCCGGAGTACCGATGATCGCATTGCCGCGTGCAAGCTCCGGCCCCGGATTATAGCGGAAGCAGATCTTTTCCGGGACGATGTGAAGACGTTCCATGTCGTCAAGATTTGATACATCATCGAGATTGATGATGGCACCAAGGTCATTCGCTTTCAGAAATTCTTCGTCCGGGGTATCATTCGAAGAGAATACGATCTGATCACCGGTGATGCCGACACTCTCAGCAAGCACCAGCTCTGCCATAGAGCTGCAGTCTGCACCGACGCCGAGCTCCTTGAGGCTCTTCATGATCCAGGGGTTTGGCGTTGCTTTCACCGCAAAGTATTCATGAAAATTCGGATTCCAGGAAAAGGCCTTCTGCAGACGCTTCATATTGTCATGAATGCCTTTTTCATCATAGATGTGAAATGGTGTACCATACTGCTGTGCTACCTGTCGGATCAGCTCATCGCTGAATGGGATCTTTTTATCAGTCATTACATATCCTTCTTTCCTAGTCTTTTGATTTTATCGGAAAATTCGATGTTTAATTATAACACACGAGCATGGGATTGACTATAGAAAAATAAGAAGGGGCTCAGGGTGAGCCCATGGAGCGTCAAGCCCCAGAGACTCACCCTGAACCCTAGAGAAAATCATCTTACCAAGTGACACTACCGATGAACGGTTCTACTTACTTATTATCCGCATTCGCTACAGCTTTCTTGCTGTATTCTTCTGTCCATTTCTTGAAGTTGCCATTGTCCGTATTTTCTTTGATGACTTCGTTCACGACAGCAAGGACATCTTCGTTGCCCTTCTGGATGGCAGCCGCAGAGTTCTTGACAGCATTCGGGAATTTGATATCCGAGAACATCAGGTCATCATTGAAGATGAGGTACTGCTGACCGACGATGCCTTCGACAACGAGGCCATCTACCTTACCATGCTTGAGCTCGAGCACGACTTCCGGGACATGCGCAAGACCGACGATCTTGGCATCCTTGATCTTTTCCTTTGCCAGAGCTTCCTGTGTGGTGGACTTCTGGACGCCGATGGTCTTGCCGTAGAGATCTTCTACTTTCTTATATTTGTCCGCATCTGCCTTCTTGATGATGACAAGCTGTTCTGTCGGTAGGTAGTTGTTCGAGAAATCCATAGATTTCTTACGTTCATCAGTTGGGTTGATACCGGCGATAGCGATATCGACCTTACCACTGGTCAGTGAGGTCAGAAGCGCCTGGAAATTCATATCCTGCACTTCGAGCTTGACGCCGAGCTTGTCAGCGACTTTCTGTGCAAGCTCCATATCAATGCCGATAACTTTCTTTTCGCCGACGGATGTATCGACGAATTCATATGGCGGGTAGCCGGACGCAGTGCCTACGACGAGCTTGCCTTCCTTCTTGATCTTCTGCATCAGCGGGCTTTCTTTCTGCGTCTGTGGCTTGCTCGATGCCGCTTTGTCAGCGCTGCCGCCGCAGCCTGCCAGGGTGAATGCTGCCATAGCTGCCAGACCAAGGGCAGCTGCTTTCCATGCTTTGCTATGTTTCATCATCATGATATACACCTCTCTAGTGAAATCGTCCCCATCGGACTTACGGAAACGCTGATTAAATCGCAGAGTCAGATTTCATAAGAATGAAATCTGGCAACGATTTAATCAGTGTTTCCTTACGTTTTTGTATGCATAGATAATAGCATGATTATACATGTTTGTCAATAATTATTCATTCAATTTTCGCAATTTTTCGAGATCAGATTTCTTTTATTCATCCATTTACGGAAAGCTCCGCATGCGTGCAGAAGATAGGCTATGCGATATCGCGTACTTTTCAGCCTTAGTCCTTCCTGCTAATAAAAAGGCGCAGCCTCCTCCATGGAGACTGCGCTTTTATGCAAAATATGCACGAGCAAAGTCCGATAGCCTTACTTCGCTTTTTCTACTGCGATCTTGCTGTACTGATCGACCCATTTCTCGAACTGGCCGGATTCAGTATCTTTCTTGATGATCTCATTGATGATCTTCATGAGATCGTCATTGCCCTTCTTCATCGCTACAGCGGAGACTTTCTTTGCTCCTTCGAACTGTACATCTGCAAGAGCGAGGTCATCATTGAAAATCAGGTACTGCTTGGCTACGACGCCTTCGAGAACGATCCCATCGAGCTTTTCATTCTTCAGCTGCAGGATCGCATCCGGTACGCTGGAGAGACCGAGAGCTTTCGCGCCTTCGACCTTCTGTGCCGTCGCTTCCTGTGTGGTGGACTTTTCTGCGCCGATGGTCTTGCCTTTCAGATCTGCCGCTGTCTTATATACGTGCTGGTTCTTCTTCAGGACGAGCAGCTTCTGCTCTGTCGGAAGATACTTGTCAGAGAAGGCCATGACTTTCTCGCGTTCCGGAGTCGGGGAGACACCGCCGACAGCGATATCGACCTTGCCTGCCGTGACGGAGGAGAGCAGTGCAGAGAAGCCCATGTCCTGGACTTCCATCTTGACACCGAGCTTGTCAGCAAGCTGCTGGCACATTTCGATATCGAGTCCGATGACCTTCTTGTCAGCGGAGCCAGAGTCTACGAATACATATGGCGGGTAGCCGGAAGAGGTGCCGACGATGATCTTGCCTCTCTTCTTGATGGTTTCCATCAGCTGTCCCTGCTGCGCTTCGCCGGAAGCAGCAGATTTCGCTGCACCTTTGTCATCCCCGCAGCCAGCCATCAGAAGCGCGCCGGCAGCAGCCAGACCAAGCAGTGCGAATTTTACAGATTTTTTCATTTGAAAGACCTCGCTTTCCCAAATTGGTAACTCACTCATGCCATACTAGCATGATGAAGGAAATCATGTCAATAAGAAAAAACGGATGTAGCCGCTAACGTACATCCGTCCTTAGATTTGTGAAATTTTGGAAAACACTGCATCGATCGCAGAAGCCATATGACAAGCGGGGTTTGCGCTCTCGTGAGAAATTGGCGCTTGCACCGATCCGGAAATACCGATTTCTCATTAGGGAAACACTGATTAAATCGTTGTCAGATTTAATCAGCGTTTCCTTAGCCCTGCCCTGACTTATTTCTTTGCGTTTTCTACGGCTTTCTTCGTCATTTCATCGACCCATTTATCGATGTTGCTATTATCACGGTTCTCTTTGATGACTTCGTTGACGATCTTGATAAAGTCTTCATTGCCCTTAGGTACGGCGACCGAGGAGCCTTTGCTGTCTATTTTGAAGAATACATTCGTCGGAGCCAGGTCAGGATTCGTGATGAGGTACTGTCCGCCGACGATGCTCTGTACCGGGACAGCATCGACTTTGCCCTGCTGGAGTTCCAAAAGCGCATCCGGAACCTTCGTCAAAGCTACCACCTGTGCATCTTTGATCTGCTCGTTGGTCAGCTTTTCCTGCAGGGAAGACTTCTGGACGGCGATCTTTTTGCCATTGAAATCCGCCAGCGTCTTGTACTTGCCTTCATCTTCCTTACGGACAAGGAGGGTATGCTTGCCGACGAGGTAGCTGTCGGAGAAATCGACGGTCTTCTCTCGTTCTGCAGTCGGAGTGATGGCGGAAATCGCAATATCGATCTTGCCTGTCGTGATAGAAGCTAGGAGCGACTGGAAGGTCATGTCCTGTACTTCGAGCTTGACGCCGAGCTTCTTCGCAACGGCTTCTGCGATTTTGATATCGATCCCTGTGATGGATTTTTTATCCTTGACAGAAGTATCCAGGAATTCGTAAGGCGGGAAGCCCGGTGCTGTACCTACCACGAGTTTACCGTCTTTTTTGATTTTCTGGAGGAGAGCGCCCTGTCCTGCCGCACTCGATGCTGCAGTAGAAGAAGCGGCTTTGTCTCCGCCGCAGCCGGTAAGGGCAAATACGCCGCAGGCTGCCACACCCAGGATGGCCAGTTTCAACATTTTATTCATCATCTATACCCTCTTTGCTTTCTTTTCACATGTAGTTGGATTGGATGCAATAAATATACACCTATTTGCATGAAAATGCAACAGTCGCGTATAAAAAAACAATGGCGATGTGAAATAACAATCATCTCATTTTCGCGTTCCATCTGCTGTGGGGGGACTTGCAGCTCTCATAGGAGTGACCGGGAAACCTTATCCCAGCTGTCTT
>ERZ1034730.569-NODE-569-length-12837-cov-4.639258_pt1 | contig 12837 bp, 10 predicted proteins | sample MGYA00520650_ERZ1034730 | MGnify/ENA primary metagenome ERZ1034730 (study PRJEB33766, sample SAMN09781702) | gut metagenome | biome: gut microbiome | host: Homo sapiens | place: Madagascar | study: EMG produced TPA metagenomics assembly of the PRJNA485056 data set... | reverse complement strand
AAATCCAGTTTACTGACGGCGTTATGAGATGCAGACTGATTGATGGCCGCTACCCTAACTACAACTCTGTCATTCCAAACAACCCTAACGAGGTTACAGTAGACCGCAAAGGCTTGCAGAGTGCTTTGCGCCGCGTATTGCCATTTGCAAGCGAGAGCAGCCAGCTCATCCGTTTCCACATCGAGTCAGGCCGTTTCGAGGTTTCTTCTGAGGATATTGACTTCTCAACATCTGCAAAGGAACAGTTGTCTTGCGAATACAACGGCTCTCCTATCAGCATCGGCTTCAAGGGAAGCAGTCTGATGGAAATCCTGAGCAATCTTACCAGCGACAACATCATCATCCAGCTGGCAGACCCAAGCCGTGCCGGAATCATCGTACCAGCAGAACAGCCTGAGAACGAAGATATTCTGATGCTCATCATGCCTATGCTCCTTAATGATTAAAGGAGCAAGGGCTTTCTCTGAAACAACAAAAAGAAAAGTATTTCTATAAAAATGAAACTCAATTTGACAAAGCCTCTGATTGTGTTCGACTTGGAGACAACGGGTCTTGACATGATCAAGGATCGTATTATACAGATTTCCTACATCAAGGTAATGCCTGATGGAACTGAAGACCGCAAGAACCTCTTCGTAAATCCTTGCAAGGAGATTCCTGCCGAAGTAGTTGCCCTTACAGGTATCAGCAACGAAGATGTAAAAGATGCGCCAACCTTCAAGCAGCTGGCTGCCACATTAGAGAAGGAATTTACAGGTTGCGATTTCGCAGGCTACAATTCCAACCACTTCGATGTACCGATGCTCGCAGAAGAATTCCTGCGTGCGGGAATCGACTTCGATTTCAACAAGTGCCGTCTCATCGATGCGCAGACCATCTTCATGAAGATGGAACGCCGCAACCTGGCTGCTGCCTACAAGTTCTATTGTGGCAGAAAGATGGAGGAAGATTTCGAAGCTCATCGTGCAGATCAGGATACAGAGGCTACTTACCGCGTGCTCATGGGCGAGCTCGACAAGTATGCTCCAGGCGTGCAGGATGAACCTGAGCGCGTGCTCAACAACAACATGGATGAACTTGCCGATTTCTCTAAGCAGAAGGATAATGTAGATTTCGCCGGACGCATCGTTTGGGAAGAGGTAAAAGATGCCCAGGGCAACGTTGTAAACGATGAGAACGGAAATCCTTTGAAGCACGAAGTATTCAACTTCGGCAAATACAAAGGATGGGATGTGGCTGAGATTCTGACCAAAGACCCGGGTTATTTTACATGGGTCTTGGGAAGCGATTTCACCAACAATACCAAGCAGGTACTTACCCGCATCCGCCTTCGTGAATTCAACAAGAGAATGGGAAAATAATTGTTACCGGACTTTCGCAAGCAGTTGAAGAACAAACCTTGCGAAATTCGGATTTATTTCTTAACAGTTAGAAAAATTCATGTTAAAAGGAAAGAAAATCGTATTGGGCATTACGGGCTCTATTGCAGCCTACAAGTCTTGCCTCATCATACGAGGTCTCATCAAGCGCGGAGCCGAAGTGCAGGTGGTCATTACGCCTGCAGGAAAGGAGTTCATCACTCCCATCACATTTTCGGCTCTTACGCATAAGCCTGTGGTAAGCGAATTCTTCTCGCAGCGCGATGGAACCTGGAATTCGCACGTAGACTTAGGTCTGTGGGCCGACGCCATGCTCATCGCTCCTTGCACAGCCTCTACCATGGGAAAAATGGCTCACGGAATTGCTGACAACATGCTCATCACAACCTATCTGTCGATGAAAGCGCCTGTTTTCATCGCTCCAGCCATGGACCTCGACATGTATAAGCATCCTTCTACCCAAGCCAACATGAAAACACTTCTGGGCTATGGAAATCACATCATAGAACCTGAAGTGGGATTCCTGGCAAGCGGACTGGAAGGAAAGGGACGCATGGAAGAACCTGATATTATCGTAGAATGCCTTGACAGATTCTTCGATGAACAGGCTCAGCAGAATGCAGAGACCGATGAAACTGCATCAGAAAACTGCAAGGAAAAAGAAAGCGATAAGCTCGATTTGAAAGGCAAGAAGATCATGATTACAGCCGGACCAACTTACGAAAAGATTGACCCGGTACGTTTCATCGGCAATTATTCTTCCGGCAAAATGGGCTTTGCCCTTGCTGAAGAGTGCTGCCGTCGTGGTGCTGAGGTTACGCTGGTTGCAGGTCCGGTTTCGCTCAGCTGTTCCGAAGCCATTCATCGCATCGATGTAGAAAGTTGCGAGGAAATGTACCAGGCTGCCACACAAGCCTTCGCCTCAACCGATGCAGCCATTCTCTGTGCTGCTGTTGCTGATTTCAAGCCAAGCGAGATTGCTGACAGGAAAATCAAGCGCGAGAAAGATGATTTGGAACTCCGCCTCGTCCCTACTCACGATATTGCCGCAGCCCTTGGCAAAATGAAACAAAAACATCAGCGAATCGTGGCTTTCGCCCTGGAAACCAACGATGAAGAGCCTAATGCACAGAAAAAACGCAAAAAGAAAAATGCCGATTTCATCGTGCTTAACTCTACTCGCAATCCAGGAACCACATTCCGTACGGATGACAACCAGATAACGATTATTTCTGAAGAGGGTAAGAAAGAATATGAGAAGAAACCGAAAACTGAAGTGGCTCGCGACATTATTAACGAGCTGGCTCATCTCTTGTAGTCCCATCACATCAGCCGCTCAGGAGTTGCAGGCTAAGATTACCATCAACCATGCACAGATTCAGGGCACGGAAAACCGGGTATTCGATAATCTGCAGCAAACTCTTGAGCAGTTTGTGAACGACAGGCAATGGACGAATCTTCAATTCAGGAAGAACGAGCGCATCGTGTGCAACTTCAATATCACGGTAAGCAAGTATGATAAAGACCAGAATATCTTTACCTGCAAGGCGCTCATCCAGGCCAACCGTCCCGTCTACAATTCAGCCTATACGTCCACCTTATATAATAATGTGGATGAAAACTTCACGTTCAAGTTTGCCGAGTTCGACCAGCTGGAGTTTACCGAAGAGCGGATTGACAACCAGCTAACGGCTCTGCTCGCCTACTATGCTTACCTCATCATCGGTTTAGATCTTGACAGTTTTGCGCCTAAAGGTGGTGAAGACATTCTGCAACGTTGCATGAACCTCACCAACAACGCCCAGAATCTTGATTTTCCGGGCTGGAAAGCGTTTAGTGACAACAGAAACCGGTTCGCCATCATTTCCGATTATCTCGACGGAGCCATGGAACCTTTCAGAATGCTGCAATACAACTATTACAGAAAAGGGCTCGATGAAATGGCGAATAATGTGGAACGAGGCAGAACTGAAATCACCAACACCCTGCTCCAGGATCTGAAGAAGGCACGTACGGACAGACCGCTCAGTCTGCTGCCACAAATCTGGACCGACTATAAGAAGGACGAGCTTGCTAACATCTATCAGAAACATGGCACTCAGAAAGAGAAAGAAAGCATTTATGAGCTGCTCTTCTCCATCAATCCTTCTCAAAACTCATATTGGGACAAAATCAAGGAATAAGGCTGCATGCAGAATGATTCGAGGCAACTTCTCGGATGATAAAGCAAAGATTCTTCCTAGGTAGGTTAAGTTCCTTTAAAATAATAAGATAAGAAATTATGCTCAAGCAATTATACATCAAGAATTTCACGTTGATTGACGAGTTGGACATTCCTCTTTATCCAGGATTCTCAGTCATCACGGGCGAGACGGGTGCCGGAAAGAGCATCATTCTCGGAGCCATCGGACTGCTCCTGGGCAACCGTGCTGACAGCAAGGCCATCAAGGCAGGAAGAGACCGATGCGTGATAGAAGCCCACTTCGACCTGTCAAAATACGGAATGCAGGATTTCTTCGATGCTAACGATATTGATTATGATGCAGAAGACACCATCATCCGCCGCGAACTGACAGCTGCCGGAAAGAGCCGTGCCTTCATCAACGACACGCCCGTCCCCCTGAGCAAGATGAGAGAACTGGGCGAACAGCTCGTCGATATTCATTCGCAGCACCAGAACCTGCTGCTGCAGAAGGAAGACTTCCAGCTCAGCGTGGTCGACATTATTGCCCACGATGAAAAGCAGAAGAAGGCTTATCTTGCCGAATACAAGAACTATAAAAAGGCTAAGCAGCAGCTGGAAGACCTGAAAGCGGAAATCGCAAAGAACAGGGAGAACGAGGAATTCATGCGCTTCCAGTTTAAGGAACTGGATGATGCAAACCTGCAGGAAGGCGAACTTGAGCAACTGGAACAGGAAGCAGAAACCCTGAGCCATTCTGAAGACATCAAGACTGCGCTCTATGAGGCAGATAATGCACTCTCGGGCGAAGACGGCAGTATTCTCGACAAACTGAAAAATGCAGCCCAGCAGATTGACAACATCAAGGAGGTTTATCCGGATGTGAAAGAGGTGGCTGAGCGAATGCAGAGCAGCTATATAGAACTCAAGGATATTGCCCAGGAAATAAGCGGAAGCGTTGACAATGTTGAGTTTGACCCGAACCGGCTTGAAACCATCAATTCCCGGCTTGACCAGCTCTACTCGCTCCAGCAGAAATTCCATGTGGAAAATGTAGAAGAACTCATCGCCACTCGCGAGCGAATCAACGAACAGTTGCAGCACATCGATAATGGTGATGAAGACATAGAAGAACAGGAAAAGCAAGTTGCCCTTCTGCTTGCCAAGGCTGAAAAGCAGGCTAGCGAACTGACTGCCATCCGAACGAAATCGGCCAGAAAGATAGAAGAAGAAATGAAGAAACGTCTCATTCCTCTGGGAATTCCGAATGTCCGCTTCGAAATTTCATTCTCCACCAAGCCGCTCAGTTCTGATGGTGTTGACAAGGTAAATTTCCTGTTCAGCGCCAACAAGAGCACGCTTCTCCAGCCGGTGAGTCAGGTTGCTTCCGGTGGAGAAATCGCCCGCGTCATGCTTTCTCTGAAGGCCATGATCAGCGGAGCCGTAAAACTGCCAACCATCATCTTCGATGAAATCGACACGGGAGTAAGCGGTAAGATTGCTGAAAAGATGGCGGAAATCATGACAGAGATGGGCAACCTGAACCGTCAGGTTATTTCCATCACCCACCTGCCGCAGATTGCTTCCATGGGAACCCATCATTACAAGGTTCTGAAAGAAGAAACCGAAGAGGGAACTCTTTCTCACATGAAGGAACTCAACGAGCAGCAGCGCATAGAAGAAATCGCCCAGATGCTCAGCGGAAGCGACATTACGCCTGCTGCCCTGGCAAATGCTAAGGAGTTGCTCAATAAGCACAAGCAACACAAATAAGATTATGAAAAAAATAAATATGATCATGATGGGACTGATGCTCGGAGCATCGTCCCTCTATGCCCAGCCGGGTTCGGTCCAGAAACTGGCTAAGAGCGTTTTCACCTTGACTACTTTCAATCAGAAAGGCGACATTATCGCCTCTACCCAAGGTATTTTTATCGACAACAAGGGAACGGCTATCAGCACCTTCAAACCATTTGTCGGAGCTGTAAAGGCTAGCGTTGTTGACGCTTCCGGCAAATCGATTCCTGTTGAGGCCATCATGGGAGCCGACGAGCTCTACGATGTGGCTAAATTCCGCATCAATGCCTCTACAGTTGCTGCCCCTATCGCAACCAAGGAATCGGCTGCTGGCGACAAGGTCTGGCTGGTTCCTTATTCTATCAAGAAGCCGGCTTATCAGCAGGAGGACATCAGCAGCGTAGAGAAGTTCAAGACTACGTACAACTATTACATCTTCTCAAATAGTGCTCCCGAAAATGCAGTAGGTTGTCCGTTTGCCAACAAGAACGGCCAGGTCATCGGTCTGATGCACAGCAATGGTCAGGTAACGGCCATCGACGCCAACTACGCCAAGCAGTTGAAGGTAACCGGTCTTTCTAGTCTTGACGCAGCCCTTCGCGAAACCACCATCCGTACAGCTCTTCCTGATACAGAGAACGAAGCGATGACGATGATGACTCTGAAGAAGGGCCAGACTACAGCTGATGAATATGCGAAATATAGCGATGAGTTTATCAGCAAATTCCCTACTTCAGCCTTCGGTTACAAGGAGAAAGCCACTTATCTTACGGATAAGGCAGAATATGATGCAGCTGCCAAACTGATGGAAGAAGGCATTAAGAAATCGGCTGCCAAGGATGAGGCTCATTCCAACTATGCCGACCTGATTTATCAGAAGATTATTTACAAGGGCGATTCTGTTTATAAGGACTGGACGCTTGATAAGGCCATAGCTGAGGCTCAGAAGGCATACGAAATCAAGGCTCAGCCTATTTACCGCCATCAGGAAGCGCAGATTAATTTTGTAAAGGGTGAGTATCAGAAAGCTTACGATACTTTCATGGATTTGACCAATACTTCACTTCTCAGCGGCGAACTCTATTTTGAGGCTGCCCAGGCAAAGAAGAATCTCAAGGCTCCAGCCAAGGAGATTGAGGTTTTGCTCGATAGTGCGGTAAGCGTTGGAAGCAAGACCGGAATGGTTGCGAATTATTATCTGGCTCGTGCAGAATTTCTGAAAGAGCAGGGTGAATTCCGTCGTGCAATTCAGGATTATAATATGTACGATTCCATTGCCCGTCCTGTTTCGCCAGTCTTCTTCTACACCCGTTACCAATGCGAAACCAAGTTGCGCATGTGGCAGCCAGCCCTGCTTGATATTGCCCGCACCTGTTACCTGGCTCCTAAAGAGCCTACATATTTTGCAGAATGGGCAAGTCTTGACTTGCGTGTAAAGCGTTATGATGAAGGAATCAGCGCAGCCACCCATTGCATAGAGTTAGCTCCTGAATATGCTGACGGCTACCTTCTCTTAGGTCTGCTCCAGAAGGAGAAAGGAAATCAGGAAGAGGCCATCAAGAACCTAAAGAAAGCCCAGGAACTCGGCGATTCCCGCGCTGGAGAATATCTCAAGAAAATGAAGTAATTATTTTAGTAATAAATAAGAAAGTCCGTAGGCATTTTAACAGAACGCCTACGGACTTTCTTTTACATTTTAGTCATGTGGTAACCCAGCATTTTTAGCTCTACGGCTATTCCCATGAGGAACATCTGGTGAAGGGCGGCAACGAAACCACGGAAGGCTTCCTCGCTTCCAGGCTGCAGATTCAGATGAATCAGCTTACTGTAAGAGCGCGAAGCACATTCTGCCACTACATTCGTAACAGCCTTATGCGCTTCCTCATTCAGCAGCAGAACCTTTTCGCAGATGTAATCATCCATGTGGTCGAAATCTATTCTGTCACGAAGATATTCATAATGATTCTCTACCTTGCTGTAGAGTTCCCAATCCTCATCCCAATACTTGGCAAGCGCCATTCCTACATACATGATCCAACCCAATGAAACCGTAGGATATTTGGCAAACTCGCGAATCGCATCAGGCAGATAGCTCTCGCCTACTTTCTGCCACAGCTCTTCCAAATCCGGAGCTTCCGGCAAATGAGCATCTACCTTATCAATACCCAGCAGATATTGATAAAGATCTTCCTTGAAGATCGCTTCAAAATTCTTTTTCTCTTCCATTTATCTTTTTCGAATATTATTTATATAAAGCTTTTGCCCTTACAGGGCGCCTTGCTGATTTTCTATTATACCCAGGGTGTTGCCCTGGGCTAGGAGCTTCTGCCCTTTCAGGGCGAGAGGCGTAAATTACTGAACTCTGCAAACTCTGATTCCTATCTGCACCGGATGTTTGTGCATGTAAGTATAAAGTGTCATCGGTTCATCAATCACCTTCTTGTGAATGCTGCTGGCGTTGAGGAGATGCAATCCGTCTTTGTGCCAGGAAGCAATACCGATGTGGGTCGTGTCGAGCCCCTTCTTGTTGGTAATGATGGCGATAATGTCACCATCGTGAATAGCGTTGCGGAAAACTGCCGTGTTGGCAATCTTGCCCTTCGGAACATAACGGTAACGCTTGCCGTTCACACTCTGTTCCAGTTTTCTGATTCCCGATTTCCATTCAGGATGAGCCTTAAACATCTTATAGCTCGAAACATGCGTACTCATCCAGTTGATGTTCACGGTCTGAACGGCCGAGAAAGGAGGATTGGGCGCAATATTCTTCACGATTCCCTCGCGCTCGTTTGCATCCATCCAAATCGTGAAATAATGCTGGCGCTTCACATAGGAAATCTCTCCGCCCACATAACGCACATTCCGGAGATGTTCGCAGAAAGCCGAGAAAGAAGTCTCGTTCTTCTTGGCGCACAGGGTGAGCGCCGTAACCATCTCTACGAATGTGGTGCAGTCCAGCTCACGGGTGTTCACGATGAGCACCTCTTCCTTCGTCCGGTCCAGCGTGCCGCCCACATAAGGAACGCCCGCCATCTGCTTGCCGAACCAGAGCATCCAACTGGCTGGTTTCTTCTTCATCGCCCTTGCCTGCTGCAGCAGTCCTACAATCCGCAGACTGTCCTGCCGCTGATAAACCACATTCACCCTGGCTTCTCCCGGAACAGCCAGCAGACAAGCCAGCAGAACGGCTGCCATTTTCGTAAATATTTTCATCTCTTCTCTTTTTATATGTTAATGATGACGTTTCCTGCCAAAGTTCACGCCCACATAAATATTGAGTGAGCCAAACGAATTGTTGGTAGAAAACTGTTTTTTCTTATAGTTGTAAGAATGGATGATGGTGCTGGCGCCCGCGTACCAATGCGTGTTGTTCCACACAATACCGAAGCGGCCTATTCCATCCAGGTTCACATTTTTGAAACTGAAGTTGGTAATGTCCAGATGTTCCCTTTCATTATCCGATTTCGAGCTGTTGTAAGCCACACCTACCGAGAGCGAAGCGTTGAAGAGCCAGTTCTTGGCGAAAACCCAGTTGTAAGCATAGCCGCAGGTTACGTTCACATCGCTGTATTTCACCTTGCTGAACATCAGCGAACTGTCTATCTTGGCTTCCGGAGTCCCCCCGTTTGTCAGATTTTTGTTCAGCCGTTCATCTACAAGATTTGTCAGTTTATCCCAGTTCACCTCCAGTTCGTGCTCCGTGTAACCGACTCCCAGAAGCATGGAACCGGCACTTCTCCGCTGCACCGTACTCTGCGAATAGGCGGCAGGATAAGAGAAGCGACGATGGTTGAAGATGTAATAAAGATTGAATCCCTTGATGCTCGATTTGAAACCATCGAAAGGAGCCTTGCGGATAGGGTCACAATCGATGTGCTCACCCAGATTCATCCGCAGAACATGATAGTCATTTCCCGTCTGTCGCCAGAACAGGTCTATTCCCAGCAGACTGCTGTAGAGGCTCAGGTCAAACTCCTTTTTATTAGTGTGGTTATTCCTGAAATTAATGTGCTTCAGGTCGAACGTATAACCCAGAAACACCCATCGCCAGCCCAGATAAGGCCCCAGGCGGTAAGAAGGATCAGGCGAGAAGGAAATGCTCTGTCCTTCGCTGTTTCTGAGCGTATATTCCTCGTAGGTATTGGTGTTCTGCAGCATCACCGTATAATTGTAATGCTGGTCTTCTATATAAGCCGAATCCGTACTGTTGAATTCTCTGAAGAACCGGGTGAACACATCTCCCACCTGATGGAAGAAGGTTTTGCGATGGCGCTCTTTCACGAGGCTGTCCTGGGAATTGGACATGAACATCGTCTTGTTGAAGAGCGTTCCCAGCATGGTAGAATCCACGGGCTCCCCTGCCCTTGCCGAAGTGCAGGCAAGAGAACAGATAAATCCTACTATACAGAAACATCTCTTCATAACTTACGTTCTAATCCAGATGATGATTTTGTAAAAAATCAGTTCTTCCACAATACTCGGTCCAGCACCCAGTTGACAGCCGTAGCCGAAACGCTGGTGCAGTCGCATTTTCCTATTCCCTGCAGATGCTGAATCACACTCTTGATGAGCGGCAGCTGCACATAAGGCGGATTCGGAACCGTAATCAAGTTCTTTCCTTCGCTCGTAATCACTTCTATCGGCTGGTAAGTGAACACCGAGAATGAGAGCGAACCTTTCTCGCCAATCACCTCGATGCAGTCTTCCTTCGCACTCTCATGTCCCACGAAGCACCAGCTTCCGCTGCCCGGAATTCCGCTCTCAAAGAAGAAGCACGCCGAGAGCGTATCTTCAGCCTGATAAAGATGCGCTCTGTTGGCAGGATAGCCGTGCGCACGGGTAATCACACCAAACAGATTCTGGAGCAAATCTATCTGATGAGGAGCCAAGTCGTAGAAATAGCCGCCGCCCGCAATATCCGGCTGCAGTCGCCAAGGCATTTCCTTACCGCTCTGAAAGTCGAGATCGCGCGGAGGAACCGAGAAGCGCACCTGAACATTCACCACGTTACCGATGGTTCCGCTCTCGATAATCTCCTTTACCTTCTGGAAATAAGGAAGATAACGGCGATAGTAAGCTACAAAGCAGGGAACACCCGTCTGCTCGCTGATGCGGTTGATGCGGATGCAGTCGTTGTAGCTCGCAGCCAGCGGTTTCTCTATGTAGCAAGGTTTGCCCGCACGCATCGCCATGATGGCGAAGGTGGCGTGAGAAGAAGGTGGCGTGGCGATGTAAACAGCATTCACATCGGGATCTTCTATCAATTCCGATGCATCCGTGTACCATTTGCGCACATGATGGCGCTCAGCATAGCTGCGTGCCTTGTTCTCGCTTCGGCTCATCACAGCTACCACCTGCGAACCCTCTACCTCGTTGAAAGCCGGTCCGCTCTTCTTTTCGGTTACTTCTCCGCAGCCGATAAATCCCCAATTAATCTGTTTCATTCTCTGTTGGTTTATTCTCTCCCGAAAGATTATTCTCCGGCGAGCGATTTGTTGATTTCGTCAATATAGTCGAGCACCTCGTCGCGTCCCATCTTCTTTTCACTACTGGTAATGAAATAAGGTGGAAGTGCTTCCCAGCGGTCTTCCAGCGCATGCATCCATTTCTCAGCATTCATGCGAGCCTTGACCGGACCCAACTTGTCGGCCTTGGTAAAGACGATGCAGAAAGGAACGCCGCTCTCGCCCAGCCAGTCTACAAACTCGCGGTCTATCTTCTGCTGGTCGTGGCGCACGTCGATGAGCACAAAGACATTAGCCAACTGCTGGCGCTGCAGAATATAACTGCTTATCATTTGTTCCAGCTGCTTCTGTACGGTCTTCGAACGCTTGGCGAAACCATAGCCAGGAAGGTCAACCAGATACCATTCGTTGTTGATGATGAAGTGGTTGATAAGCAGCGTTTTACCCGGTGTGGCTGAAGTCTTAGCCAAACCCTTGTGGTTGCAGAGCATATTGATGAGACTCGATTTTCCCACATTACTTCTGCCGATGAAAGCATATTCAGCCTTCGTATCTTTCGGACACATGCTCACTCGTGGAGCCGATATTGTAAATTCTGATTTCTTAATTTCCTTTCTTTCTATTTTCTTTTATAAATGTTTATTATTAACGGCCGCACATCAACTAATCATAAAGTTCAATGTTCAACGCTCAAAGTTCTAAGTCTAGAGCATTTCAGCCAGTTCCAGCCATCTCATTTCCTTCTCATCAAGTTCATCCTTGATTTCAGGCAGGCGCTTGCTTTTCTCCGTCAGTTCCTCAACCGATAGATTTCCGCTGCAGAGTTCCTCTTCCAGCTTCTTCTGTTCCTCGGTCAGCGCATCTATTTCCTGGGTCAGCTGCTCATATTCGCGCTTCTCCTTGTAGCTCATCTTGCGCTTGTTCTCAAAATTGGCGTCGCGCTTTGCCGTGCCTGCTCCGTCGCTTTCTGCCGTAGCATTTCCGCTCTTTGCCGGTTTCGCCTGTTCCGCCTCGTCCTTCGCCTGCATCCGGCTCCATTCCCTGTACTGCGTATAGTTGCCTGGGAAATCCTGTATTTCGCCTTCGCCCTTGAAAACCAGCAGATGGTCTACTACCTTGTCCATGAAATAGCGGTCGTGGCTCACCACGATGACGCAACCCGCAAAATCCTGAAGATATTCTTCCAGTACCTGCAGCGTCTGGATGTCGAGGTCGTTGGTCGGCTCGTCCAGCACCAGGAAGTTAGGATTCCTCATCAGCACCGTACAGAGGTAAAGCTTGCGCTTCTCGCCGCCGCTCAGCTTGTAAACGTAGTTGTGCTGCTCTTCGGGCGTAAAGAGGAAGAATTGCAGAAACTGCGAAGCCGTCATGTGCTTGCCGCCTAGATCTATGTAATCGGCAATCTCCGTAATCACGTCAATCACCTTCTGGTCTTCACGGAATTTCAGTCCCTCCTGCGAGAAATAGCCGAAGCGAACCGTCTCGCCGATGTCAAACTTGCCGCTGTCGGGCTGAACCTCGCCCAGCAGCATCTTGATGAAGGTCGATTTTCCCGTTCCGTTATTACCCACAATGCCCATCTTCTCGAAGCGGGCAAAGTTGTAGTAGAAGTTGTCGAGAATCACCTTCTTCTGCCCCCTGTCGTCGAAAGCCTTGCTCACATACTGGCATTCAAAAATCTTCGAACCTATATAAACGGTAGAAGCCTTCAGCCTTACCTGCCTGTCTTCTATGCGCTGCTTCGCCACCTTCTCCAGCTCGTAGAAAGCATCCTCGCGGTATTTCGCCTTGTGTCCGCGAGCCTGAGGCTGGCGGCGCATCCAGTCGAGTTCCCTTCGGTAGAGATTCTTCGAGTGCTGTATTTCGGCTCTCAGATTGTCCATTCTCTCCTGCCTCTTCTCCAGATAGTAGGCATAATTGCCTCGGTAGGTGTAGATGGTGCGGTCGTCGAGTTCCAGAATCGTATTGCACACCTTGTCCAGGAAGAATCGGTCGTGCGTTACCATGAAGATGG
>ERZ1034730.564-NODE-564-length-12922-cov-5.533380_pt1 | contig 12922 bp, 10 predicted proteins | sample MGYA00520650_ERZ1034730 | MGnify/ENA primary metagenome ERZ1034730 (study PRJEB33766, sample SAMN09781702) | gut metagenome | biome: gut microbiome | host: Homo sapiens | place: Madagascar | study: EMG produced TPA metagenomics assembly of the PRJNA485056 data set... | reverse complement strand
ATGTCACAAAAGAAGATATTCAGATGCCAGGATTGTGGGTACGAGACCGAAGTATCACTTGCGGTTCTTTTGGAAAGTGTTTGAGATTTCCTGTTGCTAAGAAGGAGTCTTTCGAATCCCTCCGTCTCCCTTTAGCCAAAGGGAGCTCCACCTCTAACCAAGCCTTCCTCCTCTGAAGGAAGGATGTAACCGCTCCTCCTCGTCGCTCGGAACCGCTACGCTCTAAGGTTGGCGGGGCATCAAAGCCCTCGCCAGATATTGCGGGATGGGACCGCATGGGGATAGCAGTTTATAGTTTACAGTTAATAGTTTATAGTTTACGGTTAATTTTGTGGTTATTTGATGATAAGTTGCAGATTTCTTGTTAATTGCTTGGTGGTTTCGAGAAAAAAGCGTAACTTTGGCGGCAAAGTGGAACGTTTAATTGAAAATAGAATGGAACAGACTGTATTTAACCCTGCTCAGATGAAGATTCTTCAAATGATGTCTTATATCAAGACTCCACAGGAATTAGATAATCTTGAAAATGTTCTCTCTCAATACTTTGCAAAGAAGGTTGATGAGGGGATTGATGAGTTGTGCGATAATGGAAGTATAACTCTTGATACCATAGAGAGCTGGGGTAATGAACATTTACGTACTTCTGGCAAATGAGAAAGATAGTTCTTGATACTAATTGCTTATTGATGAGCCTTCCTAGGATAAGCCCTTATCGTAAGATTTCGTGGAGTTATTATTGCGGAATCAAGGAAATAATCATCTTAATTAATAGTTTAAGATGTCGTAACTATTGATTATTGCAAGTAGCAGAAGGAACTCATCTCGTTCTTCTTCAAGTCTTTACGACCCCTTCGGTTCCCCTTGTAGGGGACAGAAACCCCTGCGGGAGGGTCCTTAACCCACTCCCAAGCCCTCGCCCTTTCCAAAAGGGCAAGGGATGTAACCGCTCCTCCTCGTCGCTCGGAACCGCTACGCTCTAAGGTTGGCGGGGCATCAAAGCCCTCGCCAGATATTGCGGGATGGGACCGCATGGGGATAGCAGTTTATAGTTTACAGTTAATAGTTTATAGTTTACGATTGATTTCGTGGTTATTTGATGATAAGTTGCAGATTTCTTGTGATTTTCTTGGTGGTTTCGAAGAATATGTGTAATTTTGGTGGCTGGATGTTGAACTAGAATAAATAGGAGGAAGAATATTTGGATAGTTAACAAGAGAAGAGGCTCTACGCCGTTGGAATGCTTCTAAGAAAACTGTTAAAATTTGGAAAAACGGACAAAAAGATGCGTAAATATCTTGGAAAAACGGACAAATTATCGTATATTTGCCATGGAAAAGCGGACAAAATACGTCCATTTAATAATAGAAAAGGGGACAAGGATATGATTAAACGTAAGATAGACAGATATTTAGCTGATTTCTTCGAAACGAATAAGAAAGCTTTGATGTTGACAGGAGCAAGACAGATAGGAAAAACATATTCTATCCGTCGTTTCGGTCATGAACATTTTGAAAGATTCATAGAAATCAACTTCATCGAAAATCCAGGCTTGGTAAAGGTCTTCAGCAAGGCGAAGAATAGTCAGGACATCTTGTTGCGTCTCTCCACTGTGACCAGCCAGGATTTGATCAAGGGCAGTACCCTTGTGTTCTTTGATGAAGTGCAGGAATGCCCGGAAATCGTAACTGCCATCAAATTTCTGGTGGAAGAGGGGAGCTATCGCTATGTTTTAAGCGGTAGCCTATTGGGTGTGGAGATCAAGAATCTCCGTTCTGCACCAGTGGGATATATGGATGTGAAAGATATGTATCCTCTTGATTTGGAGGAGTTTGCTACAGCAGTTGGTATCAACGATAGAATTATAGATGCTTTGAGGAAGCATTTTACTGAAGGGACTGCTGTAGATGAATTCATCCATGAAAAGATGATGGAGGTATTCCGCCTTTATCTTATAGTAGGTGGAATGCCTGCAGCTGTTGATAAATATCTGGCTACCAATAATCTGCAAGATGTAATGGCAGAGCAGCAGGCTATCATACGTCTCTATAAGCAGGATATAGCGAAATATGACCCTGACCATAAATTGTATATTCAAGAAATCTTTGACAGGATTCCTGCTGAGCTTGATGCCAAGAACAAGCGTTTCATATTGAAGAACCTGAATGAAAACATCAAGTTTGCACGTTATCAGAACAGTTTCTTGTGGTTGAAGGATGCCGGTGTAGCTTTGCCGGTATATAATGTTGAGGAGCCTACTGTGCCGTTGATTTTGTCGAGCAGCAGAAACTTATTCAAGCTGTTTATGGCAGATATTGGTCTTTTGGCAAGTCTTTATGCGGATGGCATTCAACTGAAGATTTTGGATAACGAACCGTCCATCAACTTTGGTTCGGTATATGAGAATGCCGTAGCACAAGAGCTCTGGGCGCACGGTTTCCAATTGTATTATTATAACAACAAGCGCCAGGGTGAACTGGATTTTGTGATAGAGCAAAATGGTGAGGTGTTGCCGATAGAGGTTAAATCGGGCAAGGATTATGAGCGTCACAAAGCGCTTACGAATGTGGTGAACTCAACAACTTATCAGATTTCTAAAGCCTATGTGCTGTGTAATGATAATGTGAAGAAGGTGGGAAAAATCACTTATCTCCCTATTTACATGCTGATGTTTATCAAGAAGGAGCAAAAGCTGCCTACCAAATATTCCATTGATTTAAACGGACTGGTTTAAAGGAGCTCAGTATTAAAAGAGAGTCCGGTTTTTTAAAGGACTCTCTTTCATTATATTATGGGTTATTCTACAGTCTCTATCATGTCGATGATGGTATAGATTGGCAAGATATCCAACGCAAGTTGGGTATTAAATTGTTCTCTTGTAGGAAGGCTATGGCTAAGATGTGGTTCTGACAGGATTCACAGGTGGGATATGCATACTTGCCCAAAGTGCGGGGGCAAGATGCAACCCACTGGCGAAGAAGAGTTTTGGACATAAAAATTCTAGCCTATATTTACCTCTTTGATATTTTGCTGAAAATTACTTCTCCTCGTCTGAACGGTTTGACGAATCTCATATTTAACCTCCATGCCAAGGATATCCATGATTTTTTCAACCGTCGATAGGGAAGGCATGCACAATTCATTATAGAAATCATGACTATAGAAGAAGCTATCAAACAAAGACATAGTGTACGAAAGTACATACACAAACCTCTTTCAACTGAGGTAGTTAGAGCACTTGAAGAAAAAATCTTGGAGTGCAACAAAGAGGGTGGCCTTCACATACAACTGGTTACCCAAGAAACCAAGGCATTCTCCGGCATTATGTCATATGGAAAATTCCATGGCGTGGAGAACTATTTCGTAATGGCAGGGCAAAAAGCCGACGATCTTGATGAGCGTATTGGCTATTATGGCGAACAGCTTGTGCTGCTTGCACAAGCCCTAGGACTCAACACCTGCTGGGCAGGATTAAGCTATCGCAAGGTGAATGAAGCCTACAAGATTGAAAAAGGGGAGAAGTTGACATGCATGATTGCCTTGGGATACGGAGAGTCACAAGGGGTTAGTCACAAAATCAAGACCATGGAACAGGTGAGCAATGCAACCAGCAATTCTCCTTCATGGTTCCGAAAGGGCGTGGAAGCAGCTCTTCTTGCTCCCACAGCCATCAATCAGCAGAAGTTCTCATTCTTCCTGCAAGACCAGGAAGGTACAAAAGCTGGTTGTAAACCCAAAGTTCTTGCCAAGAGAGGCTTCTCAATGGTAGGATATACCAAGATGGACCTCGGCATTGCCAAGCTTCACTTTGAAATAGGAGCAGGTAATGACTTTGCCAATTTCTGTATTTCTACCGGCTTGTTAGTTGTAATGAAATCGACATTCATTTCAATGAGTTTTCTGGTAACATCATCATCATCAGGGGTCCATCCATTCACCTTCAAACCCAGTTCGTGAGCCTCTCTGATCCATTCAGGATGCTTGAAAAGTATCTTATAGTTGTAGTCAATACCCTGATAGCCAAGCTTCTTCACCTCAGCCGGTGTAAAATTGCCGTTCACATAATAGACTATAGCGTTGGTATCCAACTGACGTACCAATGCACAGGCTGCTGAACTGAAAGAGATATATTCTACCTGCTTTGCCAACCCCATACGGTTAACCATCTCAACCGTTTTGCGGGTGAGCCTGTCTTCATCCTGCTGCAAAGGCTGTCTTTTGATTTCAAGAATCAGCTGTATAGCCGGATGCTTCTTCAGTTCGTTCAGATACTGCTCAAGAGTAGATACCTCTTCACCATTTTTAAGAAGTTGGGTCTTCAGGTCAGCATACTTAGAATCGGCAATGACCAGATTGTTGATTTTCGGGTCATGATTCACGATGATGACACTATCTGCCGTGATATGTACATCACATTCGGAACCATACACCTTGGCATCTGCAGCCTTGCGCAAAGACGCAATTGAGTTTTGGGCAGAACCCTCTGTATCCCAATATCCGCGATGAGCCACAATACGGGTCTGTACTTTCGGATTCGCAATCATGACTGTCTGCTCATATTTCTCACCAAAACGGTTGGTGAATACAACTGTAATGCTCTTGGCACCAGAAGAAGGCAAGCCTCTGAACAGATGGCCGGTAACAGTAAGACCCGGTTGATGCTTTTTGCTCACGGCATAAACTTCATCAACATCAGTAAATTTCTCCATCATGCCCGTCGGTTTGCCATCCTGCAGCCATTCCACCTTGCAGGCAGGATCCCAATCCCAGACATTTGCCACTACATATTGCGGCTGGCTCAACATTTCTCCTTTACCATAAACACGCATCTGATAATCCATGCCATGACCAGTAGACTTATAGTGCCATTTCAGTTGGGTTCCGTCCACATCCATCACCAGATAACCATTAGGTGCACCACAACGGTTAACCTGACTCTTCCACCAGGCACCACAGGCTGCACCGATATTGTGCTCCATCAGCTGGGCATCCACCGCATTGTTCTGGAAATAGTGAGTATGACCAGTCAATACATGCACCTGATAATCCTTCAAGACATCAGCCAGCTCACCGGCATTGCGTACATTTCCCTCGTTCTCTATGCTGTTCCATACGGCAGCATGCATATTGAGGATAACCAGAGAACCCTTGGTAATAAAACTCAGATCGCGTTTCAGCCAATCCAGATCAGCATCTGTGATAGCCTCGATATACTTCTTGTGGCCCACGTAATTGATATTCTTCAAAGTAACAACGTGAACCTTACCGATGTTATAAGAATAATTGGTTGGTCCGAAGAAACGGTGGTAATATTGCTCTCCATATACAGGAGTGCCAAGAGCCATGTTATGCAAATCCTGATAACGCTTGTCGAAATCATGATTGCCGATACACTGGAAAGTGGTCATCCTGATGCCATCAAACGAAGCGGCATATTCACCATAAAGGTTCATGCTGTCGAAGACCAGGTCGCCCAAGGTATTTGCCACCACCTCACGCTGACGGCTCAAGGTATCCACATAAGCCTTCAAATCGCGGATAGATTCCTGCTTCCAGCGGTTCATATCATGCTCATTCTTGACCTGAGGGTCGGAGATTGCAATATAATAGAACTTGTCAGATGGCTTTTTCCTTTTCTCCAAGACGAAATCATGCCGGCTATCTTCTTTTACAAGCTGGTCAACACGAACATAAAAGCCCTTTGCAAGACTCTTCTGGCAAGGAAGAACATAAGCCGAAGGAGTAGAAATGCTGACGAACTTGCAGACATTGGTATCAGTAGGCAAGGACCATTCTCCCTGAGAATTGGTCTGTACAAAACTCCTGCCGTTATTTACTACAACACCGGCTATACCCTTACCCTTACAGTCTTTTACCTTGCCGGAGAAAACAAAAGAAGAAGTCTGTTGGGCAACACTGCCCAATGGCATTGCCCCAACAAACACTAACAATATAATTTTATTCAGTATTTTATTCATCATACTCAAACTAAACATTTATCAATCTAATCTGGTCAAAGAAAGCCAAAGCCTCTTCAGCAGTCCTGGTATCACCGGCTGCCTGTTCCAATGCAGCCGTATCATTCTCCAGACAGATAATGTTGGCACAATCCAGCACATGAGTCATGATACGGGTTGCCTCCTCTCGTGTCATGTGATGCGACTTAAAGTTCTTCTTCACATATCTGTTCACACGCTCAACCGCCTTGAATACGGCAGGTTTTCTAAACTCAGTGCCCGAAGCACTCAATCCCACTTCCACATCATAGGTATGGGTATAGTTACAGAGGAATGTATTCCATTTTCTGGTAATCTCGCCCCCCAGGAAATGCTCTTCTTCAAAAGCAGGCTTGACATCAGGAATCTCTCCACCATATACTTCGAGCGTAAACTCTTTCTTTTCCTGTGCATCCATCTGAGCAGCAACAGCCATCAGCAGTGCTGCCATCAAAAACAATCTTACTTTCATCTTTTTTAATCCTTTCATTACCTTAAATTCAACATATTATAATTCCGGCCTCTTCTGCCAGATCAGTTTCGTATCGAAATCATCACCTCCCATAGACTGAACAGCCTCGAGATAATGATTACGGTTCATACGCTGCAGGATAGCAGGATACTTGAAGCGGTAAGGCATGTGCAATGATGCATCTACACCCGGACCCTTCGGTACATCAGGATAACCCGTACGGTTATACTCGAACCATTGCTGGAAATCAATGAAGAAGAGCGCATAAAACTTCTGTTCCATGATACGGCGTAAAGTTCCGTCATACGCAGCCTTCTCATTCTCAAAATATCCCTCAGGAACTTCTACACCCCATTGCGTAATCGCAGCAGTAACAGCCTTCTCATAGAGCTGCTTGGCATCATCGGAGATAAGACCACGCTGTGCCAGCTCTGCCTTGATAAAGAGCACCTCGGCATAGGTGAGACACTGGATATCCTGTGGTGCGGTGGCAAGATTAGCCGCATTAGGAGAAGAGGCGGTGAATGTAGGCTCCACATCATAACCACTAGGCAAGCCTATATAGGATTTCTCGTTTTTGCCGGTTTCAGGATTCTTGTTGGTTGCCTGTTTTGCAAAGACAGCCAGACGAGGATCCTTCCATGCCAAAAGGCGATTGATGAAGAACTCTGAAAGAGATTTATAGGATGACAGGTCAGAAGGACGGGTCATTGGTGCTTCATCAGGAGCAATACCGGAGATATGAACCTTGGCATTGTCTTCATTCGATTCAAAAACCGGATAAGTAGCAGGATCTGCCATCATCTTCTTCAACTCAGTCTTTGCCAGATTACCCAATTCCTCAGAGTCGATGACACGCAGCAAGGCACGCAAACGCAAAGAGTTGGTAAACTTCTTCCACTTCAGGATGCCCTCCAAATCAGAACCGCTGGTGCAATACATCTTATCACCATTGGTGTTGAACTGTAATCCCTTCTTGAGATTATACCTGCTGTTTGCCACATCCAGACTATCGATGATAAACCTGTAGACATCTGCCTGAGACTCAAACTTAGGATAATAGAGTTGTTCCTCACCACGGCAAGACTCCTGTACGGGTACATCGCCGAAGGCATCAGTCGTATTCTCGAATATCCAGCATCTGAGGGTCAACGCTATCGCCTGATAGTTCGGATCACCCACCTTTACGGCTTCGTCATAGATGGCCTTGGCATTGGTATTCCACTTGTAATAATTGGTCCAGACGCCATCACCGGCGGTATCACTGATATTGAACCAACCCACACCGCTGGTAGAGTTGGTTGTTACCAGACACTGCATCAGCTGGAAAGTCCAGCTGTTATACCGAGACCAGGTATAGGTACCCATGCCATAAATGAGAGGATCCATAAAACTACCGGCATTGGCAGAGTTCATGCGGGTAGGATCCACATTGGTATCGTCCATTGATTCACATGCCGTAGTCATCAGCATAGCAGGCACGGCCATCAGCATCATTATATTTCTGAAAAACTTTTTCATCGATTCTTTCTTTTATTTATTACATCTTATTCACTATTAGAAATCTACCTTGAGATTTACACCCCAAGAACGGCTTGTAGGAAGCGTACCGACCTCAACACCAGGCACAAATGTATTACCATCAAGAGATGTTGTCTCTGGGTCAAACATCGGATAACTGGTGATGCAAAGCAGATTGCGGCCATACACACCCACCGAAGCATTGGAGATGAAAGTATTCTTCAGCCATTTTTTAGGCAACTGATAGTCGAGACGGACCTCACGGAGCTTGAGATAAGTAGTGCTGAAAGTATTGGTTTCCACATTACCAATTCGGTAATACTCCTTATAATATGACTCCAGAGTGACGAGTTTTTGGTTCGGACTATAAGTTCCATCCCCGTTATCAACCACACCCGGAGCTATGCAGTAAACACCTGCCACAGGAGTAATCTTCTGCTGTTCAAAGAGTTTCAGTACATCAGGATCAGTAATATCCAGATAGAGACTGGTTCCAGGCTTCCTACCATTCAGGGTTTCTGATAGGTGTCCCTGTTCGCACATCTTGTGATGAGACTGCGAATAGGTCTTGCCGCCAACCTTACCATCCCATTGCATGGAGAAGGACAAGTTCTTGAATCGCAGAGAAGTATTGAAAGCTCCCTCCCAGTCGGGTAAGGCACATGCCACATATTCAATCTCAGAAGGACGGGCAGGCAAACCGGCAGCGGTAATAATCACCTCGCCCTGAGCATTACGCTTGAGTTTATACCCCCAGATATCGCCAGTAGTTCCACCTTTGGTACCGATAATGCTTACATTGCCACTGACATAAGAACCGAGAATCTGACGCTCATCGGCAAATTCGGAAAGCGATTCTATCTTGTTCTTATTGGTTGACCAGGTAGCGGTCATATCCCACTGCCAGTCTTTCGTCTTGACAGGAGTACCACGGAGTACAATCTCCACACCTCTGTTGCTCACACATCCCGAGTTGATGGTACCCTTGGTATAACCCGTAGTAGGATCAAAAGGAGCATTGAGAATCTGATTCTTGGTGCGGTTATAATAATAGGTAACGTCTAATCCCAAACGGCTGCCAAATGCCTTGAAATCCAATCCACCTTCCCAGTTGGTTGACATCTCCGGCTTGAAATCTGCATTATAAAGCGTGCCTGGCTTAACCAGAGAACCCGAGAAATCACTTGTTGTATAATAAGGTGAAGTCTTGTAAGGCTGTGTATCATTACCAACCTGTGCCCAGGAAGCACGTACTTTCAAGAGATTCATCCACTTCGGCATCTTCATCATGCTGTTCAGTACAGCACTCAAACCCACAGAAGGATAGAAGAAAGAACGGTTCTTGCGAGGCAAGGTGGATGACCAGTCGTTGCGTCCTGTTATATCAAGGAACAACATCTCCTGATAAGCAAGGTTGGCCATGAAATAAAGTGAGTTGACACGCTTCTTGCGAATGGTAGTTGTTACCAATGGATTTGATACTCCATTAGCCAGACTATACACACCAGGCGTATTCAAGCCCGTAACGGAAGCCGACAGCAAATCATAATATGACTGCATCATGTTTCCACCGACAGAAGCATTGACATTGAGACCATTCTCAAAACTGTTGTGATAAGACAGCAACATATCAGAGTTTACCTCGTAGTCAAAGATGTTCTGCTTCTTGAAGAAACCTGTAGGGAAAGCCTTGTCATCCCAAGGTCTGTGCTGTTCCTGCTGCTGGGCTGTAGCCTGAAGACCGGAGCGTAACTGCAAATCCAGGAAACGGTTGATGGTAAAATTAGCTGAGATGTTACCATTGAAACTGTGTTTCTTGGCAGGGTTGGTTGCCTCGTAAAGCAAAACGTATGGATTTGGCAGATAACTTGAGAATGGACGTATCTGCTTGATATTCTCCTTACCCTTATACCACATTGGCTTAAACCAGTCGAGGTTGAAGTTAGGATTCATGAATATCAGGAAATAGCTCAAAGAGTTGGAATTGTAAGTAAGCTGTGGAGTATTCTCCACATCTCTGTAAGTATAACTCATACGGGCATTGATCTTCACACGCTTGGAAATCTGCTGTGAACCGGCGAAAGCTGCAGTGAGGCGCTGGTATCCCGAATTAGGCAATATCCACTCACTCTTGCTGTGAGTAAGAGAGATTCGCATATTGCCTGTACTGCTGTTACCCGTAAGAGCCAGAGAGTTTGTCATCGTATGACCAGTCTGGAACAATCCTGAGTGGTTGTCTTTGTAGGCTCTCCAAGGAGTAGCCACATCAGCACGGCCTTCTTTTTCAGGATCATACTGATAGAACATCTGTCCGTCGAACTTTGCGCCGAAAGCCGAACTGGTGCCACTGGTGCTAGCCAAACCATCATCACTGGCACCATAGGAATAATAAGGCAAACCTTCCCACTGAGTGCCTTTAGAACCGATGTTCTTGGCCACACCCTGTCCGAATTCATACTGGTAATCAGGAAAGTGGGCTGCCTGCTCCCAGGAATTATTAAAGTTATAGCTGATACCTAATCCCTTCTTGGCTTTTTTTCCTGACTTGGTAGTAACCATGATTACACCATTGGCAGCTCTGGATCCATAAAGGGCAGAAGCGGATGCACCTTTCAAAACCTGAATACTCTCAATGTCATCTGGATTTAAATCAGAAAAACCATTACCGAAGTCAATAGAACCTTCAGAGTTGCCTCCAGCACCATAAGAACCACCGGGATTGTTCATAGGACTGGAAAGTGGCACACCATCAACTACGATAAGGGCTCCGTTTCCATCCATATTCATAGATACGTTACCACGGAGATTAATCTGGGTTGATGAAAGGGGACCACCTGCTGAAATGACATTCAATCCGGCTACCTGACCCTGCAAAGCCTGCGACCAGTTGGTTGGCATGGTTGCAGTAATATCAGAACCAGATACGGTTTGCGTAGCATAGCCGAGACTCTTTTCCTCTCTCTTGATACCCAAGGCTGTAACAACTACGTTATTCAGTTCTATCGGATCGTCACTAAACTTCGACTTCTGTATCTTTTTCCCTTTTACAGAACTTTTCTTTTCAGCAGTCTTGCTACCATCCTGTGCCGACTGGGCATACATGCTTCCAGCCACACAACATAATGTCATCGCAAAGAAGCATTTCTTCATACGTTGCTTTCTCATTTTCTACCTTATTATTATATAGTATTTATAATTACTAATTTCGGGTGCAAAGGTAGAACAGAAAGATTACGTCTCGGATACAGCGGCTATACAATTCATTTGCTTTCCTGTTTCTAAAGAATTACAGTTTGCTGCTGATGCTTTGTTTTCCTTGGGTTGGGGGTTGGGTACGAAGCCAAGGATGGCAACCAGACAACTCATCAAAGGACTGATGATGTTGAAGAAGCAGAAGGGGAGATAGACAAGTGTCGGGATACCAAGAACCGTACTCTGCGTCATACCGCAGGCTGTCCATGGAACCAATACGCTCGTTACGGTAGCGCTATCCTCTGTACTACGGCTCAAGAGTTCCGGACGATAGCCTCGTTCGGCATACTCATCCTTATAGATAGATGCATTCATAATAATGCTCAGGAACTGGTCACCCATAACGAGATTGAGCAAGACGCCTGATGTCACGGTGCTGCAGACAAGTGATACGGTGCTGTGGATGCTTTTCAGGAGCATGTGGGTAATGGCGTGGAGCATGCCGCTGGCTACCATACATGAACCGAAACACATGGCACAGAGGATGAGCCAGATAGTATTGAGCATGCCAGCCATACCTCGGGTGGCTACGAGATCATTGATGTTAGCCATACCGCAATCTACCTGGGTATGAGTATAGCAGGTGGTCATGATTCCTTCAAAGAGGCTTTTGGCAGAGATGCTGTCTTCACCTGCTATCCCTACAAGTACTTCCGGCTGGAGAATGAGGGCACAGATGCATGCTGAAAGGGCTGAAAGCAGAAGGGTGATGAGAGATGGAGTCTTGCGGTAGATGAGCCATCCTGTAAAAGCCGGAACGAGCATGGTAAACAAGGAGATATTGAATCCATGGCTCAGACCGGTAAGATACTGGCTTATATCCACTGGATGGGAATCATAACAGAGTCCGATGATGAGATAGAGTACCAGCGAGAGCAGGATGCTTGGTATGGTAGTATAGAGCATATAGCGGATATGTGAGAAGAGATCCGCTCCGGCTATACTCGAAGCCAGGACGGTGGTATCGCTCATAGGCGAGAGTTTATCCCCGAAATAGGCACCGGAGATAATAGCTCCAGCGGTGTAGGGGGCTGGTATTCCCAGGGCATCACCGATTCCCATCAGAGCAATACCGATGGTGGCAATTGTGGTCCATGAGGTTCCCGTCATCACAGAAATGATGCTGGAGATGATGCATGCGCAGGGAAGGAAAAAGGTTGGCGACATGATCTGTACACCATAATATATTAATGTGGGTACCACACCACTGATCATCCAGGTAGCTGACATCATTCCGATGAGCAGCAGGATCAGGATAGATACTCCGGCATCGCCCACGGTCTTTTTGATCATCTCTTCAAAGATATTCCATTTCATCCTATAGATGCCCATACCGAGTGCTACACAAACGGCTGTGGCTATCATGAGGGCCACCTGAGAGGCACCAGCCAGGGCATCATCAGGGAAGATTTTGACAACCAGGACGATGAGGGTGATAAGTACTGCCAGCGGTATGACAGAAATAAAAGGATGTGGTTCAACCGGCTGCAGAGACGAGCAGGATGCCTGATTCTCTGCAGTTTGAGATTTCTGTTTCTTTTCTTCTTGTTCCATTTGTTAATATTCTCTTATCATTTTAGTTTTTCATTTACTTTGCGTTTTCATCCGTTTCTTCAACGCTTTTCTTCTGTGTATTCGGCAAGAATCCTGCTATGATGCCAAGCAATGGCAGGAAGGCACTCAC
>ERZ1034730.528-NODE-528-length-13540-cov-16.895736_pt1 | contig 13540 bp, 14 predicted proteins | sample MGYA00520650_ERZ1034730 | MGnify/ENA primary metagenome ERZ1034730 (study PRJEB33766, sample SAMN09781702) | gut metagenome | biome: gut microbiome | host: Homo sapiens | place: Madagascar | study: EMG produced TPA metagenomics assembly of the PRJNA485056 data... | reverse complement strand
TCCCCCGATGGGGAGCCAAGAACGTTCTGCCGCTTAACTTAATAGCATTACCCATTGGAGAAGGCTACGTTCGTCGTTGCTATGGTCTCAGGTAAGGATGGTGCTGCGTACAAAAGCCCAGGAGTCCCAGCCCCTATTTCACCAGCGCATGTTCGAGGACTTCATCGACGTTTTTGACGCAGACGAAGTGGAGCTGATCGCGGACGGATTTGGGAATCTCATCGAGGTCACGTTTGTTCTTTTCCGGGAGGAGGATCTGCTTGATCCCAAACTGGCGGGCAGCAAGCACCTTCTCCTTGAGTCCGCCGATGGGGAGGACTTCGCCGGTGAGGGTGATCTCTCCGGTCATAGCGGTATCGCCTCTGACTTTGCGTCCGGTATAGGCGCTGGCGAGTGCGGTGGCCATGGTGATACCGGCGGATGGGCCGTCTTTCGGTACGGCGCCTTCCGGAAGGTGGATGTGGGTGTCGAGTGTCTCATAGAAGTCTTCGGCGAGCCCGAGTGCTTTGGCGCGGCTTCGGATGTAGGTATAGGCGGTCTCGGCAGATTCCTTCATGACGTCACCGAGCTGTCCGGTCAGGATGAGGTGACCCTTGCCTTTGATGGTGACGGCTTCGGTGTCGAGGACTTCGCCGCCGACAGCGGTCCATGCGAGGCCGTTCACGCGGCCGACCATATCGCTGTGTTCTTCGGACATGGGCATGTATTTCACGGGGCCAAGATATTTTTCTAGGGTCTTGGCGGTCAGTGTCGGCAGGCTGTCATCGGCAAGAACGATTTTTTTACCGACTTTGCGGCAGAGAGCGCCGATGGTGCGTTCAAGGTTGCGGACGCCGGCTTCTCTGGTGTAGCTCCGGATGACGCGGCGGAGAAGGGCCGGAGTGAAATTGATGTCTTTCGCTTTGAGGCCGTTTCTTTCTCTCTGGCGGGGTACGAGGTATTTCTTTGCGATCTCCAGCTTTTCTTCTTCGGTGTAGCCGGAGAGCTCGATGAGTTCCATGCGGTCTAAGAGAGCCGGTGGAATGGTGGCGACGGAGTTCGCTGTCGCGAGGAAGAAGACTTTCGAGAAGTCGAAAGGAATGTCGATGTAGTTGTCGTGGAAGGTTTTGTTCTGCTCGGGATCGAGAGCTTCTAAGAGGGCCGAGGCAGGGTCGCCGCGGAAGTCAGAGGAGACTTTGTCGATCTCGTCGAGGAGAATGAGTGGATTTTTTGTCTGTGCCTGGTTGATGGCTTCGATGAATCGTCCGGGCATCGCTGCGATGTAGGTGCGTCGATGTCCGCGGATCTCCGCTTCATCATGGACGCCGCCTAATGCGATGCGGGCAAATTTCCTGCCCATGGAGCGTGCGATGGACTGCGCGAGTGATGTCTTGCCGACACCTGGCGGCCCCACAAAGCAGATGATCGGTGCTTTGGCATCGGGAGCGAGTACACGGACAGCGAGGTATTCGAGGATGCGTTCTTTGATCTTGGTCAGGCCGTAATGGTCTTCGTCAAGGATCTCCTTCGCATGCGAAAGGTCGAGGATGTCTTCGCTTTCCTTGCCCCATGGCAGGTCAAAGACCCAGTCCAGATAGTTTCTGGCGACGGCAGTCTCCGCCATCATCGGCGGCATCGAGGCGAGGTGGTCGATCTCCTTCTCGAGCTTTCCCTTCTCTTCTTCGGGGATGGCAGAGGCTTTCAACTTCTCACGGTATTCTTCCGCTTCCTTCTGCTGACTTACGGTGTCGCCCAAGCGGTCTTGGATGGTCTTCACTTTCGTGCGCAGGAAGTAGTCCTGCTGCTCCTTGTCCATCCGCTTTCTGACTTCCTGATTGATGTCGCTTTCCAGCTCGCCGATGGCAACTTCACGATCCACGCACTCGCTGACGATCTTCAGTCGTTCGATGACGCCTAATGTCTCTAAGATCTCCTGCCGCTTCTTCGGCGCCAGCAGAAGCTGCGAGGAGATGAAATCAGCGGTCTCGCCGGGATCATCGATCTGTTTCAGCTGGTTCATCTGGTCTTCCTGCATCCCCTTGCCTGTATTTCTCATCCATTCGAAGAAATTCTTGATGAGCAGACGGCGATACGCCTCGGCCTTGAGGGGATCTTCGGTGTATTCCTCTGCATCGTCTACTTCTGCAGAGATGCAGGTGTCTTTCATCTCCGCATGCACCACATGCACACGGGAGACGCCTTCCACCAGAATGCGAACGAGACCGCCGGGCAGCTGAAGCATCTGGTTCACTTTCACCACCGTGCCGTATTCGTACAGGTTCGAAAGGTCGATGTCTTCTTTCTTCCCATCCTTCTGCATCACGCAGACAAGGTAGCGGTCACGGCGCATCGCAAGACGTACGGCAGCGACGGATGCATCACGGCCAATGTCGACACTGACCGTCATTTTCGGATAAATAGCAATATCTCTCATTGCTGCGAGCGGCAGAGTGAGAGCTGTATTTTTCTGTGTAGCTTCGTTCATATATAATTCCTCCATAATACACTTTATTATATCATGGATAGATGGAAATTTGTGAATGAGAAATGGATACCGCGCCCCGTCTACCGCGGGGAAGGGGGACCGCGCAGCGGTGGATAGGGTGCTCTCGTAAACGGCGTACTTGAGACGCATTTCCCCACTTGTCTTTCATGCCGCTAGTACCCTATCCGGCTCGCTCCGCTCGCCACCTTCCCCACGCGGGGAAGGCTTTGTGTCGGGGATACCGCTTTCCCCATCCAACCTCCGCCCCTTCGGGGCACCTCCTTCCATAGGAAGGAGGGAGTATCCACGCGAGCCCCTTCCCTTGGAAGGGGCTGCCGAGCGCAGCGAGGCGGGGTTGGCTTTCTTTTTTACGGCGAAGCCGCCTCCTCTTTGCCTTCCCCATGCAGGGAAAGCGGTGTTATCCTTGTGCCATCCTCCACAACCAGCATTGCCCTTACAAGGGCAAGCCAAAGAGGCGCAGGAAGCATCCTGCGCCTCTTTGATCGGCATGCATTTCCCGGCGGAAATCCGCTGCATTTATTTTCTAATGTCCTTCCGCATCGCCGCCGAGGGCAAGACCGCCCTGCCAGAGGTATTCCTCTTTGCGGATATAGCCTTTGACCGGCCTGCCATCGAGGAAAGCACGGATATTGAGGAGTGAATTTCGGATCGCTTCTTCATTGCAGCGGCTGTTCATCTCTGCATTGTGCGCACTGCCGATCACATTCGGATAGCGGAGGATCGGGTCGCCGTCTTTCGGATACTGGTCATGCTCGCCCCACCAGACATCCATCGCGACGTGGAAATCCGGATGATTTCTGACATGGTCGAGCAGTGCCTCATGGTCGATCAGACCCGCGCGGGACACGTCGATGATCATGGCGTCCTTCTTCATCAGGGATAAACGGCGCGCGTCGATGAGACGGTCCGTCTCCTTTGAGTGAGGGAGTGCGAGCACCAGCACATCTGCCGCAGCGAGCGCGTGATCGAAGTCCTTCATCGTATAGGCCGCCTGAAGCAAGGGCGATTGCGGCTGATGCCTGGACACCGCTTCGAGGCGGCAGCCGAAGGGATGGAGGGCGCGAGCCACAGCTTCCCCGATCCCGCCAAAGCCCGCGATCAGCACGGTCTGCTCGGCGAGGCTCTTCTGGTGGTAGCCAAGGATATGAAATTCGCCCTGCTGCAAGTCACGGAGCTGCTCTCTCAGGCAGCGGTTCAGCGCGATGATCATCCCCACCGTCGACTCCGCGATGCCGCGCGCCCAGCCGCCGGCATTGCAGTAGAGCTTTATGTCTGAAGGAAGTTCTGCCATAGACAGATGGTCGACGCCCGTCCGCGTCGTCTGTACCATACGCGGATGCCCCAGCAGCTGCTGCTCTTCTTTGGTGAGGTCACCCACGATATTGTGCGTGAGTACGACATCGGCGGTGCGAATGGCGCTATCCCTCTCCTCTTCGGGCAGATCTTCCATCCAAAGGAGCTGACAGTCCGGAAAGAGCGCTTCGGCTTCTTTCTGGAAATCCTTCTTGATCGGCGCGGAAATAGCTATACGCATAGATTTTTCTCCTTTATATCTGAAAATGGGTTCGAGGGATAGCTCATAGGGCGTGCTGTCCCTGGATGACCCATGAAAGCTCTGCTCGAATAATGCAGGGAAATGAAGGTGGCGGCTTCGCCGCGAATATATGGGGGGCGATGCCTGAGGGCCTTATGAGCTGATGCGATCCTCGTATCGTCAGCCTTCCCCATTGAGGAAGGGGGACCGCGCAGCGGTGGATAGGGTGCTTTCGCAAACGGCGTACTTGAGACGATCTCTCCCCGCTCTCTTTCATACCACTTCCCCACTTGTCTTTCATACCGCTAGTACCCTATCCGGCTCGCTCCGCTCGCCACCTTCCCCACGCGGGGAAGGCTTTGTGTCGGGGATACCGCTTTCCCCATCCAACCTCCGCCCCTTCGGGGCACCTCCTTCCATAGGAAGGAGGGAGTATCCACGCGAGCCTCTTCCCTTGGAAGGGGCTGCCGAGCGCAGCGAGGCGGGGTTGGCTTCCTTTTTGCGGCGCTCGGGTGCTTTCGTTAATGGCCTGCTTGAGACGATCTCTCCCCGCTCTTTTTCATACCGCTAGAACCCTATCCGGCTCGCTTTGCTCGCCACCTTCCCCACGCGGGGAAGGCTTTGTGTCGAGAAAAGAGGTATCCCCATAGACTCTCTATTTCTCCTCGAAATCCTCGAGCGTGAAGCCATCGGCATCCTCCACGATCTTCTGCACTTCCGTCTCTGCCATCTCCAGCTTTTTATTGCAGAAACGTCCGACGTCGACGGCATCGCGGAAAACCTTCAGTGCCTCATCCAGCGGAAGATTTCCCTTTTCCAGCATTGCGACCTGCTCCTTCAAACTCTGCAGCCCTTCTTCGAATGACATTTTCTCCGTTTCCATGATCTACACCCTTTCCTTTTCTATCCCTGATACGACGGAGGAGATCGTCCCATCCGCCACTGTCGTCCTGATCGTGTCTCCCGCTGATACATCCGATACGCATTGCACGGCTCTGCGCCCCGCTGCGGTCGTGATGGTGTACCCGCGGGAAAGCACCGTCAGCGGGCTCAGTGCCGAGAGCTTCGCCGCCATGAGCGATAGCCTGTGCTTCTTTGCATCCAGCTCCGCCTCCATCGCCTGCGCGAGCTCCTGCTGCAGGCTGTCTGCCAGCTGTGCATTCTCATGGATCTTTTTTTCCAGCAGCTTTGCCGCCTTGTCCAAATAAAAAGCGATGCCATTTCTATACGCCGCTACATCGATGACCGCAAACTCCGCAGCCTGCGAAGGCGTCGCCGCCCGCGCATCTGCCGCAAAGTCCGACAATGTGACATCCGTCTCATGCCCCACAGCGCTGATGATCGGGATCTTCGATGCCGCGATGGCGCGCACCACCGGCTCCTCATTGAAGGCCCACAGATCCTCGATCGAGCCGCCGCCGCGCCCCACGATCAGAAGATCTGCCAAGTGATTCCGCTGAAAGAAATCGATCGCATGCACGATCTCCCCTGCAGCCTCCTCCCCCTGCACCTTCACCGGATATAGGATGAGCTTCACACCCTTGTTCCGCCGCCGAGACACCGTGATGATATCATGCACCGCCGCCCCTGAAGGCGACGTGATGATCCCGATCGCCCGCGGCAGACGAGGCAGCGGCTTCTTCCGAGAGTCATCAAAAAGCCCTTCCTTCGTGAGCTTCTCCTTCAGCGCCTCATACGCCTGCATCAGATCCCCGATCCCTTGCCGGCGCATCGCACTCACATAGAGCTGGTACACCCCGTCCCTTTCATAGACCGAGATCGAGCCGAGAGCCACGACCTTCTCCCCATTCCGCGGAGTGAAAGACAGCCGCGCCGCGCTGCTCTTGAACATGACGCACTTCAGCGCCGACTTCTCATCCTTCAGCGTGAAATAGCAATGCCCCGATGCATACCGCTTGAAATTCGATACCTCTCCCATCACCGGAATATGATGCAGATCGCTCTGCGATTCCAGCAGCTGCTTCAGGTACTGATTGACCTCACTTACCGAAAATCCTTGCTTATCCATACATCTTCTCCTTCGAAAGCACCTCTGACATCTCAGGGGATGAAGGAAACGCTCCATCCATCTGCGCATACCTTTCCTATCTATGTATTGTAACGCCCCGCGCCCATTCATGCACGCATTTTCATTGCAAGGCTTGGACGCAGAAGGCATTCCCATTTTCACGGACTGTTTTCAGGAAACAAAAAAGATCGGACTCCACACGGAGTCCGATCTTCTCGAGCTTTTAGCTTAGCCGCAATTATTTCATTTCTACGGTAGCGCCAGCTGCTTCGAGTTTCTTCTTCATTTCTTCAGCTTCAGCTTTAGCAACGCCGGTCTTTACTTCTTTCGGAGCGCCGTCAACGAGTGCTTTAGCGTCTTTCAGGCCGAGGCCGGTGATTTCACGAACGGCTTTGATGACCTGGATCTTCTGAGCGCCAACGTCTTTGAGGATAACGTCGAATTCAGATTTTTCTTCTTCAGCTGCTGCTGCCGGAGCTGCTGCTGCTGCTACAGCTACAGGAGCTGCTGCGGATACGCCGAATTTTTCTTCGATAGCTTTTACGAGTTCGGACAGTTCGAGTACAGACATTTCTGCAATGGCATTAAGGATTTCTTCGTTAGTCATTTTTGTTTCCTCCATGGAATAGTTTTATGCGTAGATCTTACGCAGATTCTTTCTGTTTACGCAGTGCTTCGAGAGCATATGCGAGGTTCTGGATGTTGCCGTTGAGGGCACGTGCCAGTCCGGTGATCGGAGCCAGCAGGGTCGCTGCGACCATACCCAGCAGCTGTTCTTTGGACGGCAGGTCTGCCAGTGCCTGAACAGCTTTTGCGTCGATGACTTTGCCGTCGAGGACGCCAGCTTTGACAACGATAGCTTCGCTCTTGGTTTCTTTGAAGAATTCTTTCAGAGCTGCTGCCGGTGCGACCGGATCGTCTTTGCAGGTTGCAAGACCATTCGGGCCAGCGAGCAGATCATCAAGACCTTCCAGACCGAGTTCGTCAGCTGCGATGCGGGTCAGTGTGTTTTTGATAACCTTGTATTCAACACCGTGTGCAAGGAATTTACGACGGAGAAGTGTCGCATTCTTTACGTCCAGTTTGTTGAAGGATACCAGAACTACGCCCTGGGAAGCCAGCTTTTCTTTCATTTCTGCAACGATGGCTTCTTTTTCCGGACGAATTCTAACTTCATACTTTTCTTCGCTCATAGTACACCTCCTCTGCTATGGGATTTTATTATTTATCACGTTAGCTAAAACGACCTCGCATTCCGCGAGGTCGTGTACTGGCTTTGCAGTACTCAGCCTCGGGAGGCGGGCTACGCCCTTTAAAATGTCTTACCGCCGGTCTTAAGCTAAGTGTAAATAGGTAAAATTATGCTTTTGCTGCTACCACTTTGGTGAGGTCGAGGTGGATGCCGCGGCCCATGGTGGAGCTGATGGTGAGGCTCTTCATGTAGACGCCCTTTACAGTGGAAGGACGAGCTTTGAGGATGGTATTGTAGATAGCGAGCAGGTTCTGTTTCAGTTTGTCTTCGTCAAAGGATACTTTGCCGATGATGACCTGGACGTTGCCGGCTTTATCTGTACGATACTGTACCTTGCCGCCTTTGATTTCGTTGACAGCCTTGGTCACATCCATGGTGACGGTGCCAACCTTCGGGTTTGGCATGAGGCCTTTCGGTCCGAGTACACGGCCCAGACGACCTACGACAGCCATCATGTCCGGTGTAGCTACTACGACGTCAAAGTCCATCCAGCCCTGCATGATCTTGTCGGCCAGTTCTTTTCCGCCTACGTAGTCAGCGCCTGCTGCTTTTGCTTCGTCTTCCTTGTGGTCTTTAGCAAATACGAGAACCTTCTTGGATTTGCCGGTGCCTGCAGGAAGTACGGTAGCGCCGCGGAGCTGCTGATCAGCGTATTTCGGGTTGATATTCAGGTTGAAAGCAACTTCTACAGTTTCATCGAACTTTGCGGATGCTGCTTCTTTCACAAGCTTTACAGCTTCGTCGATGTCATAGAGCTTATGACTGTCAACGATGGCTGCTGCGGCTTTCTGTTTCTTTGTCAGTTTTGCCATTGTTTCCTCCTATGTGGTCTTTGGGGTTCTACCCTGCCACGAATGGGTCAGTCTTAGTCTACAACTTCGATGCCCATAGAACGAGCTGTGCCTTCGATCAGGCGCATAGCTGCTTCTACAGTGTTAGCGTTCAGGTCTGGCATCTTTGTTTCAGCGATTTCCTTGACCTGTGCTTTGGTGACTTTGCCGACTTTGTTCTTGTTCGGTTCACCAGAAGCCTTTTCGAGTCCGGCTGCTTTCTTCAGAAGAACAGCTGCCGGCGGAGTTTTACAAATAAATGTAAAGCTTCTATCTTCAAAAACGGTAATTTCTACAGGGATGATCAGGCCTACCTGCTTTGCAGTGCGATCGTTGAAATCTTTAACGAAGGCCATGATGTTGACGCCTGCCTGGCCGAGGGCCGGGCCTACTGGCGGTGCTGGGGTAGCTTTGCCAGCTGCGACCTGCAGTTTAACAACTTTAGAGATTTTCTTTGCCATAATGTTACACCTCCTTGTCCTTGTTGGAATGTGGTACTTACGGGCTGTAACGGGCCCTCCCACCGTGGGACGAGCCTAGTTCGAGGCAGTCCCACTGTATATTGAATCACGGAAGTGGTTCAAAAGAACCGGCTTCCAGTTCAATCGTAGTGGTGGTTCCGAAATTGCTGATATCGGCCTTGATCTTGGTCTTGTCTTCAGCGACTTCGAGTACGACAGCAGTGCGGTCTTCGAATACACCCTTGGTGATACGGACGCGATCGCCGGCTTTGACGTCGACGGCTGCTGCTTTCTTTGTATTCATGCCATGAATGATGCGGTCTGCTTCTTCGTCAGAAAGCGGGATCGGCTTCGTGGTCGTCCCGACGAATCCGGTGACGCCAGGGGTATTTCTGACGACATACCAGCTTCTGTCATTGACTTCCATCTTGATCAGAAGGTAGCCGGGGAACACTTTGTGAGCAACCACTCTTGTCTTCCCATCTTTTTCTTCTTCTTCATCCTGAAGAGGGAGCAGGATCTCGAGGATCGTATCATCCATGCCCATGGAATGAACCTTGCGGGTCAGGGTATCCTTGACTTTATTTTCATAGCCGGAGTAGGTATGGATGACATACCAGAGGATATCTTTGGAGCCAACGCTCGGAGCGCCGATCTCGGTCGGTGCACTGACTTCGCTCTGTTCTTCTTTTAAGTTTTTGTTTTCAGCTTCGATATCAGACATAGCTCTCCTCCTCTCAGCCTACCGCAGTGACTAATAACTTGGAGAGACCAGCGAATACGAAGTCTACTGCCACGATCAGGAAAGATACGAGGATGACAGACACGATGGTCGCGATGGTATAGTTCAGCATCTGGTTCTTTGTCGGCCAGATGACTTTCTTCATTTCCATCTTTGTTTCCTTGAAGAAACGGCTCCATGCGCTGCTTGCTTCCTGTGCTTTTTCCGTTCTAGTAGCTGTTGTTTTACGCTTCGCCTTGGCCATGCTCGCACCCCAGTTCAATCAGAAAAAATTATTTGGTTTCTTTATGAAGGGTGTGTTTATGGCACCATTTGCAGTATTTCATCAGTTCTACACGTTCGGTAGTGGTCTTTTTGTTCTTGTTCGTACGATAATTGCGGCGCTTGCATTCTGTGCATGCAAGCGTAATTCCTTCACGCATTATTTACACCTCATTCCATCTTTCTTCGGCCGACGGCCAATTAACATGCTTGATTAGTATATCACAAATCACGCTGTCTGTGCAAGTAGAAAATTCGCACTTAAAAAAGCCGGGCCATCCCAGCGCTTTCAGTATTGTAGCATAAGGTGGTGATCCTTTGCAAGGGCTTTTTTGATTTTTTGAGATCAGAGTTTGAAAGCAGCTAGGGAAACGCTGATTAAATCGCAGAATTAGTGTTTCCTTAGAAGCTCCGCGAAGTTTTGTGAAATGCGGTATTCACAAAATAGAACACCTGCGAAGCCTTTGAACCTCTTGACCTATGAGGATACGCATAGATCGCAGATATGATGTTCTGCTTTCAAACTTTGCTCCGCTCGGGATAACGGATTTAGGAGATATCGCGAGGATCGCATAGCACAAGGCGGATGGATCGGAGCAGGCAATCAAAAAGGAAATCCCATTTCTGAGATTTCCTTTTTTGATTCAGGCTTATTTGCGAAAACTCACAAATTAGAATTTGTAGTTCAGGGAAACAGTCCAGGAGTCATCCGGATCAACGCCAAAGGTACCTTCAGCGTCAGCTGCGAATGCATATTCAGCGTGCAGCTGTACGTTCTTCTGGAGGGTTACGTTAGCGATAGCGGTCCAGAAAGTCAGGTTTGTAGCTGCGAGGTATTTGCCATTGCTAAAGGTAAAGTTTTTCAGCATATCATTGTGCCAGGTGCCGCCACCGAAGTAAACACCATAGTCTACATCATTGTAAGCAACGGACAGATCCCAAGTGCCAGCTTTCTTCCAGTCAGCTTTGCCATAGGACAGGCCTGCGTTCCAAGCGGTGTCATGGTCATCGAGAGCAGTGGTGTTCTTCCAGTATTCACCGAATACGTTGAATTTCTGAACCGGAATGTTCAGGCCGACACCATAGATTTCGTCTCTATACTGAGCTTCGCTATCTTTGTCAGCGATGTAGTCAGCATTCAGTTTTGCGAAGCCAAAGTCATAAGCACCTTTTGCAAAGTAGATATCAGTAGATTTTAAATTAGGTCCTGCAAAGTCCATATCGGAAGCGTTCAGCTGGCCAAAGCCGGTGGTCAGAGCCAGTTTGCCATTATTGTAGGAAACCTGAGCTCCATCATAGCCTTCAAGAGCATTATACAGCCAGCCACCCTGGTTACCAAATGCGATCGGCTGACGGCCCAGACGTACAGCTACGTTCTTGCCAAAGTTGTGGTTTACATAGACCTGAGACATGAAGGTGTCACCATTGGATTTGCTAGCCGTATTGTCACCTTTGAAATCCATGTTAGTTACAATCTGTCCCTGTACGTAGGTTGCTTCGTTGACCTGACCTTTAACGTTCAGACGGATACGGCCATCGTATTTATCAGCAACTTTATCGCTGGAAGAAGCGGTGTAACGCATACGAGCGTCGCCGTTCCAAGAGATGTTGCCGACTTTCTTTTCCAGGTTGGAAACGCGAACGCCGAGGTTTGCGAGTTCGTCAGCGTATTCGCCAGCGAGTTTGTCCAGAGTTGCCTGCTGTTCAGCGTTCAGCTGGTCTTCTTTTGCCATGAGGCGAGCTACGATCTGAGCCAGTTCGTAACGGGTCATGTTTCTTTCGCCTTTGAAGGTGCCGTCCGGATAGCCTTCTACGACGCCCTGAGCGGACAGGTCGGATACTGCCTGATAAGCCCAGTCATCAGCGGTGACATCGGAGAATGGATTTGCAGCGTAAGCGGATACGCCAGCGGTGAGTGCTGCTACAGCAGCCAGTGCGAGGATCTTTTTCATAGTCAATCGCTCCTTTGAAAATTTTGCCCTTTTGTGTATCAGGAATTTTCGAAGGATCTCTTTTCGGCTCGAGTGACCGTGTTTCCTCTGCGTAATTCGAGATGCTTCTTTCTTCCATCAGCTTCCGGTCAAGGGCTTGCCCTGAAGCTAGACTTAGGGTATCACGTCCGGGCGAAGCACTCAATAGGTGTAGCTTTACCCTAGGTTCTATACCTTCTACCATGGTCTACCATAGAAAGATTTGCTGTAAAATCGGGAATTTTTTGAAGTGACTATAAGTCATATAGAAATAGTCTATAAGTGGGGAAAAAATAATTTGAAAGAAAAGCAATCTTTGGAAGCCTTTGATTTTATCGACTTCTTTCATATTTCTCATTTAGAACAAATGATGTACGCATGATACTTTTATTTCATATTTCTATGCGCCCGCTGCCATTCATCATCTGGAATCACAATCTCAGGAATGCCCACAGAACTATTCACCCATAAAGTATACCCTTAACTTCTTCTTTACTCTATGGATTAAAATAATGGAATCACCACTTATACCGAAAGGAAGAGATGCTCATGGCAGAACATTACTACACGATCAAGGATATCGAAGAGATGACAGGGATCCCGGCTACAGCGATCCGTTTCTATGATAAGCGAGGCCTCCTGGTCTTCGTGAAGCGAAGCCCGAATGGAATGCGTATCTTCACGGATCGGGATGTGGAGAAGATTCGTCTGATCCAGCTGCTTCGCAATCTCGATATGCCTGTCAATGTGATCAGCCGCTACATCGGGCTGGTGCAGCAGGGAGATGCGAGCCGGCCGGAGCGCCGCCGGATGATCGCCTCGCATATAGCGGAGCTGGAGGATCATCTGCGTGCTCTGCAGGAGGCAGTCGAAGCAGCGAAATGCATCGAGGCAGCGCTTGCTGATAAAGATGCAGTACTACCCCCCCGAAAAATTTTGGGTTGCCTAAGAAATTGGAGCATTTTCTCTCCAGAAAATAGGCTCCCTTTACTTTTTCATACCGCTGGAAGTTTGAAGGTAGAGGTTAGGGATTAGGAGCTGCGAGTGACTAGTGACTTAAATGCCACTTTCGGGCATCGCCCTTTTATAAAAGATCGACGCGAAGCGTCGCTCCGCTTAAGCCTTCCCCGCATGGGAAAGGGGGACCACGATAGCGGGGGATAGGGTGCTCTCGTAAACGACGTACTTGAGACGATCTCCTTCGCTCTTTTTCATACCGCTAGTACCCTATCCGGCTCGCTCCGCTCGCCACCTTCCCCACGCGGGGAAGGCTTTATTTCGGGGATAGCGGTATTCTCGTTTCGTAGCCTTCCCCCTTGGGGAAGGGGGACCGCGCAGCGGTGGATAGGGTGCTCTCGTTTATCCTCGACTTGAGACGCATTCCCTCGCTCTCTTTCATACCGCTAGAACCCTATCCGGCTCGCTTCGCTCGCCACCTTCCCCACGCGGAGAAGGCGTTGTGTCGAGAAAAGCGGTATTCTCGTATCGCAGCCTTCCCCATTGGGGAAGGGGGACCACGCAGCGGTGGATAGGGTGCTTTCGTTTATCCTCGACTTGAGACGATCTCCTCGCTCTCTTTCATACCGCTAGAACCCTATTCGGCTCGCTCCGCTCGCCACCTTCCCCACGCGGGGAAGGCTTTGTTTCGAGAAAAGCTGTATCCTCGTTTCGTTGCCTTCCCCATTGGGGAAGGGGGACCGCGTCAGCGGTGGATAGGGTGCTCTCGTTTATCCTCGACTTGAGACGCATTTCCTCGCTCTTTTTCATACCGCTAGAACCCTATCCGGCTCGCTCCGCTCGCCACCTTCCCCACGCGGGGAAGGCTTTGTGTCGGGGATACCGCTTTCCCCATCCAACCTCCGCCCCTTCGGGGCACCTCCTTCCATAGGAAGGAGGGAGTGTCCACGCGAGCCCCTTCCCTTGGAGAGGCCGCTGAAAAACCCCTTGAAAAATGAGGTTTGGAACATGCTATTTGG
>ERZ1034730.527-NODE-527-length-13569-cov-5.914089_pt1 | contig 13569 bp, 10 predicted proteins | sample MGYA00520650_ERZ1034730 | MGnify/ENA primary metagenome ERZ1034730 (study PRJEB33766, sample SAMN09781702) | gut metagenome | biome: gut microbiome | host: Homo sapiens | place: Madagascar | study: EMG produced TPA metagenomics assembly of the PRJNA485056 data set... | reverse complement strand
GAATTCCGACTTTCAGGCCTTCCTCAAAAGCGGTCTTCTCCCATGCACAGCACACCGTTCCCTGCCGGTCCATGATCTTTTCCCAGAGCGGAATCTTATCTCCCACATAATCATCTACCAACCTATCCATACCATCTAGCCCACGCAGCCACTCTTCCAGTTCCTTTTCCTTGGCCTTTGCTGCTTTCCCGGCAACTGTGTTTTTCTCTACTGGATTATTCTCCGTGTAATGCTTGTAGATCAGATCCAGCAGATTCTCCACCGGCGAATAATATTCCGGCTTCGTTTTCTTCATGTACTCCTCCAGCATTTCTTTCAATTTTTCTATAATGCTACCATCCTTCCCAACCGTGAGCAATCACATTCTGCTCCCTAGTTAGGATGGATATTAGCATCAGGTTTTGCACATAGCAACTTATATTTTGATTAGCTATAGCTAACTTGCGCTTCCAAAAATAGCCGTGTGAACTTCTGGAGTTCAGATTGGTTCACACGGCTATTCTTTACTGTAATTTCCAAATAAAATCAGAATGACCACTTTTTCTATTCAATGCATTTAGGTCCGTTAAAAATGCTTTCAGCTCTTGTAAATATCCTTTATTTAATTCTCTCTGTCTTTCAATGCCATTACTATTTATTCCATGAACAGCAGTATCCAATTGAATCTGTTGTTCATTCATAACGCTCAAAAGGTTAAATAATCTTTCCATATCAACCAGATTCTTCTTACGCACTTCATCAAGATTATAACTAAAAACCTTATCAAAATTCGATTTCATGGCATACAAAGCGTGCATCGATTTATTATTGTAATAACATCCTTCGCGGTACAAAAACTCCTTCTCTGAACTTCCAGCATTTGTATCTTCAGTTAACATATCAGTATATGAATTACTAAGCATCACCCAATATGAAATTTCATTATCAAAAACATCAACATAATCCTTTACATTCAATATTCCTTTTTTTACGCGCAATATTGAGTGAACCCATTTAGCTGCCATGCATCCTAAAATCACTATAGCTGGTGTTACAGCCAGAATTATAACTATAATCCAAACCCATTCTGGTGCATTTTCTGTATCAAACAAATGATCAGTAATAATCGATCCTAATGCCAATACAAGTTCCCAGCATAGTGAAAAGAGAATCGGTTCTTGTGAAGTCAGTTTTTTCTTTATTTGCTCTATGTCCTTTTTTAGAGCCATTTCTTGCCAATCGCTGAAATTAACTCTTTTCACCTATCGAACCCTCCAAGAAAAACTCCTCACAACTATTTACAAAATAAGTCTATGAAAATTCAGCGAAGAGTATTCAACTTCTCACATACTATTTGCGCCGCCTCGCCTTGTTTTTTATAGTCCATATCTCTTACCCATTCAGCCTGAGAAATCCTATGGTCATAAGTTTCAGCAAGCAGTTCTTGAAAGCTCTTGTTACTAAACGCTTGCGGCAAAGTAGCATCATCTTTATGGTCTACTATGTAATCCAAAATTGTTTTCACAATACGCGCGCAATCTTCCTTTTGATAATAATAAACTTCTGTACCATATTCCTCAAAGTCATGATTTACGTACTTATTTTTAATCACACAAGCACGCTTTAGTGCAGTCCCACTACACGGCACTTCCTTCTTAAGATAGCGTTTTCCTTTCGCCCACGATGAGCCAAATCCTTTCTGCTGTGAACCAATAAACTCTACTGCATATTTTAACAAGTTATTATGAAAAGCTTCTGATCCAGCAGGGGCAAAAACATACATGGACATAAAACATATTCCTCATTTCTTATATATTCCAAACGCTTTAACGCGTAATATTCCAAGTAGGATCCAGAGGTACGGCCTCTAGGTGTAGTTTCGTTTATCTACGTCCCACTTTTCACTCGTCTGTTTTGTTTCATGTAAGCATTTGGCTACGAACCCCACATACACCCGTAGGAAATCCCATCTGAACCCACATATACGTTACAATCAGACTGTTCATCACAGCACCTCCATCAATCTCAATGTCTTTGACATATCCTTTGGTTTCAAGTTTTAGCTTCATGCAACTCAGCCAAGTCCCAAGTAAAACAATAAGCGACAAATTAGTTCTTCTTCACATCTCAGCCAATCATAAGATCGTTGCCTGCTGCTCACCGCGTAGAGGTGTGTGATTATTAGAGCAGCGAGAGCCACGGTCTCCCGTGGCCCCAGAGTCAGGGCGCATCTCATTTGCCCCAGTATATCACAAATCCGAGAACAAGTCAGCCTTGTCGTGAAATAATCCTGAGGGCTCCTTTATAAAAAGTATACCGCAATATAGCATAGCAAATCTTGCATGCAATGGAATGTGTCGCCATTACTCTCAAAACGTGACGATGCCAGTCACACGCGACAAAAATCATGTTATAAAGTATTAGCTATTCTATGTGACTTGCAAAATCATGACTATATCTTCTTTTGCTTAAAACGCCCATTACAATCCCCAGCAAAGACCATCCTCCTACAATTGTCCACTCTTGCCAAACCAACGTGCAGTTAGTTCCTGGAACAATATACATAGCAGCCATTATGCCCGACATAAGCACCGCTATTAGTCCCACCACTCGGTAATTTTTCACCTTATACGGCCTTTTCAGATTTGGTTCTTTTTTTCTGAGGACTATAAAGGACATCGAAACTATACAATATGCCAAGCAACAAGCGAAATTTCCTGCATCAACAATCCAAATCAGCATAGACCGACCAAAGAACGGTGCAGAAATAGACAATATTCCAATCAATAGCAGCGCATTAATCGGCGTATTGTATTTCTTATGCAGAACTGAAAATCTTCTAGGTAACATATAAGCAGTTGCCATTGAGTACAAAGCTCTGCTTCCGCCAATTAGAAAAGAGTTCCAGCTCGTGATAATTCCACAAAGCCCACCAATAATCAAGACTTTCGCCATATTAGAGCTACTAAATGCAATTGACATAGCATCTGCTGTTACAAGACCAGTAGTTGACATTGAATTGGAAATTTGGTTGGCATTCATGACATATCCTACCGATAAAACAACCATCACATAAAAAGACACTGCCATCACAATAGATAGAATCATCATTTTTCCAAGCTTTTTTAGAGGAACATTTATCTCTTCCGCAGCCTGAGGTATGACATCGAAACCGAAGAAAAAGAATGGTGTCATAATTGCAACTTTAATAACATTCTCAATAATTTGACCGTTATTATTTCCAACGAACATCTGCTCTTGAATATTTTTAACATCACCCGAAAGAGCTGACCCAACAACTAGTATAATACCAACTCCCGCAATAATACAGGTCAAAACCTTCTGAAATCGAGCTGCTTTTTTTGTTCCAACAATGTTAAGAAGCAGAATTAACACAGCCATTCCAATAGCAATAAGCAACCAAGTTAAATAGACATCAAAGCCACCAATCGTGTATAAATATCCTTTGGCAATATTTGGAAAAAGGTATTGCAGAATTGTTGGAAACGATACAGCCTCATAGCAAACGACACCAATGTAACTTAAAATAACTGACCATGTACAAATATAGGAGCCAACCGATCCAAAGGCTTTATAACTAAAGACATGCTCTCCCCCACATTTAGGAAGTGCTGTTGTTAATTCTGCGTAGCATAAACCTACAAAGTAAATCATTATGCCGCCAATAATAAACCCTATTACTGTACCAAGAATACCACCGTCTGTGATCCACTGACCCGATGACACGACCCAGCCCCAGCCAATCATTGCACCAAAAGCAACAACTAGCACATCGCCTGTATTAAGTACTTTTTTCAGTTCTCTACTATTATTCAAAAAGCGGGTTCCTCCCTCCATTGCATTCTTTATCGTAACTATTCAGTCGTTCCTTGATTTGACCGCTTGAAATGTTCCAAAATTTCCACACGATGTAGGAAAACAGGCATGATTATTAGGGTTAATTGTTCAACACGATACCCACGACTGAATAGGTACTCATTATCTAAGCATAGAATACCTTTCTTATGGCATCTTTCAATCAAAGGAAATCATCCCATATAGAAGTGGATAAATTCTTCTTGTGTCATATGCAGTTCGAAAGATTTCTTTGCTCTCTCCGGCTGTACCCGCTCGTACCATGCCCAGATCTCATCCATGGTCGGTGTAGGTACGCCAAATAAATTGGCTGTTTCAATCATGATTTTGATACCGTAAGGAAAATCCGAAATAAAATATCTTGAATTGAAATCTGGAACATATCCGATTTCATCCTTAATTACCGGAGAGTACAATCCCTTAAGTCGATCCAAACTGCAAATTTTCGCAGACAATTCATCTGGAGTCCGAACATTATGACGCGCCTGCATAGATTCAACATCTCGCATATCCATTGGAATCGCCTTACACAGCTGCTGCAGTTCATCGCTACAGTTCAAAAGGACTTCTGCACCATCAATAGGCCAGGCTTCATAAAAAAGTTCATTCGTCGGATAATGATTACCTGGAATATAATCCTTAAACATCGCATAGATTCTAGAAGTATGCAGTACAGGATTAGACGGTGTAAAGGCAACTGCCAGATAGTTTGCAATCGGTCGGCATTTAATTTCAAACAAAGGCTGAATAGCCTCACAAATGTTTTTTGCATTATTAGCGGGAATACTTCCAATCAACAATTCTGGTGCTGGTCCAAGCATAGATACAGATTTACCGTATTTCTTCAAACGTGCAATACTAGGAACACGAGCCAATCCAAAAAAATTAATACCTTTGTCAATCATCTTCCGGAATGCGAATTCCGCAGCACCTGCACCGGGAACAATACCAACCATTTGACCTTTATGGGTGTAAGGTTCCATAAGTTCAGCTGTTTCAAAAAACATCTGAGGAGGAACTGTCACCCAAACCAAATCCGCCCCCTCAATTGCTTCCTTCCAATCACTGGTTACACTTTTTAAAGTTCCAGTGTACAGCAACTCGTCCTGCTTGCCATACACTTCAAGTTCCTTAGAAAACATTTCTGGCTTGGAAGAGTGAATTGTTACTTCATTTCCTCTATGTGCAAACGTTGCAGCCATCAGAGTGCCAAGATTGCCTCCACCAATAATTGTTACTTTCATAATCGTTTCCTCTTTCTGCTATATAGTTTATGTGTCATTGTTTTCTTCAAAAATTATTCTTGCAAGTATAGAAATATCGTATTAAAGCTTTTGAGGGTCGTATTTTTTCATCAGCAAAGACTCTCCATACTCATTGTACACATCAAACACACAATTTAGTTGTTCAATATCTTTTTTTGCCTGCTCCATATCATTTGCAAGCAAATATACACATATAGCCGGTTTGTCAACTGTCCTGTCTGCAATGTAATGGAAACCTACGCCTCTTTGCAAAATTGACGATACATACGAAGGTATTTTTTTCATTTCTTCTAAACCAACAATCCTAGCAACAGTTTCATTTGATCCCTTCAGCAAATAATTGCATACCACTGCTATTTTGTTGTAATCAGCAACATTCTTGGGTACACTCTCAATATCATTTAGCATTTTCCCCGTTAATGCGCATCTGACAACCATATCAACAGGATTATAGCCAAGATACGCCTGCTCTAAATTATAGAACGAACCACCTAATCTAGCTCCCATTTCATAAAAAGTTATTCTATCCCCATTCGTATGACCTTGAAGGAAAATCAATCCATCTGTGAATCCAAGATCCGAGAACATTTTTGTGACTTTATCATTTATATTTGAAAGATAACTATCGATTTTCTTCGAAGGAGCCATACTGATGTTGGAATAGTTTATTGCACTTCCTCTATCATCACACATATATCTGTCAAACATTGACAGTAGCCGCCATTCCCCATTTACGCCAATGTAATCAAGCAGAAATTCTGTGCCCGTGATATATTCCTCAATAATCGCATTATTCGATGCAGAATAACTCAACGCTTCTGAAAACTGCTTCTTGAGTTCACCTTCATCTCTACATACCCCCGCACCTCTGGAACCACTAGCATCCAATGGCTTAACAAAAACAGGATATTCTATCTCTTCCAGTTTCTCATCGGACAAACAATTTCCAATTAAATATGTCTGTGGAACCGGAATATCATAGCATCTGCAAGTCTTTTTGAAATCAATCTTATTAGTCGCCATTGAAAGCATTTTAGATGTCCAATAGCAAGGCATCCCCAATCTTTTTGTCACTTCATATGCAATAGGCATCAAAATATCTACAAATCCCGTCGTCACGCCATCAACATTATTCTCTTGGCAATACTTTACTATAGCATCGACATTCATTGCATCAATCAAAACACCTTCATCTGCAACTGCCTTTGCAGGTGAATCTTCATTGTAGTCTGCGACAATAACATATGCTCCCATCTTCTTGGCATGCTCCACTATATCACAAGCCAATTTAACACCACCCAAGACCAGGAGTTTCTTTCCGTCAAATTCTTTGCTCATGTTTCTTCTCCCATCTATTATTTAGATCAACACTAGTATATGGATTCCACACTAGGATTACAACCGACTCTCCGTTTACTTTTCTTTCGCCAAGTGGAGTAAATACTCATCGCCGTCAGCAATTTCTTTCAATTGCTTCGCGCTGATTAGTCCGCGTCTATACGCAATCTCTTCTAGACAGTAGATTTGACTTCCTGAGTATCTCATTAAAACTTGTAACAAAACACTTACCGCTAAAACATCTTCTCTATCCCAAAGATTAATTGCTATCATGCCCTTTCCTAACGGCTCATATTCCACGCTTTTAGCTGCGTTATAAAACACAATTGGGAGTATCCGGTATCCCTGTTTTAAATCCGATGCATCTGACACTTGGTTCTTATCATTTAAGTAACATGCTTCGCTCGCTTCACAAGGGATTGTGAGCCGTGTTTGTTTATTCACATGTGACATTCCTCTTTGAAAATACTTCGTTAGATTAGGACCATATATAAATACCGAGTCTTCTATAACCATTTTCTTAGACGCTTGGTTAAGCTCATTGTAATGGAGAACGAGCCCATATGGTTGTCCTCTTTCCAATAGAGACGCTAACACTTTTTCCTCTTCATTTGAGCAGTATACATATATCTCCCGAATTCCCGCAAGTGCAAAATAGCATAGGTAAATGTAAACGACTGGTTTACCATACACTTCTGTAATAACAGACAATTTTGTCTCAAACCTGTCAATATGTAACTCTCCAATCCATTCTCCCTCTAAATAGGCAACATTTCCTGCTAACAGATTATCTGAATCTATATTTAAAATATCTGCCAGTCGATTGATTACTGAAATATCAGGGCTTCCAATTCCGCGTTCCCATTTTGAGACAGCTTTATCTGTTATACCTAATTCCTCGGCTAATTGAGCCTGTGTCAATCTTCTTCTTCTTCTGAGAGTTTTAATCACTAATCCAATTTTTTTTGCATCCACCATTTCCCGCACCTTTTTACACTTGTCATTTACCGGAATTCAAACCTTCTAATTTGTTGCAACTTGAGTCACGTTATATCAAAAATAGAATAAATCAGTTTCAGAGATGCGTTGTTAGATATTTTTTCTGTTGCCCATCATATCGCATTGCTGATTTTCACGCAGCACATCATGTCCGTGAGTTATATATTTGTTCAAGTTTGAAACGATACATTGCATATCCTCTATTTCGTACCGCTGGTCAACTGGAATTGGCAGGATATCTGCCGCAAACCGGTATTCCAAACTATCTGGATCACATTCTTCCAGTACATTCGGCCACAACGTTGGAATGTAGATTTTTTCTTTTTGCAAGGCTTTCCGAATTGCAGCACCATCCTTAATTAGCAGCGGATACATAAATGCTCCGTATGCGCTTTCGAGATTCAACTCATTAACATCTTCCAGCGCAGCATTCAGATAATCAAAATTGTCCTGTCGTCTCTGCGCAACCTTCTCATAGTCAATTCCGCGGAGAAGGTTTTCCGTTAGACGGGACATTTTTTTGATTGGTTCTGTTGCAAACAGCTTATTATTCGCTGCATATTCCGTATAGAACTCATTTGCACTTCGTTCGTATCGTCCCAACAAAAAATGCATACGCTCAAAGGATTCATCTCTGGGAATTTCTCGATCAAGCAGCGCATCAGTGTAAAGAAATGCCCCGTCTGCTACGCCAAAATATTTTCGACAAGTATAAAGTGTATCTACACCATCGACCGGCAGCTGAAAATAACTTTGTGCGTTATCAACGATTACCCGATCGAATTTTTGTTTTAAGTCTCTCAGGTAATCATTGTTCAGCTGACCGTAGTAGTTCACAATGTAAAGCCATTCGCCATCACCAAGTTCCTGCTGAAATAGCGGCTTAAAGTTCTCATCAATATGATAATAACTGTATTCAATACCGACTTTTTTGCAGAGATTCGGAACCGACGAGCAGAGAAAATATGGAAGATGCAACTTCTTTATTTTCTTTGCTTCACAAAGATATTCCAGCGCATTCCGACCACAGTTCAATGCCTCTGCATCCTCATGCAACATCGAACCATGATTTTTTTCTAACTCTATGTATCCTCCATATTCTTTCATATCCGTAGAGCACCACCTCTCTTTTACTGAAGCTTAATTGTAATCAATTCATTAACATGATTGAGAACATCATGCATAGTTTTTTCATTCGGGAATTTCAAGAACACAATCCCCAAGCACTTCGCGGCATTATCAAAGTACTCAACTGGATCTCCAGCTTTTTTATAAAGGCATTTTCTATAAATATATTGTTCTATTTCAGACGCAAAAGAGATATCCTTGTATATTCCGTTCCTAGCACTATGTAAATTATGCGTTGCATAATACCCTGTCGGCGCATGGATTTCTCCTTTAATAGGAGTCCCCATAGCCGCCTCGACAGACATTTCAGCAATATCCACGCCAAACATATCACCCAGCAGATCCGGAATCATATTGCCGCCGCTCCGTGGTCCAACATCAATAGGCCAGACACGATTGCTCTTATCGACTACAAGCTCAACATTCATAGAGCCATTCCGAATTCCAAGCTTTTCAACCATAGAAGATAGAGTGGCTTTTACATTTTCAGCATCTTCCCTCTCAAGTTGCAACGGGTAGCTTTTTCCTACAGGGACAAGTGGATTCACACAATTGTCTCTATGACAATTCAGTAGCCCCCAGAGAACGATTCTTCCATCTTCAATAAAGATATCTCCACCAATCAAATAGGGATGCTTCTTTTCGATAAAATGTTCTACAATAATTCGGTGACTGCGTGAAAAAGAAAGCGCAAAATCCAGAGCTTGTCCCAAATCATCCTCTGAATGCAGAACCGTTGCCCCCTTACTTCCAGAGGAATCGACAGGTTTTACAATAATCGGGTACTCAAAAGTCAGCTTATCATTCAATGCTTCTTCTTTCGATTCATACCCTTTTGCAACCGGTGCAGAGAAACCATTCTCTGTCAAAAACGTACGGAATTTATCCTTATTGCAGAGAATCTCAACGGACTCATACGGATTCCCCGGTAATCCCATCTTTTCTGCAACAAATGCAGCGGTTGGAGCAGCAGGATCAGAAGCATACGCCAAAACACCGTCAACTTTTTCTTTCTCCGCCACTTCAAGAACTGCATTTTTGTCAGTTGTACTCACTAGATAAAACTTGTCTGCAGCATACTGTCCAGGATTATCTGTAAGAAAGTCACACAGGACGGTGTAATAACCCAGCTGTTTTGCCGTCTCGATAGCAATGACCTGCTGTGCTGAACCGCCCAAAAGCAGTATTTTCTTCATATCTATCACCCCAAAATTACATCACAGATTCTATCAACATCTTCCAAAGCCAAATCCGCATACAGAGGAAGTGTCAAAACTCTCAGTGCCATGTGCTGTGCAATCGGAGTTTTTTCCGTTCCTGCGGTCGGATAATTACGATAGCATTCAAAACTATTCGTCAGCGGATAGAAATACTTTCTTGCTCCAATACCCACTTCCGCCAGTTTTTCAAACACTTCATTTCTGGTATACTTATAGCCGTCAAAGACAACTGGAAAGTACGCATAATTGCTTTCTACATTTTCCTGAATGGCAGAAAGTTTGATGCCTTCCACGCCTTCCAGTCGACTTCTGTAATGCTCTACAACCTTCTTACGCTTCTCAATTTCGGTGCTCAGATGCTTCAGATTGCAAATTCCCATTGCAGCCTGGAATTCGTTCATCTTTGCATTTCCGCCAACAAAGTCTACAGATTCCGGTCCATGAATACCAAAGTTTTTCATGTCATTCAAAAGCTGCACCCACGCATCGTTCTTGAAGCACACGCAGCCGCCTTCGATGGTATTAAATACTTTCGTAGCATGGAAGCTAAACATCGAAGCATCGCCAAAGCAAGCGGAGGATACTCCTTTATACTTTACTGCAAAAGCATGTGCAGCGTCATAGATGACCTTCAAACCATATTTCTTAGCAATGCGGTCGATTTCTTCGACATCGCACATATTGCCATAGACATGTACCGGGACAATTGCAACCGTATTATCCGTAATCAGTTTTTCGAGTTTCTGCGTGTCAATGGTATAGTCGTCTTCCCTGATATCACAAAAAACAGGGACTAAACCATTTCTTACAATTGCGTGTGTTGTCGATGCAAAGGTAAACGGCGTTGTAATTACTTCTCCGCCCTTCGGGAGATTCAGTGCTGCAATCGCATTTTCTAACGCCAGATGACCGTTTGTATATAATGCCACATGCGGAATACCCAGATATTCCTCTAACTCTTTCTGCAATTCCTTATGTTTACTACCCATGTTGGTCAGCCAGTGGCTATCCCAAATGTCTTTAATTTCATTACAGTATTCTTCAAAAGAAGGCATGGATGATCTTGTAACCAGTATGTTGTTCATATATAACTCCTCCATTCTATTACACAAATCACTTTTTTCTCATAAATCTTTTAACATATTTACAAGATACTCAAGGGATTCGATTTTTAATACGTAAGATGCGCCTAAGTAAATAACAGCCCCCAGTGGAATTTGAATTAGTAACGTCCCTGCGGAAGACAATCCCAGCAACTGAACAAAGGAAATCACAACTCCCATAATCACTGCTATCAATATTCCTGGTAAGATATCAGCAATCTGCTCTTTCAAACTATATCCTAGTAATTCTTTATTTGGCCAAGAATTGATAATCATGCTTGTCATTGAGCTAACCAATAGGCTATATGCCATCGCCATTACACCGAACCACATCGTTGACAGCAGCAAAATCATTCCTACAACTTTTTTAGCAATCTCCAATTTCAGAAAATAGTCACTGCGCCCCATTGCTTTTATTGCATTCAAATTTGCCGTATGAATCGGATAGAACATATATGTAATGCAAAAAATTCTTAAGAATGGAACGCACGGCAGCCATTTATCCGTTAATACTAATCTCACAATCGGTTCTGCACAAAATGCAAGTCCCATCATCATCGGTGCCATAATATATGTACTGGTTTTTATGGAGCGCCGGGTCATAGATTTTACATGCTCTGGATTATCTTGAGCATTCGACATCGTTGGTAATAAAACGCTGTCAATGGATGTATTAATATTGGTTACAATAACATTTGGGAACTTCTTTCCTTGATCGTAATATGCCAAATCCGCGGATGAGTACATTTTTCCAATGACAAGGCTGCGAATATTGTTGTACCCCGTATCTAAAAGTGCAGATAAAAGAAGCTTCCAGCCATATGACAACAAACCCTTCAGACGATTCCATGAAAACATCTTTTTTGGACGCCATTTAACAGTAAGCCACAAAATAAGAGTATCAATGGTCGTATTAGAAAGCTGTTGTGCTACAATCGCCCAAACACCAAAGCCAGCATAGGCAAGTGCAATACCTAAGAACGCTGAAAAAATCGTTCCACCCAGAGTTGCGTAAAAGAAGCGTTTGAACAGCATATTTCGAGAAACATACGACTGTTGAATGCCTTTCACACCCGATATAACAATTGTAAGGCTGATGACACGGATGATTGGAGTCAGGGAACCATCGTTATAAAATCCCGCAATTAAAGGGGCGCTTACGAACATCACAGCATAAAGAATTAGGCACACCACAAAATTAAAGTAGAACACTGACGAGAAATCCAAATCGTCAGCATCCTTTTTTTGGATTAGTGCTGTACCCAGTCCGCTATCTACAAAGACTTGCATTATGGTCGTAAAAACTGTAATTAATGCAATCTGTCCGTAGTCTTCAGGTGCAAGAATTCGAGCTAGAACAATAGATACAATAAGTGTTACCACCTGTGCCCCACAGCGTTCTGCAAAGCGCCATATGAAGTTTGAAAAAAACGATTTATTATTCATTAGATTTCGTCCTATAATTATTAATCTTCTCCTTGAGTTTGACCATGTTCATGTTGCCAATAAGAAGCGTTGCAATTCTTTTAATCATGTCTTTTCCCGACGGACGAATACTCATAACATCATAATAGTCTTTTTCTTTCTTACAAGATAACAAAAACTTGTCATGCTTCTTTAACAGCTCAAAATTATCATTCTTTTTGGGTCTATACGAATGCTGGCTTAAAAAATTCTCTTCAAATATCAACCTTAGCCATTCTGCAAGTTCTATAATCTCTTCGCCATCTCTATACAGACTATGATTTGTTGTATATCCTAGGATTCCGATTGGTTTCTCATCTGCTGCGTCTAACGCAATCGTTGGAATGTTTTGTCCATACGATACACCCGCACTCCCTGCAGAAGATATAAACAAATCGACCATTGGAAATATACGTAGTGGGATTGGAAACAAGTATCCAGTTATAACAACATTCAAATTGTTAATATTTTTTGTTGCTTTTTTTATTTCTTCGACCCGGTTTACGTCATTAGTTCCACCTATCAGAAGAAGATTAAAAGTTTTATTTTGGTTTTTTTTTACATACTCTACAATTTGCTCAATCATATATGGCACATACGGCTTTTCTAATCGCCCGATACTGCCGAGTGTATAATCAGCCTTGGTAAGATTTATATTAGAGGGGATTGGGTAATCCTCCACAACATTTTGACAAAGTGCAGGTAAAGCCGGCCCTTCCTTATCACAGCAATTTTTGTAGCCTCTAAAAAGAAGCGGAAGAGCCTTCCCATTTATTCCCACAAGCTCATTTCGTTCATATTTATAATAAAAAAAAGGGATATATTCTTTTCTGACGAGTAAATCATTTCGTTCATCCAGTAAAAAACAAATATGCCTTCCGTTACATGCTTTAGCGATAAGTTCTCCCCAATAAGACATGTGTGCTGTTCCTGTTTCAATAATCACATTATCTTTATCTGTAATATCACAATCAGACAATATTTTCCTGATATAAGATTCGACAAATTTTTTCGAGTAAACAAAGGGAGCAGATGTTAGTATCGGGTCGATTCTTGATGAAAATCTTTTCAATTCTGGGATAACAACTTTTCCAGGCAACCCAGCGTAGACAAAGATTTTCCAACCTTGGTTTTCCATATACAACATTTTATTTCTTATGTACATTTGACCTCCGCCCATCCCGGATATTCCCATGG
>ERZ1034730.523-NODE-523-length-13644-cov-9.049157_pt1 | contig 13644 bp, 10 predicted proteins | sample MGYA00520650_ERZ1034730 | MGnify/ENA primary metagenome ERZ1034730 (study PRJEB33766, sample SAMN09781702) | gut metagenome | biome: gut microbiome | host: Homo sapiens | place: Madagascar | study: EMG produced TPA metagenomics assembly of the PRJNA485056 data set... | reverse complement strand
AGCTAAACTCTTTGACGAAGATTTTTGGGTGACACGATGACGAAGTCAGGAAAAAAAGCGTACAACCGATATCCATAAGATTTCGGTTGTACGCCTTATTATTTATTCTTATTCAGAATGTCTGTTCTTAAAAGTCAAGCTTACTTCACCTCCTCGAAATGCAAACCGTTATTAAACAAGCCATCTGCGTGAACGTGCTGCAAATGTGCTGCAATTATGGAAATAAACAACGATAAGCAAACACGCACTCAACTGCTGCAAAGGTAGTGCAAACCGAGAGAAAAACAAAAATAAATCACATTTATTTTTATTTCCGAGGTGCAGCCTACCTTATTAAAAGGTAGTGCCTTACCACAAAAACACATGATAAAACGCCCCAAAAACTACAAATGAAATACCTCAAAAATTACAAATGGATTACAACAAAAACTTAAAATAAAACACATCAAAAACTTAAAATACGTTTGGTAATCAAATTAAAATGAGTACATTTGCAGCATAAAACAAAATCGAATATGGCATATCTAAATAGAGTCTTTGACGTGCGACTTAAAGCGCATCTTAAAGCAATGGGAGCAGTGCTCATTGAAGGACCAAAATGGTGTGGCAAGACCACCACTGCCAAGCAATTGGCCAATAGTGTTATTAGTTTACAAGATACTGACCATCGTGAAGAATATTTGGCTACAGCCATTACCAAGCCCTCATTCTTATTAGAAGGGGAAGTGCCTCGCTTGATAGATGAATGGCAAGATGCCCCAATGCTATGGGATGCAGTGCGCACAAAGGTTGATGAGCGTGGCTTGCCTGGTCAATTCATATTGACAGGGTCTAACGCTATTGACGACAGTAAAATCCATCATAGTGGAACAGGGCGTATTTCCCGGATGGAGATGCTGCCCATGAGCCTGTGGGAATATGGTGAATCTAACGGCAGCGTATCATTGATGGAGATGTTCGACAATTCTCAAGAAGAAATCTTCGCTACCTCGGAACTAAAAATGGAAGAAATCATATTTGCTGCATGCAGAGGAGGTTGGCCAGCAACATTGAATTTAGGTGACGACAAGTCAAAATTGCTTGTTGCCAAAGAGTACGTAAAGTCTGTATATAAGAATGACATATCACGCATAGATGGGGTAAAGAGAAATCAGAAGTTGGCGCACCTGATAATGAAATCATACGCACGCAACATCTCAACATTGGCGAAAACCACATCCATATTGGCAGACGTTACTGCTTCTGATGATGTAGAATGTACCAGGCCTACGCTTGAAAGCTACATCGAGGCATTGGAAAAACTGTTTGTCATTCAGGATATAGAGGCTTGGTGCCCTTCCATAAGGAGCAAGACAACAATCCAAAGCAGACCAAAACGAGCGTTCTGTGATCCATCGGTTGCAGTCGCATTACTCAACCTGTCACCAGAATCCTTAATGACTCAATTAAAGACATTTGGCTTTATTTTTGAACAAATGTGTGCACGAGATCTTAGGGTGTATTCAGCCTCTCACGATAGCCGCCTGTCATACTATCGCGACCGCTACGGACTGGAAGCCGACTTGGTGCTTCATCTTGACGATGGACGCTATGCTCTGATAGAGTGCAAACTTGGCAGCCATGAGATAGAAGAAGGAGCCAAACATCTTTTGGAAATTAAACGACTTATTCAAGTGCATAATGAGACAGAAAAGCAGGTGCCGCTGCGCGAACCCGACTTGATGATTGTCATGACAGGTGGCAGCATGGCTTACACACGCCCAGACGGAGTCAAAGTCATACCGCTTGCTTGTTTGAAAGATTAAAAAACAGAATAGAATATGGGAACAGCATTACTGGCACTCTGCTTCTGCGCGTTGTCACTCGTCCTTGCCTTGTTTGTGGGCATATCGCCCATAAGCAACAAGGCAAAGATTAGGTTTATGTATGTCGGTGCTGCGCTGTCGTTGATGGCAGTGCCAAATACAGCCAAGCCGACCTCATGGCGTATGCCAGCTCCGCTTTCTTCAAGATTGGGAAAAAGCGTAAGAGCATAGCCCAGTTCCTATGTATTGTATTCGAAGCTTACTTCCCCGGTGGTGAAGGATTCGTGTATAAGAAGATGCCAGGAGCGAAAGGACAGTTAGTTTATAACGTATTGATATCCAATATTAAATGAGAGTACAAAGCTAAAAAAACGAATCCGAAAAGGGTCATTTAAACACATTTTTTACAAACAAGAGACAACAAAAAATAAAATGGATTAAACCGACTATCTTCAAATTCTTGCATATGGGTAGTTTCTTCGAAGGTGTCTGAAAGAAAACATTTCTCCCGTTACTTGTAATAAGTGGCATGTATAAAGATAAAAATGAACCATCTTTACCGCATATTCTAGATTGGTGAGTATGATAAGAACAGACTTAGCACATAAAGTGAAAGATTAAGTCTAGTGATACATGAACTACACCTAACCAGAAGGCGTTTTGTCGAGTTGGTTCTTGTTAGATACTTCTCGTTTATGTTCTTGACTATCGCAAAGGATATAAATGAAAAATCATACTTTCCGGACTGTCGCGGAATATGAAAAAAGTCTATACAAGTCAATCTTCTTTCAAATAAAGAAAATATTTTCTAAAACAGCCAATTTCTATCAAACAAAAGAAACTGATTACAATCAAATTTGTTATCTTTGCAAAACAAAAAACAAAAATCATGGTAAACGATAACAAGAATCTCAATCGCATAAAGGTTGTTCTTGCAGAAAAGAATCTGCAGAATAAATGGTTGGCTGAACAACTAGGAAGAGATCAGGCAACCATTAGCAAGTGGTGTAACAATGTGGCACAGCCTCCGCTGGAAACACTTATGAAGATTGCTCAGATTTTAGAAGTAAACTTGAATGATTTAGTTCGATTTGAGGCACTTCATACCACTGACTCTATAGTATTGAAAAACGCCTAACATAATATTTTGTCAATAATATGGCCAATAAGTCTCATAATAATAGCGGTTTGCGTACTATAATCCAGCAAAGGCGTGATGGAATAGAGCACAGTACAGCTGTGCATGTTACAGAGTTTGACAAGACATATCATGCGATATATATAAAGGATGCTATTCGTTTTCTTAGAAATTTGCCAGATAACTCTGTGCAATTAGTACTTGTTGACCCTCCGTATAATCTTGACTTAGAATACTGGGATAGATTTCCTAATTATCTTGATTGGGCCAAACAGTGGATTGACGAAATCTATCGCGTCATGTCTGACAATGGCAACTGTGTTATCTTTGGAGGATTCCAATTTCAAGACCTTAAACAGGGAGATCTTTTAGAAATTCTTCATTATGCTCGTCATAATACGAAACTTAGACTTATCAATCTCATTATTTGGCATTATAAAAATGGCATGAGTGCACATCGTTACTTTGCCAATAGACATGAGGAAGCAATTTGGTTATCAAAAACAAAAAAATACTATTTTGATCTTGACTCTGTACGTATTCCGTATGATAAGGAATCTAAGAAGGCTGCTCTAAAAGACAAGCGTCTTATTCCTAAAAATATTGAAAAAGGTAAGAATCCTACTAACGTGTGGGAAATAGGTCGTCTTAATGGTAATTCTTCTGAGAGAGTCGGTCATCCAACCCAGAAACCTACAGAAATTATTCGAAGGTTTGTTCGGGCACTTTCTTATGAAGGATCTTTAGTTCTTGATTTCTTTGCAGGATCTGGAACTACAGGAAGAGTATGTGTTGAAGAAAATCGCCATTCTATTATGGTAGATGCTGATAAATCCTTATTGGATTATTTCAATAAACATTTGGAGAAGGCCGATTTATCAAAATCAAAGCCTTACGAAGTATTTGTTGATGTTTCTCTCGAAGATTATCTTTTCAAATTAGAATCTCATATTCAAAGACATTAAAGTATGTATTTTCAATCAAAGGACAATCACTTTTGTCTATACAATGGCAATTCTGCACAAATATTAGGTCTGTTTGGGCAACAGGTTGATGTAATATTTGCAGACCCTCCCTATTTTCTCTCGAATGGAGGCAAGAAAATACAAGGAAGTCGTATGGTTTCTGTAGACAAGGGAGAATGGGACAAAGCCAATTCCATTGATGATATCGACAATTTCAATCAAGAGTGGATTAATGCATGTCGTCCTTTATTAAAAGATAATGGAACGATTTGGGTATGTGGTACATTCCATAATATATACTCAGTTGAGAAATGTCTTAAAAATGCCGGGTTTCAGATAATTAATTTAATAACATGGCAAAAATCTGATCCGACTCCTACTTGGGGAGAACTGCACTTTAATTTCTCGTCTGAATATATAATATGGGCAAGGAAGAATCCGAAATCAAAGCATTATTTCAATTATGAGTTGATGAAGCAACTGAATGGAGGCGTGCTAATGCCAGATGTTTGGAAACTTCCTACTGTAGGTATGTGGGAAAAAACATGCGGCAAACATCCCACACAGAAACCCCTTCGTCTTTTGTATAGAATTATTCTTGCATCAACGAAGGTAGGCGAAACTGTTCTTGACCCATTTGCAGGAAGTTGTACTACTGGAATAGCGGCAAACTTGCTTGGAAGAAAATTCATTGGGATTGACCAAAATTCCGAATTTCTTGACTTAGGTATAAGAAGAAAACACGAAATTGAATATCCTGATCGATCAATTGAGATTCAGAAACATATGGCAGAAAATCCAGAAGAGGTTACGGTAATGGTGAATCATGCAAAGCGAGATACGAAAACCAAAATGATTGAAACTGGTATATGTTATCTTCGTGCGGGGGAGTCCCAAGGTTCACTCTGTGTTACGCCTGGCTTTGAACGGATGGAATATGTACTGCTCCATACTGGAGGAGTTGATTGTCAGATTTTCCGATTAAAGCAAAAAGGTTGCTTCCAAATATGGACTAAAGAAACATTGGAACAACATGGCTTCTCTCCTTCTCATGCAACGTATTATATTGTTCTAAAGTTCGACAACCACGAATTGTCTCAATTTAAGATACCAAGTAATATTAAAGAAAGAATAAATACTTACAGAGCAAAGATACGTCCATTAAGTGACTTCTTAGACTTTGATAATTATTAGAAATTATTAAATATACAAGATATATGGCAAAAAAGAATCAATCATATAGACTAACGGCACAACATATAAAAAGCCAAGGTGTTGTTGGTATTTTTGGAGAAGAAGCTCAAAAGCATGATAAAGCAACTGGCGATATCCAGCTTGCAGTATTAGAGAGTTTGAAAATCAAATATCCACAACTTAACTTCAGATTTCGTCAGAGTGTAGAAAAGAAAGAGATTAATGATGCACTTAAGAAGATAGACCCATACCTTGGACAGACATTATTTGTTCAGAACGCAAGCATTATACCTGATGGTGGTATTATTGAGGTTCAAGACGATAATGATAATTGGCGCATCATTCTTGTTTCTGAGGCCAAGCATCAGGGCAAAGACATTGAGAATATTGAGAAGGGGGAACTTGTCGGTAAAAATAAGAATCAAGACCTCATGGCTGCAGGCAATGCAATAGAACGCTCTCACAAAAATATCTCAGAGATTGCAAATATGATGCTGGCAGAATCTCACTTTCCTTATGTACTGTTTCTTGAAGGATCAAATTTTCTGACTGAGACTATTAAAGTCACTCGTCCAGACGGAAGAGTTGTCACTTTAGAGTATAACTCTGGTATGCTCAATCGATTAGATCGTTTGACTGCGGCAAACTACGGAATGCCTATAAATACCAATCTCTGCAAAAATAGATTTGTTAAGCATGAAGATAAAACAATCATGCTTCAGGCAGCATCAATATACACTCAGGGCAATGGCAGAAGCTGGCCTAACAAGAAGATGTTTGATGTAATGTTTGAAATTGCTGAAACTTCTCTTCAAATGTTGGGACGAGATTTATGGAATCAGATTAATCAGTAAGAAATGACAAGACAAGCAACAAATAAACTTCTTCAAAAGGCGAAGAAATCAAAAAGTGACGAATTTTATACACAGTTATGTGATATAGAACGTGAGTTGCAATACTATCCTGATAGCTTTGAGGGTAAGGTTGTATATTGCAATTGCGATGATCCTCTTGTCAGTAATTTCTATCGCTTTTTCAAAGATAATTTTATTAGATTAGGACTTCGCAGACTTATCGCTTCATGTTATAAAGATCTAGATAATAACCTCTTTGAGGCAAATCCTCGAGAAAGAGCTTTCTACTGTGAATATGAGGGAGAGGATAAGCCTGTAAACATTGTACCATTTCAAGGTGATGGAGACTTCCGAAGTGCGGAGTGTATTGCGTTATTGCAACAATCGGACGTTGTAGTAACAAATCCTCCTTTTTCACTCTTTAGAGATTTTATATCTCATATAGTGAGGTATAATAAAAAGTTCCTTGTTATTGGCAATGTTAATGCCATAACATACAAAGAAATATTTGATTTAATTCAGAATAACAAAGCATGGTTGGGTGTGAATCTGGGACGAGGAATCTCTGGATTCATCGTCCCAGATCACTATGACCAATACGGAACAGAGGTAAGCGTTAACGAGCATGGTCAGAAAATAATTGCAACAAACGGGTGTTTATGGCTCACTAATCTTGAGTTAAGCAAACGTCATGAAGATATCACTTTAACGAAAGAGTATGCTGGAAACGAAGACAAGTATCCTACTTACGATAATTGTGATGGAATTAATGTTAATAAAACTCAAGATATCCCTAAAGACTATTATGGTCTTATGGGAGTACCAATTACCTTCCTTCACAAGTACAATCCGGATCAATTTGAAATTGTAAAGTTTAGAAAAGGTGATGATGGCAAGGATTTGAGAATAAATGGAAAATGTCCTTACTTTAGAATCCTAATTAGAAACAAACGTTTGCAGATAGGTTCTGTGGCAATATAGGGAGTTAAGATTAGACTTTGAGTATTAAAAAATGGCAGAATCTTGATTATATACTATTATTGCCTATCAAGATTCTGCCTTTTTATAAGGAAAGTTAATTGTGTCCAGAAAACATATGTAACAAACAAGATTTCAACTGCACATTATCATACGCCAAGAATATCGTCAAGAACATAGAAACGGCAAATATGACTATACCAAGGACGCAGAAGAACCAGAAGAAATACTGCATTGGCGTTCATCGGAGAGAATTTCATTGACCTCACGGAAAGAAGCGAAGCTGTTACATGCATTATGACTCTGTACACGAAAAAATCTGCCATATCTTCCAGAATCGGCGCAACTCTCTGACTTTTAACACAATAAAGGCTGGAAGATAAACTTCAGAACGGAATATCTTCCAGCCTATCTTCCAGCCACAATCAAATATCTCCCAGCCAAAAACAAATATCTTCCAACCATTCCGTAACTTCACGGAAATGCTGACCAAGATACATAAATTCGTGAACAAAAAAAAGGCGTACAACCGATATCCATAAGATTTCGGTTGTACGCCTTATTATTTATTCTTATTCAGAATGTCAGTTCTTAAAAGTCAAGCTTACTTCACCTCCTCGAAGTCTGCGTCCTGGATGTTATCATCAGCCTTTGCGCCGTTGTCTGCGCCCGGCTGAGCACCTGCCTGAGCACCTGCGCCCGGCTGTGCGCCACCCTGGTACATCTGTGCAGAAGCTGCCTGCATTACGTTGTTGAGGTTGGCGATGGCGGTGTCGATGGCAGCCACGTCGGCAGCCTTGTGAGCGTCCTTGAGCTGCTGCAGAGCCTGCTCGATGCCCGGCTTCTGGTCGGCAGGAATCTTGTCGCCGTTGTCCTTGAGGAAGTTCTCGGTGGTGAAGATCATCGAGTCAGCCTGGTTGAGCTTGTCGATCTTCTCGCGCTCTGCCTTGTCAGAAGCTGCGTTCTGCTCTGCCTCAGCCTTCATGCGCTCGATTTCCTCCTTGCTCAGACCTGAAGAAGCCTCGATGCGGATTGCCTGCTCCTTGCCTGTTGCCTTATCCTTTGCAGATACGTTGAGGATACCATTGGCGTCGATGTCGAATGTCACCTCAATCTGTGGAACGCCGCGGCGTGCCGGTGCGATGCCTTCGAGGTTGAACTGGCCGATTGACTTGTTCTGTGCAGCCATCGGGCGCTCGCCCTGGAGCACATGGATGGTTACGGCTGTCTGGTTGTCGACGGCTGTAGAGAATGTCTCGCTCTTCTTAGCAGGGATAGTTGTGTTGGCGTCAATAAGCTTTGTCATCACGCCGCCCATTGTCTCGATACCGAGTGTAAGCGGTGTTACGTCGAGCAGAACGATGTCGCCTACGCCGCTCTCCTTGTTGAGGATAGCGCCCTGGATAGATGCGCCTACGGCTACCACCTCGTCGGGGTTAACGCCCTTTGAAGGCTCCTTGCCGAAGTAGTTCTTAACGAGTGTCTGAACGGCTGGTATACGGCTTGAACCGCCCACGAGGATCACCTCGTCGATGTCTGATGTCTGGAGCTTTGCGTCGCGCATTGCGTTCTGGCAAGGTACGAGGCAAGCCTGGATAAGGTTGTGTGCGAGCTGCTCGAACTGTGAGCGTGTCAACGTCTTAACCAAGTGCTTTGGCACACCGCCTTCTGCTGAGATGTACGGCAGGTTGATTTCGGTAGATGTAGTGCTTGAGAGCTCTATCTTTGCCTTCTCTGCTGCTTCCTTCAGGCGCTGCATAGCCATCGGGTCCTTAGAGAGGTCGATGCCTTCGTCGGCCTTGAAGCCCTGCACGAGCCAGTCGATGATTACCTGGTCGAAGTCGTCGCCACCGAGGTGTGTATCACCGTTTGTAGAGAGCACTTCGAACACGCCGCCGCCGAACTCGAGAATAGAGATATCGAATGTACCGCCACCGAGGTCGAATACGGCGATCTTCATGTCCTTGTTAGCCTTGTCTACGCCGTAAGCGAGTGCGGCTGCTGTCGGCTCGTTCACGATACGGCGAACGTTGAGGCCTGCAATCTGGCCTGCCTCCTTTGTAGCCTGACGCTGTGAGTCTGAGAAGTATGCCGGAACGGTGATTACGGCGTCTGTTACCTCCTGGCCGAGATAGTCCTCAGCGGTCTTCTTCATCTTCTGAAGCACCATTGCCGAGATTTCCTGCGGAGTGTACTTGCGTCCGTCGATGTCAACGCGCGGATAGCCGCCTTCGTTTACAACGGTGAACGGTACGCGTGTTACCTCCTTAGCGCACTGCTCATAGGTCTCGCCCATGAAGCGCTTGATTGAATATACGGTGTTCTTCGGGTTGGTGATGGCCTGACGCTTTGCAGGGTCGCCTACCTTACGCTCACCGTCCTTTACGAAGCCAATGACTGAAGGAGTTGTGCGCTTGCCTTCGCTGTTGGCGATTACTACCGGTTCGTTGCCTTCAAATACGGCAACACAAGAGTTTGTAGTACCTAAGTCGATTCCAATAATCTTTCCCATAATATTTCGTTTTTTTTATTTTTTACTTTAATTGGTTGATGTTTTCGCTTACTGATATACAAATGGCGTGCCAAATGGGTTTTCGTAGGCTTTTTGCTGACAGAGGGCGTTGCGCTGTATCTGACAGAATGACACTCCGAGCTGTTTTAGTGACAGTTTTTACACTATTAGTGTTCGACTTGGTGCTGCGGAGGCCGGAGACCTCCGCTACGTTTTTGCCCATACTCCTTGAGATATTCTCATCGGGCAGCGGACGGAATCTGATCGGACGGCGGACGGAATCCGATTGGGCGGCGGACGCGGTACGGCACTCAGCGCAAGAAAAAAGGACTCCGATTACGGCGTATTTTGAATTATTTCTGTAACTTTGCAGAGTTGTATATATATTAATGTATATCGCAACGTGAACGTTTACATTGTATAATCAAAAAAAACAAGAATATCAATGAAGACTTTGAAACGCTTTCTACCAGACTTGCTGGTAGTGTTGTTGTTTGCGGTCATCGCGTTTGCCTACTTCTTCCCGGCAGACACCGAGGGGCGCATTCTCTATCGTCACGACTCGTCGGCCGGACGCGGCGCGGGCGAGGAGCTTACCGAGTATTATCAGCGCACGGGCGAGCGCACCCGCTGGACTAACGCCTTGTTCAGCGGTATGCCTACCTATCAGATGGCGCCGTCGTACGACTCGCAGGAGGTGCTTAACGGCGTGGGCAAGTTCTACCATCTGTGGTTGCCCGAGAACGTGTGGTACGTGTTTGCCTATCTCTTGGGCTTCTACATACTGCTACGCGCGTTCGACTTCCGCCGCGAGCTGGCTGTGCTCGGCTCCCTGCTATGGGCTTTCAGCAGCTACTTCTTCATCATCATCGCCGCCGGACACATCTGGAAGGTGATTGCACTGGCTTATCTGCCGCCGATGATTGCGGGCATAGTGCTCGCCTACCGCGGCAAGTATGTATGGGGCTTCGTGCTCACGGGTCTGTTCACGGCGCTCGAGATTCAGGCCAACCACGTGCAGATGACTTACTACTATCTGTTCATCGTGCTGTTCATGGTCATAGCCTATCTCGTAGAGGCTCTGCGCCAGAAGCAGATGGCGCGTTTCGGCAAGGCTACGGCTGTGTGCGCGGTGGCGGCGGTGCTGGGCGTGGTGATCAACCTCTCCAACCTCTACCATACGTGGCAGTACACGCAGGAGTCGATGCGCGGCAAGAGCGAGCTGGTGAAGAAGAACTCTGCTAACCAGACTTCGAGCGGCCTCGACCGCGACTATATCACGCAGTGGAGCTACGGCATCGACGAGACGTGGACGCTGCTCGTGCCTAACACCAAGGGCGGCGCTTCGGTGCCGCTGGCGCAGAACGAGAAGGCTATGGAGAAAGCCAACCCCGAGTTCTACCAGATATACCAGCAGATGGGTCAGTACTGGGGCGACCAGCCGGGCACAAGCGGTCCGGTGTACGTCGGAGCGTTCGTGATGATGCTCTTCGTGCTGGGTCTGTTCATAGTGAAAGGCCCTATGAAGTGGGCGCTGCTCGCTGCGACGGTGCTCTCCGTGCTACTCTCTTGGGGCAGAAACTTCATGTGGTTCACCGACCTTTTCCTCGACTATGTGCCGATGTACGCCAAGTTCCGCACTGTGGCGTCGATACTCGTCATCGCCGAGTTCACCATTCCGCTGCTTGCCATGCTGGCTCTGAAGAAGGTATTGGAGACCGAGAACTTCCTCAAGGGCACTACCCCACTGCTCGTCGGCACGGCTTCGCACCGACTGGTGTGCCGCGAGGTGAAGAATCGCTCGTGGCTCGCGCTCAGCTTCTTGCTCACGGCGGGCATGTGCGTGGCGTTCGCCATCATGCCTTCGGTGTTCTTCCCCGACTTTGTGTCTAACGCCGAGCTGCGCGCGCTCGCCTCTATACCGAGCGAGTATCTCACGCCGCTCATCAGCAATCTGCGCGAGATTCGCATCTCTATATTCACAGCCGACTGCTGGCGCTCGTTCTTCATAATACTCGCCGGAACAGTTGTCCTCGTGCTCGCTCTGCTGAAGAAACTGCAGCCGAAGTACGCCGTGGCGCTCATCTTCGCGCTCTGCCTCGTGGATATGTGGCAGGTGAACAAGCGCTACCTCAACGACGGAATGTTCGTGGAGCGCAGCGTGCGCGAGACTCCGCAGCAGGAGACCGCCACCGACCGACAGATTCTGCAGGACACAGCGCCCGACTATCGTGTGCTCAACCTCGCGTCGAACACGTTCAACGAGAACGAGACGTCTTACTATCATAAGTCTATCGGCGGCTACCATGCAGCCAAGCTGCGCCGCTACCAGGAGCTTATCGACGAATACATCGCGCCCGAGATGCAGCAGGCGATGTCTGCTATCGCCAAGGCTCAGGGCGATATGACAAGCGTGCCTGGCGACTCGATTTATCCGGTGCTCAATATGCTCAACACGAAGTATATCATCATGCCGCTGCAGGGCGGACAGACCGTGCCCTTGCAGAACCCGTACGCTTACGGCAACGCGTGGTTCGTCGACCGCCTCCAGTATGTCGACAACGCCAACCAGGAGCTCGACGCCATCAAGCGTCTCGACCTGCATCACGAGGCTGTAGCCGACAGCAAGTTCAAGACAGCGCTGGGCGATGCCGTAAAGCAGGAGGGCACAGCGTTCGTGCGTCTCGACAAGTACGAGCCTAACGAACTGCGCTACACCGTGCAGTCGCCGAAGGGCGGCGTAGTGGTGTTCTCGGAGATTTACTATCCGGGTTGGACCGCTACGGTCGACGGCAAGGACGTAGAGGTGGGTCGCGTCAACTACGTGCTGCGCGCCATCAACGTGAAGCCGGGCAAGCACAACGTGGTGCTCACGTTCAAGCCGGCGTCGGTGAAGAACACCGAGACAGCGGCTTACGCAGCCTATCTGCTGCTGGCTCTCGCCATCATCGGCGGAGTGCTGTTTGAAGTTAAAAGAAAAAAAGAGTAAGAGGTGCTCAGTTGAAAATTGAGAATTGAGAGCTGAGAGTTGAAGGTTGAGAATTGAGAGTTATGATTACTTTGAGAGCTTCAAGAAGGCATAAGCTATAGAACATATCATAACTCTCAATTCTCAATTCTCAACTGAATAAAAACAGATTGTAATGGAATTTCGCACGCCAGTCACCATAGACAAGTCGCCGTTCGCTATAGACCCATGCGAGCGCATGCTTTTCGTAGGCTCCTGCTTCGCCGACAACATCGGTAGCAGGTTCGTCGACGACAAGTTTCGCGCTACGGTCAATCCCTTCGGCGTCATGTACAACCCGGCGAGCATTCTGCACACCGTAGAGCGCTACCTCGCAGCCGAGACTGCTGAGGTGGCGCGCACGGCGGTGTTCACGCTCGGCACCAACCGCGTGTACATACTCAACGAGACGGGCGAGATTGTGGACAACTGCCAGAAACGACCGCAGCGACTCTTCACCGAGCGCAGCCTCAGCGTAGACGAGTGCGCCGATTATCTCAAAGAAGCCATCGCCCGACTGCGCAACCGCCGACCGGACGTGCGCGTCATACTCACCGTCAGCCCCATACGCTACGCCAAGTACGGCTTTCACGGCAGCGCCGTATCGAAAGCTACGCTGCTGCTGGCGGCAGACGAAGTGGCTCGGCAGACAGACGCCTGCATCTACTTCCCGGCGTACGAGATTGTGTGCGACGAGCTTCGCGACTATCGCTTCTACGCCCCCGACATGCTGCACCCGTCGCAGCAGGCTGTCGACTACATTTGGGAACGCTTCGCCGACACGTTCTTCAGCTCTAAGACCAAGGCGTTCATGAGCGAGTGGCTGCCAATAAAGGCTGCACTCAACCACCGCCCGTTCAACCCAGAGTCGGCAGAACACCGCGCCTTCATTGAGAAGACGCATCAGAAACTGGCTGCCCTAAAGGCACGCTACCCGCAGATGGAAGACTAAGAAGAACCAATTGGAGACATAAAGAAAAGAGAGTTATAAAAACAAAAGCCTATGAATTTTCGTAAAGAACACACAATCTACACTGCCATCTGGGCTATGCTCTACGCTTCGCCCGTGGTAAACATCTACACGCGAATGGCAGGCAACCCCCGCATCACCTTCTCGTGGGGCGAAATATTCCACGCATGGGCGTTCACAAGTATATGGCTTGTGATGTTCGCCATTCACAACTTCCTGCT
>ERZ1034730.522-NODE-522-length-13646-cov-10.674638_pt1 | contig 13646 bp, 12 predicted proteins | sample MGYA00520650_ERZ1034730 | MGnify/ENA primary metagenome ERZ1034730 (study PRJEB33766, sample SAMN09781702) | gut metagenome | biome: gut microbiome | host: Homo sapiens | place: Madagascar | study: EMG produced TPA metagenomics assembly of the PRJNA485056 data... | reverse complement strand
TATATATATAGCTTTTATTTCACCATAGATCATCTTATAGATTTTTTCTATCTTTCGATAACATTCACACTTATTCTTACGAATTATGTTGTAGTTCTATAAGCATTAGCCTTTTCCAGCTTAAGGATAAATTTTTCAACACACTGTTACCAGTATATTGCGACCGATAAGTTGATCGTATTCAGAATTTTGATCTGCATCTCGTTTAGATGAGCTCATTTTGTAAAATGGATATTCGTATCGAATATCTGTGATCTTAAATCGTAAGCACTGTCTATTACTAAAGTAATTAAAGTTAATAATATTATTATCATAACTATACTTAGGCATAATATTCATAATAATATCAATAACCGATTCTTTAGTATGAGTTGTGGTATTATTACCACGGATCTGATTCTTTTCCCATAATAATTTATCTGGATTTTTAGATTTATTTACAACAGATACTGCTGTTTCATAAATCTTATCATAGATATAAATTCCTCTTTCTTCTTCATATTTAACCATACACATATCAAATAATGTAAGCATAAATGTTATTATTTCCTCCGATAATTTGATTCCGTGTATGTACATATAATGAGTTGCAAGAGGTATATACATATTCATAAATAATGAAATTTCATATAATACTTTTGCATGTTCATTATTAAACTGAAGATTAGGAGTCCTATTATTATTAGATGATAATTTCATAAGATAATTATCATCTACAAAATGTCTAACTTTGTAAGTTAAACTTTGATTTCTAATTATATATCTATTTATATCATCCATGAAGTTATCAATTTCATAACTTCTGATATAATCAATATTTAATTTGATATTGTATATGATCATTAATAATTCCTTATCAGTATCATAATACTTCTCAAAATAATTCATATATTTACATATATGCTTTCTTGTTTCTTCTGAATTATAACTACGTTTTGTATTCATAGCAAAATAATTCAATGACTTCTTACTCTCATCTCCACTACAGAAGAAATCTGTTATGGGCAATATTATTTCACCACGAATATTTCTAAATATTCTGTCTTTATCATCAATAGGGTTCTCATCCGAGTCCCATTGATCTACAGGAATATGATCTGATTTGTCTACTATTTTACACATTTCTAACATATTTCCAAACCTCCTTTAATTTTACTAAGAATATAATATACAATTTAATTACTTTTTATATTTTCTTCCCAGGCCTTTTCATAGATACTTTCTTGATAGAACTGGTTTTCTTAGTAATATTTGAGACTTTGGATGTTTTGGCAGTACCAACAATATTAGAAGTTTTACTTCTAGGAGACTGAAGATCTTGATCGTTTCTTTCTAGCTTTTACCTTAGTATCAGCATGAGTGATTTTACTTAATAATGATCTTTTATTATATTTATTTGCATGCTGTTTAAGTATAGATTTATTAAATAAATTATACTTTTCCATAGTAAGATAAGCAAAATAAAGAGATTTAACATACCATACATCATCTTTAGGATTTCGTACTTTAGCAACATCCTTAAGAGCTCTTGTAATCATTTTTGACTCTAAATCTTTTATAAATAATTTATTCTTTTTAAATGAATGAGCAAATGTATACACAAATGCTGGATCATTAGAATAAAATTCTACAGCATATGATCTAAGATTAGAGTTAGTCTTTTTACTATTTTCTGTTGTAAATAAATGAATTACAACGTCATAATAAAAATTACTTATAACTTCAGATGGTATTTTCATGTAAATATAAAATGAATAATCATTTTCATAATATGATTCCCATTCTATTTTTCCATTCTCTCTCAATAAAATTTTATCAAATTTTGATTTATACATATCCTTATACATATTTCTGTTAGTCATAACAGAAGCACCGCCAGAAGGATTATCTATGTATTTATCAAAACTCATCCCGTCTGCCATAAATCCATTACCTCCCATAATTGTCCCTTATAAATAAGGACGGCATATTTACCGTCCTTATTTTTTTATTTAATTTTCATCATCTCTTATGTACACATTATGCATTGGGGTCTGTACAAGATACTGATTTGTAGTAAACATGAGAGATAAAATTTTATCTATTGTTTCAAGTATAATAATATCAGAACGAATAGAAGATAATACTTTACTGTCATAATCATTTGTTCTGATATTCAATGGGCATCCAATATTAATAGATGTAGCAATAATCTCATTAACCTCTCCAGGTGTATATGACTTACTATAAAGAATTTTAATTAATCTTTCATAAGCATTATACAATGTATTTACTACAACATCACCACTATATTCTGTTTCATTTTTCATTTCATTAAGGACTGAAAATGCCATATAGTTTGCACCATATCCAACTCCATTAGTTGCAGCTGATCTACAGTTTAATACTGCATCTTCAACTGATGCTTTAAGATTATTTCTATCTGATGTTGTTAAACCGCCAATCAAGAAATCAACCATATTACCCTTAAAACAGTTTAATCTTCTCTTAGTTCTTGAGATTGCCTCAACTCCAGCATCCTCACTAATTGCTTTATCAACCTGGGTCTGAAGATATGATAGCATAGATTTATATTCAGTAGAATATTCCCCATTTTCGTCAAACATTTTAGCAGGTCTAATAACTTTAGTTTTTGTTTCATCAGCCTGAATAAGTTCTGCACTTCCACAAAAATCGCAAATATTATCTAATGTAGGAGCCAATCCAGCTTCCTGATCTTTTTCCTGCATATCTGGATTAAGATATTTACGAATATGAGGAGCCCCAAGCATTTTTTCAATATCTTCATATAAATAATCCTGATGAATATCACTTACAATAAGTAAAGGAACATTCTCATATGTATTCATAAGAGTTACAATCTTTTCAAAATATGAAGTCGTATCCTGAGAAATCTGTTTACAGAAAATTACTGTAGGCACTGGTTCGTAAACACTTTTAGGCATATAAGCTCTAATAATATTAGTATCAATAATTTTCTGTACCAATGCAAGCATTTCTGGTGTGTCAATAGGATCATCAAAGCAATATACTTTAGGATTTCTAATATAACTACAATTATTTTCTTTATTATTAACAAAGCAAATATCTGTATAGCCTGTGTCAATAGTCATACCATCATATTCTTTTACAATATTTTCTGTTTCTGTAGATATGCCTACATCAATAAATACATCCATACCATATTTCTCATACATTGCTTTTAATGTTCCAGCAATATATTCATTATTGTTTGTAGAAATAAGTGCAATATTATAAATATCATCAAGACTACATTCTCTACCTTTAGACATAATTCTATCAGATACTTCTTTAATTACATTATGAATTCTATTTATTGTATCAGCCGGGCTATTTTCAATAATAATACTATTATCACATAAACAATCAAACATTGTTTTACATAAAATAATAGCCGATGTTGTACCATCTCCTACCTCTTTTACTACATACCTTGTAAGATCTGTTAATAAATCTCTTACGGATCTTTCAATAGGGTTAATGAAGTCAATATTCTTGACAATACTATATCCATCCTTAGTATGTTCTACAGAAATATTAACTCCCTTTGCATCTATATCTTTAATAAATGCAGTTGATGATCCTTTAGGACCAAATGACTGTGATAATGCTTTAGAAATAATATCTAAAGTTTCTCTCTGTACTTCTCGTACCTTTTCTTCAGGTACAATATTAGAATAAAGTTTCATATTATTCTCCTTCCTTTTTTAAATATCTAAACTTCACTTTAGAATATAAATCTATAATATGAATTAAATTTGTATCTGAATATAGACAACATAAAGAACTTACCATATCTTTATCTTCTTCCATATTATATTTTGCCGCAGGTATAAATATATGCTTTCCATTAAGTTCATCTCTATTATATTCTGCTAAATAAGCTAAATATTTAGTATATATACAAGTATAGCTAAATAAAGGAATATCTCTTCTATTAGGTATGACTATAGTATTTAAATTTGGATTTAAATTATTTATAAATTTCTTTTCCAAATTAGATTTGCACCAAATATCTATATCAACAGAAGATGCACTTAATAAATATGTAACCATTAATCCAAACGTATCATATGCTTTAGCATATGATAATAATTCTTCATAATGATTATTTAATATGTCATAATACATATTAGTTGTTTCCATATTTGGAATAATTATTTCTAACGGATTTATATGCTTTCTATTTAAAAGTGCATATATTATTTCTTTTTCATCCATAAGATTAATAAGTTTTTGATCTACATATTCAGAATTAGAATAATTCTCTCTTATAAATTTATACATTGCAAGGTCTAAATCTATAACAAATTCAAATTCTACTAAAAGTTTATTATCAGCCATAAAAGACCTCCACATATTTTAAGGGGTGTAAAAATACACCCCTTATTTTACTATGATAAACTATTTGCAATATCATCAAATGTAGACGACTCATATTCTTTTGGAATTCCATTAATTTCCCCATTATTATTTGATGAATTAGAAGATGATGAATTACCTGAAAGAAATGTTTTATTATTAAATCTAGCAGAATTTCCACCATTGTTATTCTGAACTCCTACTTTATCAGCAACTGCTCTAAGGAGCTCGTATTCAGCATTTCTCTTATACATATTTGCTTCCATAACTGAAGCTGCAATTGCATAGCTTGATGCTTTATAATATTCTTCAAGACACATCTGAAATGTATCTAATTCGATATCATCAAATGTTTCTGTTTTATAACTATCATCAGCATAATTGTAAGCTGCTGTGTGGAATCCCTTTTTAGTTTCATAAATAATTTCATGTACACTTCCATCTTCTGAAGCATATGAAATTGAAATGCATGGTGACTGACATCCATATTCAGATCCATCTGAAATCTTCATTAAACCATTTTTAAGTTCAATACATACATTATGAACGTCCTTATCAGTTCTCAATTTATCAATCATATTTGATAAAATTTTAGCCTTAATATTTGATACATATACTGTAACTGCATTATCATTATCATATGTAGCAAAATTATCCTGGCTACCTGCATTATTACGAAGCGCAATAGAAATCTTCATAATCTTATTGAAATAGCTAATACTAATTTTAGTTTTAGCTATATTTGATTCTGGATTAGAAAATGATACTCCAGAATATGTTGAATTAGTGATCTGTCTTTCATTGTTATTATAGGATTTGAATGCCATATACCTATACCTCCTTAAATTAATTACTTATTTGTTTATGATAATGTAAAATCATACAAATCAAAGAGAGAAGCTATAAAGCTTCTCTCGTTAATATAAAGTTTATATTTTATTCTGGATAATATACTGCAATAATACTATTATATCTATCTCTTACAGCCTGTTCTTTAGAAGCTTTTTCTCTTACTACATATAATTCTTCTAATACAGATATAATAGATTTTCTTTCTTCTTCTGGAATATCTTCTGTTAAGTAATCCTGAAGTATAGCTATATTAGTATTAGCCTGTCTGATAATATACATTAAATCTTCTACAGATTCTGCTGTTCTTAATCTAAGATTTAATTCATAAATATCAGATTTAATTCCTCTAACTCCCTTAGCTTTAAAATCATTAAATTTCTTAGAAAATCTTGCTCTTACATCATCAATAAATCCTTCATCTAAACCAATATTACTGCTATTAAGAATTCTTGTAGCATATTCAATTTCTCTCTGTTCAAGTTTAGATGCTGTTAATGTTTTTGCTTTATTAAGAGTTTTAATAGCTGGTAGTCTTCTAACAGCAAACTCTGATCTTAATCTAAGAACCCATGATAATGCTATAAATCTATCATCCACAGATTTAGACATATAAGTTGCAGAGGTAATTAATTTTTTAAATGCAGATTCAAGATCTTCGCCATAACCACATGACGCTACAAATGTATCTGCTACAGTTTCTGTATTTCCAACTTTAGCAAATAATGAACCTGCTTTTACAATAGCATCTTTTAATGCATAACCAATGAGTTCTTTATAACCTTTAGATGCTTTAATATCTACATAATCTCCAGTATCTGCAAAATACATATCTATATTACTTTTAATAGCATCAATTGTTCCTGTATCATATACAATATGACCAATTTCATGAAGCAAAATAGCCGTATATTCTCTTTGAGTCAATCCAAGCATTGGATCAAATAATTTAGAGTCAATTTCAATATAATACTCACTAATAGGTGATGGCCTATTATCTCCTAATATTTCTAATGCTTTATTTCCATCAAATACAGGATAAACTTTCATGCCAAAAAATAGTTTATCAGTATTCATAGTATACAGAACTTCCTTACATTTTGCCTTGATAAAGAATTTATTTAATTCATTCTTTAATTTAGAAAGATCTGATGATGAATGATTTTCATCCATACAATACAAAATAGTTTCGATATTTCTAAAATCGAAATTACTTGCTGTTCTCTCCATTACTATTACCTCCATTTAATTTATTTTCAGTTGGTACATTTATTCCTAATGATTTATCATAGTGAGTAAATGTTCCTCCTAAGTCATTCATAGCATATTTCTTTCTAGGTACATATTTATCTTCATTATCCATAAATAATACTCCTTTAGAGTTTTATATTATTGTTCAGCATATACATTTTTCTAAATAAAATTCCAGAGTAGCCGTAGCTACTCTGGAACTATTTTTGTTCAATTTTAATGATTTATTTAAAAATAAATTAATTATAAGATCTATTACATAAAAAATATTAAATATTATGGAAGAACATTTTCTGTAACAACATTCTTTCCAGTCTTAGGATCATAGTGATTATATACTGATCCAAGATCATTATTAGCGTAAAGATCGCCAATAGGATCAATATTTGGAAGATGCTCACGCAGACCAGTTGGGTTAGCTACGAATAATCTACCCTGAACAGGCTGATACTCGAAGAACTTATATCTCTGGAATGCTGTAAGAGCTGGCAGTGATGGATTAGCTGCATCTCTGATTTCATTTGAAATATACATCTGGTAATCATACAGACGGTATACAATTCTGTTAGAATTCTTTGGAATTAACAGAACGATCAGATTATCATTTCCAAATAACTTATCTGAAGAGATGAAGTTATAAACTCTCTTATCAGATGTTACAACAGTCTTCTTGAAATCAAGTTCAATAGGGCCAATATTTGCAGGTGTAGCATAGCTATACTCTACAGGTGTAATCTGTCTGATAATATTTGGACGTCCAATAATACAGATCTGCATATTAGGATCACGAAGTACTGTAAGAAGACCTGTTACAAACTGATCTAATGTGTTCATAAATGTCTTCTGCAGCCATTCAAGATGATCTGAATAGTATCCCTGTCTTGGAGCAAAGTCAACTGTTCTTGCAAGCTTATGATCATCATCAAGTCTTGTGAATGATTCATCAAGATTCTCCTTAATATCATCATCCTTAACATTCTCAAGAACATCCTTAATCATGCTCATATACTTAGTAACCTGATTAATACCATACAGAGCACCGATATCCTTAACTTCTTCTGGAGTAATAGGAATTGTAATACCATCATTCTCTGGAATCTGTACGAATGTAGTTCTTTCCTGCCACTCAACTCTTGCTGTCTGCATCTGTCTGCTACTTGCATCATAACGAGCCATCATCTTAACAGCCTTAATCTTACCACCTGAGTTGATCTCAAACATGTTATCCTGCTGTGAAGCAAAGATTGTATCATGGAAAGCTTCCTCTGTTACACCATCTTCATTTGTAACCTTAATATCTACAGGCTTAACAATAACTCTGTTATAATCACCATAACCAGGTGTAAACTCAGCTCTCCAAGGCTTCCAAACAATAGCCTTACCATCTTTCTGAGCTTCTGATTCTGTAATTACTCCACCTTCAATTGTAAGTACAGTATCACCTGTCTTAGCATAATCTTCAATAGCAACAGCTGAAATATGTGTAGCTACTGAAAGGTTATGACCTGCATGAGATACATGGAAATACTTATCAAGAATATCTGTAGTCTTAGCTTCTGGAAGTACCATAGGGACTTCAATAGGAGCATTTGTAGACTTCCAAGCACTGAAGATCTCATTCTGCTGATTAGCAATATCGATTCTTCTTCCGTCTGGAGTGATCATATATCTTGTTTCCATTGTCTCTGTCCATGATGGAGCCTTAGCTACAAATCTTGGTACAGCCTGTGCAAATACACAGTTAAGCATAAGATACTTATGCATAGGAAGTGAAAGACCAATCATAGGATTATATGAAGCCATACCAATAGAAGCTGACTCTCTTACACCCTGAATATCATTAATAAATGATTCCTTCATATCTGACAGAGCATCTTCATACTCCTCATTTGTCATTGACTTTCTATCACCGATAATTGAATTCTCTGTGTAGAACTTCTGTAACTGATCTACATTACCCTGAAAAGCAAGTGCCTTAACAGGATCTGTAGCGTAATCTACTCTTGATTCTCTAAGAATATTCTGCTGAGCTTCACAGAAAGCTGCAGCGTATGCATACATAGGATCTTTTGTAAAGTTTCCCATGTTTGGATTTCTTCTTGTTCCAACGCTAGGCATAATCTAATTACCTCCTTAAATTTCTTTTTATTATTTTTAAGAATAATTATTTATATAAATAATTAGGCTTATAAATATTCCTAAATATTTACTATATTGTTTGTAATTGTTGTTTTAGATTCCTTATTTTTTAGAAGGTTTATGTATTAATGCTTTAAGCATTTCATTAAGTTGAGTTAAAGTAAGTAAGCATTGTTTATAATAAGTTACATTTTCCACATAAGTTCTTGCAATATATACATCTGTAATTATATAATTTACCATATCTTTAAGCTCAACCAACTGATCTGCAATAAAAGTTAATGGCCTTGTATTAAAAAATGTTTTTGGAATCTTATTTATAGCATCAAATGTACTATCTATAGTTTCATATAACTCAATATAATTACTTAATAATTCTCTATTCTTTATAGCCATTTGCTGAGGAGTTAAATCTTTAAATAAATTTTTTTCCATATCTGCTAAATTGGCATTGGATGGATCGTCATTATCCGTATTATCGGCATTATCTGTTTCTTCTTCAGTATTAGAAGAATCATCATCAGAATTATTTTCTTCATCTTCTGATGTATCATCACTTTCAGTTGTATCATCTGTTGATTCAGTATTATCGTTAGAAGTATCATCAGATGATTCCCCATCAAAATCATCTTGAGTAAAATCTTCTAAATCATCATCGTCAGAATTATTTTCTGAATTTTCTGTTGTACCTTTTTCCTCATCAGATGAATCATTATCTGCGTTATCATCTTCAGCAGAATCATTATTATTTTCTTCGTCTTCTGATTCATTAGAATTATCATCAGTTGTTTCTGTTTCATCTTCAGTATCTGTATCATCAAAATCATCTTGAGTAAAATCTTCTAAATCATTAGAATTATCTTCTGATTGTTCATCTGTATCAGCATTATCATCTGTTGAATCTTCATTTTCAGTAGCATTATCTGTCTCTTCAGTAGAATCATTATTATTTTCATCTTCCGATGAATCGGAAGTATCATCGGTTGTTTCTGTTTCATTATCAGCATTATTTTCTGTATCATCAAAATCATCTTGAGAAAAATCTTCTAAATCATCATCGTCATCATTTAATGTATCTGTAGTATAATCCTCATCATCTGGATCATCTACATTTTCACCATTTATTTCTAATTCATTAAAATATTTTAATTTAGATCCAAATATCATTTTAATTATGCCTCCTTAATCATCTTCAGCAACATTTGGTACATTTTGTTTATATACAATATGCATATTATATTTAATTCTTTGCTGCTGTCTCTGAAGGTTTCTCTGTATAATTTCAAGCTGTCTTACTTTTTTAAGATCATTTTCATCTTCTGCCTGTTTAATATATCTATCACACATTTTAAGTTCAATTTCTATATCATCAAGAACTAATTGTCTTTCTTTTGCTTGAAGTTTTTTACTACAAGCAAATGCTCCTAATGCTGTAATAATTGATACTGCAGGGTTAATTATCCATAGCAATCCTGACGCTATTGCCATTTTAATACATTTAGACGCAGATGGTAATATTCTTCCTTTAATAATAGCATCTCTATTATCATTAGTAATAGCATCTTCCATAGCTTTAGAAATATTATTTACAGATACATCTATAGAATTTGATATTTGTTTATCTTTATCTTTAAGCTTAGTACAGCTAATTTTAATGTATTTGTAAAATTCATTTCCATCACATATTCTTCAGAAGAATTCATATTAACCATTTCATTTAAACAAGCAAGATAGCATCTTATACCACTAAGATTATTACTTGTCGCATAAACCATATTATTTTCTTTAAGCTTAGCAATATTATCATTAAGGCAATCTATTCTTATATAATCAGATGCTTTAGATGCTGATTTGCGTAATTCATTTCTATAAGAAATTAATGCTTCACATAATTTATTCTTTTCTAATATAACTGGCACTGTAATAGAAAAGTCACTTAATGCATCTATAGAATCATTATCTAATTTATAAATATTACCTAAGATAATTCCATCTAAATTATCATCTATTAAACCTTCATTAATAGATTCTATCATATCAGAAATATAAACAATTGATGCAGCTTCTTCAAAATCAGTATCATCCCAATCATCTAATCCAAAATCCCAATTATCATCAGAACCATCAGATCCATATTCTGTAGATGTATCTCTTTCATAATTTTCTTCATCTGTATAAAGATTATTTTCATATTCTTTAATCTTTTTATAATCCTTATTTAATTCATCTAAATATTTTTGTAATTTATCTTTAGCATCATCATCTTTAGTAGATTCTAATTTAGATTTTACAGAATCAATTTCAGACTGATATGATTTTACAATCTTTTCAGTTTGTTTTCTGCTAAGAGTCATTTTTATAATATTATTAGTGATTAAAGTTATTATTCCTAATATAGGATTAATATATGTAGCTCCAATTACAAATGAGCCTCTTATAATACTAAATAAACTTGGTAATTCATATACGATTTGGTATGGTGTTTTAGAAAAGATTCCAGTAATAAGTCCTTTTAATCTTGTAAGATTATTCTTATTATCTGTATCTTTAGCGCATTCTTTTCTAAACTGATTTATTTGATCTTGAATATCCTCATCTAATCTTTCATCAGGATTACCAGTCTTAGCATCTTTAATAAGAGTTCTTTTTGCTTTACGTAATTCTCTTTTCTTAGCACGAATTTCTTTTTTAATTTCATTTTTCTTACTTTCTGATAACGGTATCATCCCTCTATCAGTAAAACAATACGATTCTATAAAATCTGAAGGATCAAAATCACCATCTCCTCCATTAAATATATCATCTTCATCATCCAATAAATAATCAATACTATCAAAATCTTTCTTTTCATATAATACAGAAATATTACGAACTTCTTTTATATCATTAATTCTACTTTCATCAATTACTGAAGAAAAAATAAAATAATCAGTAACCGCCTCTATAATTTTATCTGATGGATAATTCATATTGTGTTTATTTAATACATAATATGACATTTCCAATGCATGATTATATTTACTTTTAAAAGGAATATTATATGTATCAATACAACTTGTCATTTCAATTATTGTAGAATAAATATCATTTGGGTAATTAATAGAATTAACCATTTTATCTAAATTAAATCTTTTGGATATTTTAGAATAATTTTCTATAATACGATCACACTCTTTTATTTTACATACTTCTTCATAAATATTATTAAAACATTCTTGAGTAACTCCATTAGTGCTTGCCGAAGGAGTATTTGCGCCTCCTTTAGGTTGGAGAGATGATTGAATAGAAGCAAAAGCATCTGATAATTTGCTTGATGCATCTTCTATTTTTCTATTAATTTTGGTAGATATTTTACTCTTTAAACGAGAATTCTTATATCTGATAGAATTTCCTAATTGAGAAGCATCTCTTACTTTAGTGACATTTTCTGCTAATAAATCTCCGCATGTCTTTATAGTAGATTCATTAGCATTCATACATAGTTCGCAAAAGATATCTAATGCTTTATTAAATGCTTCATTAGAAGTTTCAGCTAACCCTTCCCAATTTTTAATAGCATTTACAGCATTATTCTCGCAAAATATACCACTTTCAGTATATAATCTAGTGGAAATATTACTTCCACTAGATTTAATATCTTTTACATTTCTTATTCTTTTTGATATATCATTGCATGAAATAATCATAAATGGCACCGTCCTTCCTATATGATTCATATTACTATAAAGTTGACTATTTTACCGTTAATTATCGTATTAGCGTAACATAAAAATAAAACATTCTTTAAGGAGGTTAATAAAATGAGTAATCCTATTATTGGAAATATTATTCTTGAAGGTGCTACTACAGTAGAAGATACTCTTATTGCGGACGGAAATGGAAAAAGAGTATTAGCTGAAGGCACTCTTCAGGATATGGACGTTGAAAATAGAAATAGAAGAATTTATGCTAAACCAGATTTAACACCAGAAATTAATGGACCTAGAATGAAAGAACTTATTGCAGCTAAACAGTTTTGTGGTGAATATGGTCATCCATTATCTGATGATCTTGTAAGACAGCAGACTATTGATCCTAAACTTGTTTGCGTAAGATTTGAAAAGGTATGGGTTGAAGATAATCTTGTTAGGGCAAGATTTAGAGGAACCAATAATGATTATGGTTCATATTTTGATCAGGATCTTAGAGATGGTTGTAAACCAGCATTTTCTTTAAGAGCGCTTGGAGCTATTGAAAATGTGAATGGTAAAGCATACGTTAAAGGCATTAAAATTATTACATGGGATAGTGTAATTTATCCGTCTCATAAAGTTGCATATACTTCAAATATTGTAACTGAATCTGCTATGGATGGAACTCCATTATATGAGAATCAGGTTATTGTTCCTAAAGATGATCCTGGAAGAATTATTACATTAAGAGAATCCGATGCAAAGACTGTTATTAGCAGATTACAGAAAGAATCAGCTAATATGGATACTATTCTTAATACATTCGATGGAATTTATGATAAGATTTCATTATTGAATGAGAATAGTGTAGTATTAACTAATGCTATGGGAGGAAGAATTCAGGTTAATCTTGAGGATCATATTCAGAATCTTATTATGGATTATACTTCAAAATGTTAAAAAAATATATTATATTTGCAATATTATAGAGGTAAGGCATTACGCCTTACCTCTATAATATTAATTATTTATTATCATTAAGCAATGATTCTTTTGTTATATCTTTAGGAAATACACAATTATAAAACATAAATGCCATATCTATTACATTAGAAGTATCAAACTTATCTCCTAATGAGAAACCTTCTGGCAATTTACAATTATAAAACATAAATGCCATATCTATTACATTAGAAGTATCGAATTTATCTCCTAAAATAAATCCTTCTGGCAATATACAATTATAAAACATACCACGCATATCTTCTACATTAGAAGTATCAAATTTATTTCCTAATGTAAAATCTTTTGGTAATTTACAATTATAAAACATACCACACATATCTTTTGTAT
>ERZ1034730.519-NODE-519-length-13667-cov-10.678886_pt1 | contig 13667 bp, 9 predicted proteins | sample MGYA00520650_ERZ1034730 | MGnify/ENA primary metagenome ERZ1034730 (study PRJEB33766, sample SAMN09781702) | gut metagenome | biome: gut microbiome | host: Homo sapiens | place: Madagascar | study: EMG produced TPA metagenomics assembly of the PRJNA485056 data set... | reverse complement strand
ATAAGGTTATTCAAGACCGTTCCTATATCTCGGATTTCGACCGATTCAATAGTGGCAATGATGATGATACTCCATTGCTTCCATTTGACATTGATCCAAAAGAATAGGAGGTGGGTAGGGCGCTTGAATTTAGTCATAGTAGTACCGTCTTATCTTATATAAGAAAATTAACGCAATGAAATGATCAAAATATTTAAAGACAATGAAAAGAATTATCGATAGTACATTAGTAATACTTTCTTTGATGTTGATCTTCGGTTGCAAGGAAAGTAAGGTGGTCAAATTATACCTTTCTCTTATCCAAAGGACGATACTTTTGACCCAAATGGTGGCCGGAAGGCAACAACTTCGTGCTTTCTCTTAAGGTATGGATTTAAAAAACAGACGCAACAAGTGATAAAAAGATAGGGAACGCATGCGTTCCCTATTTTCGTTTCTATTATTTTCCTGGAAGGAAATGAAACGAATGACGATTCTAAGTTTAGCGAAAGCGGACAAATCAGAGCTATAGGGTGTGTTGAAAAATGGCTGGAAAAACAATAATGGGCAAATTCTTCTATTATAATTGAATCTACATCATTTTGTTCTGTGCCGCAGAATATATAAGATGTAGCAAATGCAATAACCGTATGCACGAAAGACATATAGTAAGTGATTAAATCGGCAAAAACTGGAAAAATCAATATATTCTGACATATTCATTTCTTTTTGCATAAATAACTTTAAAAATCATCCTTAATGTAAATGATTAGGGATGATTTTCGGCTTTTTTTTGTATTTTTGCTATTAAATATTGTATTATAACGACAATAGTAAACGAAACGGATATGGTGACACAAAGTGAAGCAGCCCTGGAACAGGGACTGATAAAGACACTTCAAGATATGAGTTATGAATATGTCAAGATTGAAGAAGAAACAAATCTTGACCAGAACTTCAAGACTCAACTCGAAAAGCATAATAAGAAAGAACTTGCCCGTCATGGACGTACAAGTTTTACGGATAGTGAATTTGAAAAGATAAAAATTCACTTAGAGGGCGGTACTCGTTTTGAGAAAGCCAAGAAACTGCGAGACCTGTTTCCATTAGAATTGGAAACAGGCGAACGTGTGTGGGTTGAATTTCTCAATCGCCAGCAGTGGTGTCAGAATGAGTTCCAGGTTTCCAACCAGATTACAGTGGAAGGTAGAAAGAAGTGTCGATATGATGTCACAATACTTATCAATGGTTTGCCTTTAGTTCAAATAGAGCTAAAGAAACGTGGCGTGGAGTTAAAGCAAGCTTACAATCAGATACAGCGCTACCACAAGACTTCGTTTCATGGCTTGTTTGACTACATACAGTTGTTTGTGATTTCAAATGGTGTGAACACTCGTTATTTTGCCAACAATCCTAACAGTGGCTACAAGTTCACTTTCAATTGGACAGATGCTGAGAATGTGCCGTTTAATGATCTCTCCAAGTTTGCATTGTTCTTCTTCGACAAATGTACCTTGGGTAAGATGATAAGTAAGTATATCGTTCTGCATGAGGGAGACAAATGCTTGATGGTATTACGTCCATATCAGTATTATGCCGTAGAGAAAATTCTGGATAGGGTGCAGAACTCTAACAAGAATGGTTATATATGGCATACTACTGGTGCCGGTAAGACATTAACTTCATTCAAAGCGGCTCAACTTGTTTCTGAGATTGATGGTATAGACAAGGTGATGTTTGTCGTTGACCGTCACGATCTTGATACGCAAACACAATCAGAGTATGAGGCTTTTGAACCTGGGGCAGTAGATGGTACAGATAACACCTATGAGCTAATAAAGCGATTGAGTGGAAAGTCAAAGATAATCATTACCACCATCCAAAAGTTAAACTGTGCAGTTACTCGTGATGCTTACAACAAGCATTTGCAAGATGTCAAGAACCAGAAAGTAGTGATGATATTCGATGAATGCCACCGCAGTCATTTTGGTGATTGCCATAAGAATATTGTTGGTTTCTTCAAGAACTTACAGATATTTGGCTTTACTGGTACTCCAATATTCTCAGAGAATGCCAAGGGCGAGCATACCACGGCAGAGGTCTTTGGCGAGTGTCTTCATCGTTATTTGATAAAGGATGCTATTGCTGATGAGAATGTACTCGGTTTCCTTGTGGAGTATTATCAAGGTCAAGGCGATGTTGACTTGATGGAAGAACGGCGAATGAAGGAGATTGCTCAATTCATCCTCAACAACTTCAACAAGTCAACATACGATGGTGATTTCAATGCTTTGTTTGCCGTCCAGTCTGTGCCTATGCTTTTGAAGTACTATGACATCTTCAAGTCATTACATCCTAAGATAAGAATAGGTGCTGTGTTCACATACGCAGCAAATGAAAGCCAGGACGATGATAATACAGGTATGAACAATGGATTTATTGACAATACCGTTACGAGTGACAAGCTGCAAACCATCATGGATGATTATAATAATATGTACGGAACTGCTTTTACAACAGACAATTTCAGTGCATATTATGATGACATCAATCTTCGCATGAAGAAGAAACGTGCTGACATGGAACCGTTGGACTTGCTGCTTGTCGTTGGTATGTTCCTTACTGGCTTTGATGCCAAGAAACTAAATACGTTGTATGTTGACAAGAACCTTGAATATCATGGTTTATTGCAGGCTTTCAGTCGTACGAATCGTGTTCTCAATGAGAAAAAGCGATTCGGGAAAGTTGTCTGCTTCCGTAATTTGAAGGACAATGTTGATAGAGCTATCAAGTTGTTCAGCAATACTGACGCTCCTGAGGCATTGGGATTCGTACTTCGTAAACCATTTGCTGATGTAAAGAAAGATTTGGATGAGTTATGCCAGAACTTTAAAGCGCGTTATCCGGACATGGCTTCCATTGACAAGTTGCAGAGTGAATATGACAAGCGCAATTTTATCCTCGCTTTCCGTGATATTATCAGAAAACATTCTGAGATTCAGGTGTATGAAGAGTGGAATGCCGATGATTCATCTTTGGTAATGACAGAGCAGGAATACAACGATTACCGCTCTAAATATCTTGATATGACGATGGGATTCATACAAGATGATGAGGATGACAAGAACGATGACAATGGCAAAGAAGATGAAGGAATGGCGCATGAAGACCCAACAGCAGATATCGACGATATTGATTTCTGTCTGGAGTTGTTGCATAGTGATGTTATTAATGTAGCATATATACTGGAATTGATAGAAGACCTCAATCCTGCAAGCGATGATTATCAGATGAAACGACAGAATATTATCGACACGATGATAAAAGACCCAGCTATGCGCAATAAGGCTAAACTTATCGACCACTTCATCCGTGACAATGTTGATAATGACCAAGCTGGATTTGTAAAGTCGAAAGCTGATGGCAAGATGGATTTGGAAAGTCGTCTGACAACCTATGTTACTCAGGCACGAGCCCATGCGGTTACTTCATTGGCTACGGAAGTGGGAGTAAGTCAAGATGCACTTATCAAATATGTGCAGGAGTATGATTATTTACATCGGGAAAAGCCTGAAATTTTGCAGAAGGCTATCAAGGAGAAAAAGGGACTGCGTTTCTTGCAGCGCATTCATCTTAAAGAGTCATTGATTTTAAAACTGCGTAAAATTATCGAAACATTCAGTTGGGAATAAGAAAAAAATATGAGTGAAGAATTACAACAAAAACTGCGTACGCAACTTTGGACAGTAGCCAATACTTTGCGTGGCAATATGTCAGCCAGTGATTTCATGTATTTCACTTTGGGCTTTATCTTTTATAAGTACTTGTCTGAAAAGATAGAAATGTGTATTGATGCTGAACTTGAAGAGGATGGAAGTAACTTTAAGGAAGCCTGGGCAAGTAATGAGGAAGAACTGAAGGAGGAGTTGAAGAAGTTTTGCATGAATGAACTCGGTTATTTCATCGAGCCAGAATACCTGTATTCTTCTGTAATAGAGGCTATCAATCGCAAGGAGAACATACTTCCACAGCTGGAGCGTTCATTGAAGAAAATAGAGGATAGTACCATTGGACACGATAGTGAAGAGGATTTTGGAGGTTTGTTCTCTGATATAGACCTTGCTTCTCCTAAATTGGGAAAGACCGCAGAGGATAAGAACAATTTGATTAGTGAAGTATTGATTGCTCTTGATGGTATCGACTTCGGCTTAAACGAGGCTTCTGATATTGATATTCTCGGCGATGCCTATGAGTATATGATAGGTCAGTTTGCCGCAGGAGCTGGCAAAAAGGCCGGAGAATTCTATACCCCACAGGAAGTAAGTCAGATTCTTGCAGATATAGTTACTACAGGCAAAACACGCTTGAAAAATGTATATGACCCAACTTGTGGTTCAGGTTCATTGCTTCTCCGTACTGCTCGCAATGGTAAGGCTGATTTGATTTATGGTCAAGAGAAGAACCCTACGACATTCAACCTTGCCCGAATGAACATGTTGCTTCATGGAGTTAAGTTTAGTGACTTTGACATAGAGAATGGAGATACTCTTGAAGATGATGCTTTCCCTGAGGAACAGTTTGATGCGGTAGTAGCTAATCCGCCATTCTCTGCAGCCTGGAGTGCAGCGGAGAAATTTAATAATGATGATAGATTTAGCAAGGCTGGTGTCTTGGCTCCAAAGTCTAAGGCTGACTATGCATTCATACTTCACATGATCCATCATCTTAATGAAGGTGGAACGATGGCATGTGTTGCTCCTCATGGTGTTCTTTTCCGTGGTGCATCAGAAGGTAAGATTCGCCGTTTCCTCATTGAGAAGAAGAACTATATTGACGCCATCATCGGTTTGCCTGCCAACATTTTCTATGGTACAAGTATCCCAACTTGTATCATTGTGGTAAAGAAGTGCCGCAAGGATGATGATAATATACTCTTCATAGATGCCAGCAAGGAGTTTGAAAAGATAAAGACACAAAATAAGCTTCGCCCAGAGCACATTAAGAAGATAGTTGATACCTATCGTGAGCGCAAGGAAATCGAGAAGTATAGTCATTTGGCAACTTTACAAGAGGTTGCCGACAATGACTATAACCTTAACATTCCTCGTTATGTAGATACGTTCGAGGAAGAAGAGCCTATCGACATTCATGCGGTCATGAAGGAAATCAAGGATTTGGAAGCTAAGCGTGCTGACCTCGACAAGCAGATTGATGTATATCTGAAAGAGTTGGGGCTGGTAGAGTAGAATATTAAAAGAATATTGATATGAAGGGCGATGCATTATTGTTAAGTAGAGTTATAGCAGGAGGTAGAGTGCAATTTATCATTCCTGTATATCAGCGTAATTATAGTTGGTTAACCGAGAACTGCAATCAGTTGTTCAACGACTTGGTGGATTTGGTTCATTCTGGCAGACCGACTCATTTCTTTGGTTCTATAGTTACATCTCCAGCAGATGGCTATGGCATCAATCGACTTGTCATTGATGGACAGCAACGCCTTACAACAGTTTCGCTGCTGTTATTGGCAGGCATTCATGCCGTAGAAGATGGTAAACTTGAAGGTGATAAAGGAAGTATAGAAGAGGCGAAAGAGGAATTCTTGATGGCAAAGTTTAGTGGTACAGAAAGAAAAATCAAACTTTTACCCATTGAAAATGATATGGAGGCTTACGATAGAATCTTTGAGCATGATGTAGATAATTATGTGAAAGATTCTAAGATGACCCGTAATTATCAATATTTCTATGAGCGTTTGACCAAAGAACCTCATCAGCTTTCGTTTGATGCTTTATTGAATGCTATTGAACGTTTGCAAATTATATCAATAGAATTGGATGGTAATGACCAACCTCAACTTATTTTTGAAAGTCTTAATTCTACAGGCTTGGATTTGACAGGTGCTGATGAGATTAGAAACTATTTGTTGATGTCTCTTACAGCAGAAGAACAGCAATATTATTTCAAAACATATTGGCAAAAGATAGAGATAGCTACGGAGAACGAACCAACAATGTTTCTTCGTGACTACTTAACTATCAAGCAACAACTCCAACGCCCTGTGAGATTGTCTAACTTATATAGTGCATGGAAGAAGTACATGTTAGGGCATGACCGTAAGGAAGAACTTGCAGAGATGCTTGTTTATGCTCAATATTATCAGCAAGTTACAGAGGGTAAACTCAACTCAAAGAAACTGTCTGACAAAATGCGTCATATTTGCAATATAGAGACTGATGTGGCTAATGTGTTCTTTATTCAGTTTTTGAAATATGCTGATGAAAAGCACCTTACAGAAGATGAAATCTTCAAGGCTATAGACTTAGTCGAGAATTATATGGCTCGACGTATTGTATGCAATATGCCAGGAAATGCCTTAACTCAGGTTTTCTGCGCTTTGCATAAAGATGTGCTAAAAAGTATGGAAGAGTATGAAAAAGCAGGAATGGAATATAGCTTTACTTACTCTGATATTTTGACTTATCATATTTTGCGCCGTGATGGAAACTATCAGTTGCCAAGAGATACACAGTTTGTCGAAGCTATAGAGAATCGTGATGCTTATCATATGCTCAAACCTTTCCAAATTTTTCTTTTTGAAAGACTTGAAAACTCTGTGCATGGTGAATATAATGATGTGGCATCCGACATGAAGAGTAAGGATGCAACGATTGAGCACATTATGCCACAAACTTTAAATGCAGAGTGGCGTGAAATGCTTGGTGATAATTTTGAGAAAATTCAAGAAAGATATTTGCATACGTTTGCCAATCTGACATTGACAGGTATAAATAGTGAACTAAGTAATAAGGCTTTTGAAATCAAACGTGATGGTCGAACGGTAGATAACATTGTATATCCTGGTTATAAGGATTCAAAATATCGTTTAACAAGAAGCGTTACTGACTGTCAAAAATGGACGGAAGAAGAATTACAAAAGCGTAGTAAAGAGATATGTGAAGCTTTCTTGCGCTTGTATCCTCTGCCAAAAACAGATTTCAAGCCATTGCCAAAACCTGTTGAAGAAGTATCTTTGGACGAAGAATCATTCTCTCCAACAAATAGAATACTTAGAGGATTCCGTGTGTTTGGACATGAGTATAACGAAACGATATGGAAAGATATGCTTATAAAAATTGTATTATTATTGTCTGAGCGTTATCCTGATATTATCGATTCCCTCTATGATGGAGGTGCATATCTTTGGACTGCTAAACAAGCTGATTTGAACTATTGCACGCAAATAGGTACTGATAAGTATCTTTGGACATCTATGGGTAATAAGGGTAAGATAGCCTGTCTCCGCTACTTGTTCGACAAGTGCGATGTTGCAGAGTCTGAACTCATTTTCATTTTGGAACCATCTAACGAATAAAATATATGGAAGAGAATAATGTACCAGATATGCGTCCTACATTCGATGAAATTCGGAAGGTGGATGATAACGGCAAAGAATATTGGAACTCTCGTGACCTTTGCAATGCCATGGGATATTCAGCATATTGGAAATTCCAAAATGTGATAGATAAAGCCATCAATGTTGCAGGTAGTAAAGGCATGACTATAGATGAGCATTTCAACCATGCGGTTGATATGTTCAAGGTGGGCAATGGTGCGTTTCGTAAGGTAGAAACGTTCCATCTTTCACGAATGGCTTGTATGATAATAGCAGAGAATGCAGATACAAGAAAGCCATTGGTGAAGCAAGCAAGAGAATATTTCTCGCAGTCTGTATCTACGACAGAGATTGTGCAGAACTCGTTGGAATCCAACATCTTACTATATAAGACTGCACAAGGTGAGACTCGCATTGAAGTGATATTCAACAGTGAGACCTTTTGGATGTCACAGAAAAGAATGGCTTCTTTGTTTGGAGTTGATAGGGCAACTATAGCCTATCATATTTCTCAGATTTATGAATCGGGAGAATTGCAAAGAGAGACAACTTGTAGAAAAATTCAACAAGTTCAACTTGAAGGTGAGCGTGATGTAGAGCGTGCTCCTTTGTTCTACAATCTTGATGTTATCATAGCTGTAGGGTATAGAGTTAACAGCTATCAAGCAACCCAATTCCGTATATGGGCAACTTCTGTATTGAAGGAATTTGTTATCAAGGGATATGTGTTAGATGATGAGCGTTTGAAACAAGGTAAGCACTTTGGCAAGGATTACTTTGATGATTTGCTGGAACGCATTCGTGAAATTCGCACATCAGAGCGTAGATACTATCAAAAGATAACTGACATTTACGCTGAGTGTAGTGCTGACTATGATGCAAAAGCTGAGAGTACTAAACTCTTTTATAAGATGGTACAGAATATGATGCACTTGGCTGTTACCAATCATACGGCAGCAGAGATTGTTTATGAACGTGCCGATGCAGAAATGCCACACATGGGCTTGACCACATGGAAAAAAGCACCTAATGGCAGAGTGCAAAAGTCTGATACGATTGTCGCCAAGAACTATCTTTCAGAAGATGAACTGTCTCAGCTCAATACAATAACAACAAGTTTTCTTGACCTTGCCGAATCTCGTGCACGGCGTCATATTATCACAACGATGGATGATTGGAAGCAACGCTTACAACAATTCCTTGCAACTATGGATTATGATCCAAAGAGTAGTGCAGGCAAGGTTTCCCAAGAGGAAGCAAGAGATAAGGCTTATTCTGAGTATGAGAAGTTTAAGGTTATTCAAGACCGTTCATATATCTCAGATTTCGACCGATTCAATAATGGCAATGATGATGATACACCATTGCTTCCGTTTGACATCGACCCAAAAGAAGAGTAAATACCAGTAGAGGAAAGTATAACAAACAATTAAGGATTTAAAATAACTATGGCAATAAATAAAGAACAAAATAAACTGAATGTACCCCATTTGAGATTCCCGGAATTTCATGGGGAATGGGAGATGTGTAAGGTTTCTGACCTCTTGGACTTCTATTCTACAAACTCTTTGAGCTGGGATCAACTGGAATATGGAACAGATAATATGCTAAACTTACACTATGGGCTTATCCATGTTGGGCTACCAACTATGGTGGATTTGTCAAAGGATATTTTGCCGGCAATAAAGAAAGAAAATAAGCCAAAGAACTTCGAGCTTTGCAAAGAAGGTGATATTGCTTTTGCTGATGCTTCAGAAGATACAAATGAGGTCGCAAAAGCGATAGAGTTTTACACTTTAGAAGACAAAGCGGTTGTATGTGGTTTGCATACGATACATGGAAGAGATAAATCCAACAAAACTGTTGTTGGATACAAAGGCTATGCTTTTTCCTCAACAGCATTTCATCATCAGATTCGCCGTATTGCACAAGGTACTAAAATATACTCGATTAGTGCAAAGAACTTCGATGAATGTTATATTGGTATTCCTTCAAAAGAAGAACAAACTAAAATTGCCAAATTATTGCGTCTAATAGACGAGCGCATAGCTACCCAAAGCAAGCTGATTGAGGATTTGAAGAAGCTAAAGTCTGCGATTATTGAAAAGTTGTACTCTGAAATCCAAGGGAAAGAATATTCGTACAGACAACTTTTTGAGATTATCAATGAACGAAACAACCGATTAGAGTTTTCAAACGTTCTTTCAGCAAGTCAAGAAAGAGGAATGGTAAGTAGGGAAGATTTGAACTTAGATATTAAGTTTGAACGGAGCAACATCAATACTTATAAAATCGTAAGAAACGGTGATTATGTAATTCATTTGCGCTCTTTCCAAGGAGGCTTTGCCTTTTCAGATATAGTAGGTGTGTGTAGTCCTGCATATACAATTATGCGCCCTAAAGACTTATTGGAATACGGATATCTATCATATTATTTCACTTCACGACAATTTATCAAGTCACTCGTTATCGTTACTTATGGTATTCGAGATGGGCGTTCAATAAATGTAGACGAGTGGTTTGACATGAAAATTGTCATTCCGACAAAAGAACAACAACGCCATATCGTGAGAACCATTAAAGTGTTTGAGAATAAAATCGAAAATGAAGAAATTTATGCCTCATGTTTATTGAAACAGAAGCAACACCTGCTTCGCCAAATGTTTATATAAACATCTGGCGGAGTAGATACTGCTTTTGCTTGTTCAATAGTTCTAATAAATCTGCTTCCATTTTTATCTTTTGCTCCAATGTAAATATGCGTTTTCCTATTCGTTGCTGTATTTCAAAAGAGGGAAGAGAAAGGGGGATATTACATAATCCTTCAAAAGACAAGCATTGTCTAACACTTCCCTCTAATCTCTTTTGTATTTCACAATAAAAATGCTTCGATTCAAAAAAGTAATCAATGTATTCAAGTGCTACGTTTTCTTGGGTTCGGAAGCAAACATACATAGGACTAACGATGCCCTTTTCAAAAGTTGTCAGGCGAGCAATAGAACCAACGTTTATTCGTGCAGGATTAAAGGCAAAGTCGTTCTGTTCTACGATTTTGTAGTTAGAAGTATCTTCGCTTGCAACATTCCTATTTTCAAATTGTTCACTCTGCTTTATGAAACCTTGACGATTGCTAACCGACAAAACGTTTTGAATCGCATTGCTTTTATTACGCTTAGAAATCTGCTCAATGACATCGCCTATAGGCGAAGTGGTTTTTGTATTAGGCGTATATTCAATTTCAATAATCGCAGACATTGAATCTTTACCATCCCTAATCAAGGGACTAAATGACTCTTTGTATGCTCAATATGGAGGTAAGGTTTTGACCTCATTTGCAGAACTCGGCACTTCATATTCAGGACTGTCTGGGAAGTCTGCACAAGACTTTGGCTCGGGTAAGCCTTTCATAACTTATCTGAATGTGTATTCAAACAATGTTATCAATGAAAATGAATTCCAATATGTGGCAATCAAAGATGATGAGAAACAGAATGTTGCTGAATACGGTGATGTTTTATTCACGTTATCCTCGGAAACACCAAGAGAAGTTGGTATAGGTTCAGTGTATCTTGGCAAAGAAAAAGTGTATCTGAATAGTTTCTGTTTTGGTATTCACATAACAAATGCGGAGATAGCCTTTCCTCCGTATTTGTCCTACTATGTTTCTTCAACACCATTCCGTAAGTTTGTCTATCCTTATGCCCAGGGAAGTACGAGGTTCAATCTTTGTAAGGCAGATTTTGAAAAGGCAAGTATTAAACTACCAACCTTAGAAAATCAAAAGCGAATATACTCTATTCTGAGTCATATCGATAATAAAATCATAACAGAAAGACAAATGCTTGATCTATATAATTCTCAAAAGCAGTATCTGCTTCGCCAAATGTTCATATAAACATCTGGCGAAGCAAGTATTGCTTCTGCTTTTCATAATGTTCCAACAATCTTTTGTTTACTAAAAGTTTTGCTTCATAAGTTTTCAGTAAATTAACTATAGCTTTTTGTGTTTCTAAATCCGGAAGATAGACATAACAAGAAGAAAGGTTGTTTGCTGTTATTGAAAACTCTTTTGTCCCTTGTGCCAATCGCTTGATTTGATTATGGAAATAACAAGAATTAAATGCAAAACCTTTGAAGCCTACAACTGTCCTGTTCTTTATTTCACGACCATGAATAGTATGTAATCCACAGATTGTATCACCTTCAATAGTATCAACAAATTCTACGGATTTAGCTATTTCGCCTGTATCTTCTGAAGCATCTGCAAAAGCAACATCTCCTACTTGGCACAATGTATATTGCTTAGGTATTGCTTCATTTTTAATCATCGGTAAAGAGGCAGAGTTAATTCCACGTGTCTGCAAACCATGTATTAAACCATAATGTAGATTTCTAATTGCACCTTCTTTATAACTCAGTTGCTCCCATGATAGCGAATTGGTTGGGAAGAATTGCATAAATGAACGTAAATATGTCTTTTCCCACAAAGGATTATCCAACAAATTGTCCTCCATTCCCTTGATTAGGGACTCTAACTTTTCTATCAGCTTGCTTTGGGTAGCAATACGCTCATCTATCAAAGAAAGTAAAGTGCTGATTTTCTGCTGCTCTTTGTTGGATGGGAATGATACAGTTAAGCCTTTTATGCTTTCGCCATATAAATGAACAACCGACACACCTTGTGCAATCTTGGCTATATCATGCTTTCTTACGCCATTAAGCTGATAACTAAAGAATCTACCATCACCATCTTTCAATCTAATAATATTTAAGTCACCTCCAAGAAGTACGTCAGGAGATAATACACAACGAGCTGTTGAAATGTCAATAGCCGTTTCTCCAGAGGAAGGAATAATTATATCATTAGCACAACTACGTACAAGATTCTTATCTGAAATATCTGTTTTGCTTACAACATAATTTATCACTTCAGACTTATAGGTTGTATATAATTCACCGTACAATATACAAGGAGTCCCAGTAGCACTTCTTTGGTCTTTGGAAATGCCACTTCCTTTAGTTAAGGTTGCAATATCCCCCAACTTACATTTCTCCCATTCCCCATGAAATTCCGGGAATCTCAAATGGGGTACATTAGGATGCAATTTTCCCTAATCATCTTTCTCCTTATTTATATAAGGGTCTATTCCCTTAAAATAATAACATGGTTAATAATAAAAAAACAATTAAGGAGATTGCAGACATTTGGAAAGAAGACAAACGCCAGTATGTCAAGCAATCAACGATGGCAGTATATTTGTTATCGTTGGAGAACCATTTACTTCCAATTTTTGGAGGTAAGATGGAGGTTACGGAAGAAGAGGTTCAGGCTTTTGCCTTGGACAAGTTGAATCATGGATTGAGCCAAAAAAGTATCAAGGACATGCTCATCGTTTTAAAAATGGTGGTTCGTTTCGGAGAAAAGCAAGGTTGGCTCAATCATGTAGAGTGGAAAGTTAAGTTTCCTGCCAATCAGTCAAAGGCTACATTGCCAATCTTGACAAAGGCGCATCAAAAGAAGCTGATGGACTATCTCAAAGACAATCTCACTTTTCCTAATTTGGGGATATTTGTGTGTCTTTCTACAGGACTTCGCATTGGAGAAGTTTGCGCCTTAAAATGGTCTGACATTAATATGGACACTGGATTACTTCATGTTAATCGCACCATCGAGCGCATTTATATAGTGGATTCTGACAAGCCACATACGGAGATCGTGATTAATACTCCTAAGACAAAGAACTCTTTGCGTGAGATTCCATTGAGCAAAGAACTTGTCAGAATTTTTAAGCCTTTGATGAAGGTGGTGAACAAGGATTACTATATCCTCACAAACAACACCAAACCGACTGAGCCAAGAACGTATCGCAACTATTTTAACAAGCTATTGAAGCAGTTGGATATTCCGCGATTGAAATTCCATGGGCTACGCCACAGTTTTGCTACTCGCTGTATTGAGAGTCATTGCGATTACAAGACTGTGAGTGTTCTTTTGGGACATGCCGATATTAGTACTACGCTTAACCTTTATGTTCATCCGAATGAAGAGCAGAAGCGAAGTTGCATCGACAAGATGATGAGATATATGAAGTAGCGTTACCGTTAGAACGTTCTAACGTTTGTTCAAATGAATGATATACATATAAACATATATACAATACTTTCTGTCTGTATATCAATACGACAATGAATCAGTACGTCAGTAAGTCACTCAATCATCATATTTGCAAATCAATACTTACCGATAGGTTGATTCAGATACTCGACTTTGGAGAGGTATCTACCGATAGGC
>ERZ1034730.516-NODE-516-length-13678-cov-6.521985_pt1 | contig 13678 bp, 9 predicted proteins | sample MGYA00520650_ERZ1034730 | MGnify/ENA primary metagenome ERZ1034730 (study PRJEB33766, sample SAMN09781702) | gut metagenome | biome: gut microbiome | host: Homo sapiens | place: Madagascar | study: EMG produced TPA metagenomics assembly of the PRJNA485056 data set... | reverse complement strand
ATACTTTGAAAATGCAATCATTGTATCAAAATACTCAGCGTCTACCTCAACTTCATTCTCCTCAAAATTTTCTAGAGCAGCCTCAATTTCAACTTTTGGTCCATATACTTTTATTCCCAAATCTTCTGTAAAAAAGTCATAAATCTCTCCACCCGACTTATCATCTTTTGCTTCCGATAATAGAAAGAACTGACTTACAATGTTAGTCGTTTTTGTAACCAGTTCGGTATTGGGCGGCAAAATATAAATTTGACTCGATACGAACATTTTTTCTTTCGTAGAACGAATCATTCTTGTTTTTCTCATATCATAGCCATATTGAAGATTGTCAGAATAATAAAGACCATCTTTGTATACAGTTGCGCATAACAAATAAAACTTTTTCATCCAGTCATTATTTTGCTGTCCCAAAAAGTTTTCTGTTTTTTCTCTATTTTCTGCACTAAACAATTTTCTAAAATCGCTATATGTAACTTCTCGAATGTCTAAGCTTCTTATAAAATTGTCTGCTCTCGAATTGCGCTGTGAGGCATTCGCAATCCAATTTCCATTAATACCCAACAATTCTTTCAAAGAATTATTAAACAAATTTGCGATTGTCGCAGGCCCCATTAAAGCATTTGGAACTGAAACATATTCTTTTTCTCTAGTCGGAAGATATTCATTTTCGCGAAATGCTTGATAAATATAATCAAATACTGTCTGATAAAAAACGGACAGTTCATCTTTCTCATTTGGCAGCACTTCAAAAAACGAATGATTTAAAAAATTCATCCGCTTAACTTCGGTTATACTTTCCACCACAAGTTTTGAAATCTGCTTGATAAGCTTATAGTTATCTTCACAATTTCTCACACTATCACGCGCCACTGTTGATGCAAACGGTGCATTGATATGAAATTGAAGCCCAGAGTGCTCTTTTTCTGCAGGAAAATAAATAAAAGTTTTTCCACCGCCCTGTACAGGAATCAATCTCCATTGACCAGTTTTTTTGTTTTGCTCCATAGCATATGCAATCGCGATAGATAAAGTTTTTCTATATCCTTGATCATCGATAATTTCTACTGGACGATAAAATTTTAGCCACTGTGTATTATACTCACCTTCACACTGCGGTTTTTTGCAAGAGATTAGAACTCGATGATCACTTTTCTCGTGCCTTTCAACCGTTCCAATACTACCGTCCTGCAACATATATTCAATTTTTTGTATGTGCTGCAAAAATAGAATAGAGTTTTCGTCAAGAGCATCCAACCCTTTTAGTGTTTCGCGATATGCTATAGTAGGAGATTTTTTTGCATTGTTAAACGGCAAAGAAAATTTTGTCCATTGTACACCAAATTTATCACATGTTTGCACATGCGGCACACTCTCAAATTCCGGAACGAAGTAGTCTTTAATTCTAAAATGATACTCTCCTGAATGAATTTCCGGTGTCGCTGTATATGCAAAGACAGCTTTGAATCCCACGCCAAATTTTCCGATGCTCGTCGGATCGTCTTTCTTTTGTCCATTATGGCCAATATTGGTTATCGCATCAATATCACTAACAGTGAACATCCGCTTCGTTCCATTATGCTCAAACTCAATTCCATTTTCCGTCAAAAAGAATCGAACGGTTGTCGCATTCATATCTTCCGCATTTTGCAATAATTCGTAAATAAAGTGCGCACTATCGGGATACAAATCCGTCAACAGTGCATGAATGCCATCAGTGAAATCATTTTTACGATGAGCTTCTATGAGTTCTCTTCTGTTTTCCACAAGTTCTTTTAGTGTCTTTACCACAAAAACATCCTCCATCCACTGCAATTTATTGGCAACTTTCTTGTATTATACCACCACATATGTAAAATTGCGACATTTTTCTGATGGAGACAGCTTCGTCTATTTATCATCATTTTCTGGATTTCTTGCAAATTTTAGAATTTCCTGTTGACACGGCACGAATTTTATGGTAATCTATTCCAACAATTTAATATAACATATTTACTTAGAGTTCCAGCTCGGCTCCCGAAGGAGCCGGAGCAAGTTTTTAACTTTCTATCGCTACATAACGAACCCGAACCAAGGCCATCCCGGAAGGGATGGTCAGGTTCAGGTTGTTGTGTGGCGATTTTTTATTGCCAAATCCAGCACCGCACCTTGAAAACCGTATGACCGTCTGCATGGGATACCCGGCCATGACCCCCAAGTGGGAGAGCCGGAAAACGCCGCCGGAAGGGGGCAGGAAATCCATGCAGGGAGAACGGCTAAACGTTGATTCCTCAGTTACCAGAAAATAATGTGGTCAAATTGACCACATTGTTTTTCCGTAACGCCAGTGAAAGGAAGGGTATCTCCATGTATATGACAAACGAAGAATGGGAGCAGAACAATCAGGATTATTTGAAAGAATCGTATGAGGAAACGGGTTTTACCACCGGAGGATACGCTATCCGCAAAATCATCTGCGGCGGCTGCGGTCGGGTGTTCTACACCACGATCTACACCAAGAAATACTGTCATAGCTACTGGTGCGGCAATCAGGCTAACAATCGGCGGCAGCGGGAATACCGCCAAATGCGCCGTCAAGATTTAGTCTGCCAGTGCTGCGGTGAAAAATTCACACCCAAACGTGCAGATGCCCGCTATTGCAGCAGCGCCTGTCGGCAAAAAGACTATCGAAAACGTGTTACAGATGCTGCAAGTGCTCAAAATGAGCACTTGGATAAGTGTAACGTATCCACCAAATAAAGTTTTCTCCCCTTCATGGATGAGAGATACCGGAAGTTCATCAACCTGTTACAGTTATTCAAGTGGTCAAATTGACCACTTGAATAACTGTAACGAAACCGAAAGGACGGTATGCCTATGGGAAAAAGTTCTCCTCGTAATCCGCTGTGGCCGGACTGGTTTGACGGCGAAAAAATCGACGAAGTGACGTTTTGTCACGAACTTATCCGCAATCACCCTATGAAGTGCATCGAAAACCGCTTCTTTACCCCGGACGGCCCGGTGGAAGATGAAGCCGAGCTGAAGCAGCTCATCCTGAAAGAGATTCAGGCATTTATCATTCATGGGCTTTCCAAGAAGGTGGCCAATCTGCTGGAAAGTCTGCGTATCATCGCTTATTCAGCTCCGCTGGACATTGAGGTGGATTGCATCCACCTCAAAAATGGCATCTACCACCTTGCAGACGGTACGTTTCAGGAAAGCCGCCTGTTCTGCCGAAACCGCCTGCCTGTGGCCTATAACCCGAAAGCTGCCAAGCCAGAACGCTGGCTGGCCTTTCTGAATGAGCTGCTGGAGCCAGAGGACATTCCTACCTTGCAGGAATACCTCGGCTACTGCCTTATCCCCTGCACCAAAGGTCAGAAGATGATGTTCCTGCTCGGCAAAGGCGGTGAAGGCAAATCCCGCATCGGTCTGGTGCTGAAGAACTTGATGGGCGATGCGGTCAGCAATGGCAGCATCCAGAAAGTTGAAACCAGCCGCTTTGCTCGTGCTGACCTTGAGAACCGTCTGCTCATGGTGGATGATGATCTGAACATGAACGCCCTGCCCAAGACCAACTATATCAAATCCATCGTGACCGCAGAAGCCAAGATGGACGTTGAACGCAAGGGCATCCAGAGCTACCAGAGCGACATCTACGCCCGGTTTCTCTGCTTTGGCAATGGTGCGCTGACCGCCTTGTACGACCATTCGGACGGCTTCTGGCGGCGGCAGCTCGTCCTGACCACCAAAGACCGCCCAGCAAACCGGGAAGATAACCCGTTCCTTGTAGAAGCCCTGTCCGCAGAATTGGAAGGCATCCTGCTGTGGTGTCTGGATGGCTTGCAGCGATTGCTGCGGAACAGCTACAAGTTCACGGTCAGTCCCAAAGCTGCCGCCAATCTGGAGACCATCAAAAGGAACAGCAACAACGTCCTTGATTTTCTGGACTCGGAGGGCTACTTTCGCTATAAGGCAGATTTCTCCATCAGTTCCAAAGACCTCTACGAGATCTACAAGCTGTGGTGTGAGGATAATGCCTGTCACCCGGTATCGGCAGCACGGCTTAGTTCAGAGGTCAGCCAGAACGCTGTCCGGCTGAATCTCGAACCAACCAACAACATCTATCTGCCCGGTGGCCGAAGGGTACGCGGATTCGTGGGCATCGAAGCTCTTGTCTACCCGGCAGCATAAAAGCGATTTTTGCAAAATAATGCCGTACGGTCTGTACGTACTGTACGCCGTACGGCAAAGTCTTGCAATCTTTCGATTCATCGTCATGTTTTGTTTTCTGCGTACAGCGTACACCTCGTACGGCACTTTTTTCTCCGTACACAACTTTTTCGCCGTATACGGAGCCGACACCGTTCCAACGGCAAGAACGGTGTCTTAATTCTCCCGCAGGAGACGTTCCCCCTCGGAGAGCCCACTACACTTTGCAGCCCATAGGGATGAAAGTGTCATAGTGGGTTATTACACTTCCGTGGAAGTGCATCCCCGTCCCCCGTCACCTTCCTCTGAACCTTGAAAGGAGGGATGCCCTTTGGCAAGAAACGATGGCATCGACCGCACCAGTGTCCGAAATCTCGCCGTTTCGGACAAGGCTGTTAGCAATACCCAGCAGCACAACGAACGCGAAAAAGACAGCTATCGGAACCCCGATATTATCCCCCAGCGCGCTGCATGGAACGTCCATTTCAAGAAGCCCACCGCCAGCTACACCAACCTTTTCGCCCAGATGGAAGCCAGCGGCACCATTTCCACCCGTGGTCTGAAGCCGGATGCCACCCACTACTGTGAGCTTATCTTTGATGTCAACTCCGCCTATTTTGACAACCATGGCGGCTACGAGTTCGCCAAGCAGTTCTATGCGGATGCCTATAAAGCCGCTGTCCAGATCGTAGGCGGTGAGCAGTATATCCTCTCCGCTGTCATGCACGCAGATGAGATCAACCGTGCCATGACCGAAGCACTAGGCCGGGAGGTCTACCACTACCACCTCCATGTGGTCTATGTGCCGGTAGTCAAAAAGCAGATCCTCTGGTCAAAACGCTGCAAGGACAAGGCTTTGATTGGCACAGTTAAGGAGACCGTCATGCAGGTCAGCCGGAGCAAGAAGTGGGCATCCAAGCCCCTGCTGGACGAATCAGGAAAGCCCGTCTTGCAAAAGAACGGCAAGCCAGTCCTGAAAAAGTCGTACAGCGTCTTGCAGGACAATTTTTTCAACTATATGCGCGTTGCCGGGTACACCGATGTGGAGCGCGGCGAACGTGGCAGCACTGAAGAACACCTGACCGTCACGCAATTCAAAGTCCAGCGGGAGCAGGAGCGGCTGGACAGCCTGACCGCCCAGATTGACCAGAAAGAGCAGCACCTCACCCAAACCAACAAAACCCTCTCCAAGACCGAAAAGGAACTCGCCGCTATTCAGAAGAAAGCTGCTGTCACAAAAGATGCTCTCATCCACGCACAGGATATGGAATCCTTGGGCAAGCGCACTCTGTTGGGTAATTATTCCCTGACCGAAGATGAATTATCCGCCCTGAAAAAGCAGGCAGCACACGGCTATGTCGTAGATGTTGAGAACCGCCAACTGAAACAGCAGTTGGCGGCTGCCAAACGGGATTGCGCCGAATGGCAAGCTCGTTACCGTGACCTGCGGAATGATGTCCAGCCATATCTGAACGCTTTGCGCCACGCCCCGGAGCGTGTGCGCAATTTTTTTGAAAATCTTCTCTCCCAGAAACCGGAGCGCACAGCGAGTATCCCCAAAGACCGCCATCACGAGCAGAACGCTGAGCTTTAACAAACCAGATGTAAAAAAGGAGACTTGCCTATGACAAAAAACCGCACTACCACTATCCCCAGCAAAACCACCTCTGTGAAATATGAAAATTATACGAAAAACATCTTGCAAACGGACTCGAACCTCGCTACAATGGAGATGTCCAAATCCCCTGCCATTGAATCTTCTGACCAGACCAAAGCAGCCAAGCTCGAACCCCTTGTTTACCGGGTAGAGGAAATCGCCCAGCTTTTGGCGATTTCTCCCCGTGCGGCGTACAACCTGTGCAACATCACGAAAGATTTCCGGGTGCTGCGCATCGGCACCAGCATCCGGGTGAACAAGCAGAGCTTCGACAACTGGTTTGCAGCGGTCTGAAGGAGGTAATCTATGGCATCTATCATGAAGCGCGGAGATTCCTACTCCGTCCGTTACAAGTACAAAGACCATTCCGGCAAGCCCTGCGAGGGATGGGAAAGTTTCAAGACCAAAAAGGAGGCGCAAGAGCGAAAAATCACGGTCGAGAAAGAACTGCTGGACGGCACCTTCCTTGTTCCCGACACCATGACGGTGGAGGAGATGCTGTACAAATGGATCCCGATCCAGTCAACCAAACACAAATGGTCCCCCAAGACCTACACCCAGTCCGTAGCGATGGTGCAGAACCTTATCGTGCCGTATATCGGGAAGCGGAAGGTGCAGGAGCTGCGCACCTATGACATCGAGAAGTTCTATGCCACCCTTGCCAAGACCCCCTGCGGGCAGTATGTGCACGGTGTGAAACAGAACCTGTCCGAGAAGCAGAAGAAGCGGCTGCTGTCCAGCACCTCTATCCACGAAGTCCACACGCTGCTCAAGACAGCATTCTCCTACGCAGTAGAGTGGGACCTCATCCACAAGATTCCCCTGCCCCGTGATGCACCCAAAGTCAACATCGAGGAACGCACCATTTGGGACGAGAAAACCATGCTGGCAGCCTTGCAGACCATCGAGAACCCTGCCCTGCATCTGGCGGTGCACATGAGCATGATCCTTTCGCTCCGTGAGGGCGAAATTCTCGGCTTGCAGCCGAGTGATCTGGATTTCGATGCCGCCGAAGGGCGCGGCACCATCTCAGTCAGCAAGACCATGCAGCGAGCCAACAAGGACGCTCTGGAAAAACTCGACCCCAATCAGGTGTATCACACCTTCCCGGACAGGCGCGAGGGCAGCAAGTCCTCTCTTATCCTGAAAAAGCCAAAGACCAAGAAGTCCAACCGCATCCTGTATATGACCAAGCCCTTGAAAGAGGAGCTTCTTGCATGGCTTGAAAAGCTCAAACAGGACGAGCAGAGCACCCCGGAGAAGTACAGCAACTGCGGGCAGCTGTTCCGGCTCCCGGACGGCTTGCCCATTGCACCGGAGCTGCTCACCAAGTGGTATCGGCAGTGGCGCTCAGCGCACCCGGAGTTTGAGAAGATCGTGTTCCACGGTCTGCGCCACTCCAGTGCCACCTACCAGCTGCTGCAATCTGGCGGTGACTTCAAATCGGTGCAGGGCAACACCGGCCATGCAACCGCCACCGTCCTGATGGACACCTACGCCCACACGCAGGACAAGCCCCGGTTGGAGCTGACCGAGAAGATCGAGGCGAACTTCTATTCCCAAGACCTGACCCCGGCAGCACCTCAGCCCCGGCAAAATGAAAAGCCGGCGGCAACAAAAATCTCCGGTAAGGAGATCCTTGAAGCCATCCGGCTGATGGACGCAGACGAACGCAGAGAATTGACGAGAGCCTTGTTCGCCTAAAATTTCTTCTTTTTATGCAAAGGAAAGCAGGCTGTGCAAACCTTGCGCAGAAAAGCCCCTGATTCGGGCAAATGTGCAAACGGTGTGCAGAAAGTGTGCAGCCGCTTTCCTACATAAAGAAAGAACGCCAAATCTTACGATTTGACGTTCAAAATTTGGTGCACCTCCAGGGACTCGAACCCTGGGCCCACTGATTAAGAGAGCAAGCCGCCGGTTCGTCTCAATTTATGGAAGTTTCGAGTCATCGTTATTTTTAATCAAAGCAATGTGATTTTTTACCCGGTAATTTCTGCACCCTTTGTCCGATTTTGCAACGATTTGCACCCTTTGCACGTTTTGAAACCGTGCAAAAACCGTGCAGAAACCGTGCACTTACTCCCAGACAAACTAAAATCCACTTCATCCGACAACGACTTGACGGCATTGGTTTGGGTGGCCATTCTCTTATTTTTAGTACTTGCTGCATCACAAGCCGATTGGAAAGCATCTGACCTCATTCTCAGTATAACCCGTCGTTTTGTGTTAGAAAAAAGCAACACAGCACGATATGGTCTGTATGGCCTTGTAGTGGTATCCTTTTGCCAACAAGAAAACAACATAAAACGAAAGGAAAAACAAATGATGAAACGTATCTTTACCCTGATTACCTCTATTGTTCTGGCCACCAGTCTACTGGCTGTCCCCTGCTTTGCCGCTGAGCCTGAAGACTTGCCCACGCCGCAGCCTGGTGTGACCGAAACGGAACAACCTGACGGTTCTGATCAGCCTGAGAATCCGGACAGACCTTCTATCCAGCCATGTGATGCTATGCCGGGCGTTGGAGACATGGGTTAACTCATAAAATCGATGTTCAAGTATTCTTTCGCTTCTTTTTTGACAACCTCTAACCCGATTTGATATCCAATGACTTTGCAGAGATAATACGATTGGTAGTACAATTCTTTGCTGATTTCGTCATCGCCCATAAAATGTCGGCATTCCGCTTCAATTTCCAGACATCGGGGCAATACTTGGTAATGTCCATATTGAATACAGGCTTCTCGTCCTTCTTTAGCGAGTGCAGTTCCTTCCTCATAGCGACCGCACAAATCCAGTACCCGAGCATAATTATAAAGGACCAAAGGCAACACCCCAATAGATGTTATGGTTTCCTTAAAATGCTTACGCACATACTTAAGCAGCTGATAGTAGATTTCAGCTGCTTTTTTATTTTGGCCAGCATCAGAGTAAGCAAGCCCAATCTGATTGATAATTGTGATTTCATCTTTTGTATAAAGGAAACTTTCTATACTCTCCAGGTCAAAGCGGGGCACAGTCAGCTGAATTGCCTGCATTAGCAGATCGATTTGTTCCAGCGGCGTGTAGCGTCCATCTAAGCGTCCCAGAAGTACCCTTGAACGCAGGGCAAATTGCTGCGCAATTTGATCATCCGGATCTGCCAGCTTTTCAAATTGTGCAAGCTTCTCAAAGCCCTCCGGCACCTTTTCGGTCGCATTGCAGGCAACAATTTCTTTCTGAAGAGCTTCCATCTCCAGTTCATTTTTACTCAGCAGAGCAAAATAGCGGTCATCCGGCAGGCCCAGACGCTGCAAAAGGGCATTGATCCGGTTGCGGCTGGGGGTCTGTTTCCCATTTTCCAGTCGGGAAAGAGTCACAGGCTCACAGATTCCATCGCAGAGCTGCTCCTGCGTCAAACCCAGATCCAGCCGTCGCTGTTTAATGTATTCTCCCAGAAAGACATTTTTCATTGCTGAGTCCCTCCTCATTATAGCTGCCGCGCTCCTGTAGTTTAAAGCTGGCACTGTGTGTCAACCAATATCAATATTCTAAGGACATTATACCATATCCGGCAGCGGGATGGTAGCTTTGATTAAATCAGAGGTTCCCTAGTACGATGACACTACGCGTTCTAAAACATATCGTTTTGTGTTATTTTTAATTAACATGATGCGATATGTTCCTTAACAACTATCTGTGCTACAATACAGTCACAGCAAGGGACTTGCACAATCAGAGGTTCCAAGCTGATAAATCTTAAAGAACGGAGAAACAAATCATGGAAGTCCTCGCTGAGAAGAAGCCCATTGAAGAACAGGTTGATTGCAATATCGACATTAATATCTTCTGCTAACAGGGTTAATTACCACTTTAATAAGGGGTTCGGATTGTTCCGGGCCCCTTATTTCGAACAATTATCCTGTAATCAGGATTTTTATATAGATAAAGAGGAGCTAATATGTATACAGTACCCAGCTATGTGACCTATCGCACGGAAGAAGATGCTATTTATATTACATCAGAATTGTATCGCAATACCGTCCGGCTGACCGATCATGGCCTGCAGAAGGAGTTCATCAATCTCACCCGTTGCGGCGGCTGTGCGGAACTGAATACGCCGTTGACACGCTATCTGCATGAGCAAGAGCTTCTGGTAACCGAGGAAGAACTGGACCATGCGCTGCACCAGGTGAGATCTTTGCTGGATAATATCTTCATGGTAACATTGATGCCGACGGAAGGCTGCAATTTCCGCTGCCCATATTGCTATGAAGATCACCATGCGGTCAGTATGACTCGTGACACACTGGACCGAATTGAGGAGTATATAACTGCACAAGCGCCGCGCTATAAACAGGTCATACTTGCATGGTTTGGAGGTGAACCTACTCTTTGCAAAGACACTGTGCTGGAAGTGTCCAACATTGTGCAAAATCTGCAGAAACAGTATGGCTTTCACTATGCTGCCAATATGACCACCAATGGTTATCTGCTGAATGACAAGCTATTTCGGCAGTTCTATCAGGCAGGGATCACCAGCTATCAAATTACAATTGATGGTTGGAATCACGACAAGACTCGGCCCCATGTATCCGGCAAAGGAACCCTGCAGACCATCATTAACAATCTGGCCTCTCTTTCCAAGTTGCCGCCGGCAGAGTATTCCTTTCATATCACGCTGCGCCACAATATTCTGGCCGACGATGAGGACTACAGTTGGTATGATTATCTGTACCGTCTGTTTGGGCATGACAAACGCTTCGCCGTACTTGTTCGTGCTGTTGGTGACTGGGGTGGTGAAGGCGTCCACAGTCTATCCATCCTTCATCAGGATACAAAAGATGTGTTGGTAGCAAAACATGTTGCATATCTGGATAAGATCGGGATGTCGTGTCATAACCACAGAAACGGAGCCCTTGCACAGGTGTGCTACGCTTCCTATCCACATAGCATGGTATTCCGGGCCAATGGAAAAATTGGCAAATGCACTGTGGCGCTTGACCACCCGCAAAACCAGTTAGGTTGGGTTGATCCCGAAAAAGGTATTGTGATCGACCCGGAGGTTAACTGCCGGTGGAGCTTTTCTGATCTGAAGCCCGAGTGTCGTAGCTGCCGGAATGTTTTGCGCTGCATGAATATGCAGTGCAAAAAGTCTGAAATTATTGATGGAAAGACAGTTTGCCTCTATAGAAAATCAGAATGTGTGTAATCAGTTAACTAACGCAAAACGATATGTTTATTCCTCATCCTGTGTGCTACAATTTGAATCAGAAAGAGCAAAGCACACAATCCACTGTTCATAGAGACAGATGGAACGATCACAGAAGAGGTGGAAATCATGAAGTATTATCTCAAAAAGTGCTGGCCCACTGTTACAGCGGCCTCCATCTGTATGGTTGTTGCCTATGGTTTGCAGGTCTGCACCAGTCTGGTACAGATTCAGATCACCCAGGGACTGCTGGACGGTGATCTGCGGGCTTTCACCATTCGGATCATTCTTCTTCTGCTGACCTGGCTGGCCGTGGTCCTTTGCCTGATTGCAGAGACCTTCTTCCAGGGCCGGGCCGTGCGCCGGATGAACAACGCTCTGCGCCGGGATATGGCAGCGGGCCTGTTGCACAAGACCCATCAGGAGTATCATAAGCAGGAGAGCGGCGAGTACCTCTCCCAGTTTACCAACGACGTGAACCAGATTGAGCAGATGGCCTGGACTCCGTTTTTCACCATCATGGGTTCTGCGGCACAGGTGGTGTTCGGCATCGTTGCACTGGCATCCATTCATTGGCTGCTTCTGGTGATTTCTCTGGTCATCGCATTGGTTATGATCTTCGTTCCTCGTCTGTTCAGCAAACGGTTGGGAACCGTTGGCACAGCCTGTGCCGCCAGCCAGGCTGACAGCGTCAGTAAAATCAAGGATCTGCTGGCAGGTTACGATGTGCTTCGCTTCTTTGGCAAGGATGAACGGTTTACCAGCGGAGTCGATGCAGCCAGCGACAGCATGGAGCAGGCCAAGTACAAACTGACCATCAACAAGGACGGCATCGGCTGTGGTCTGGCCTATGTCAGCGCCGTCTGCCAAGTGGCCGTTGTCATCCTGCTGGGTGTCCTGATCCTCAATGATATGATTCCTCTGGCCACCTTTATGGGCACCGGTACCATCTGCGCCGGCGTGTATAATGGACTGAACCAGGTGTCCAAACTTGCAGTGTCCTTCTCGGCCAGCAAGCCCTATTTCGATAAGATTACCATCCATGCCGGCGAGGCGCAGCTTCCTGATTTCGGTCTGCCTACCCTGCAGGAAGGCATTACGGTCAAGGATGTCTCTTTCGGCTACGATGAAAAGAAGCCGATCCTGGTCCACATGAACGCGGAATTCAAGAAAGGCGGCAAATACGCCCTCACCGGTCCCTCCGGCTGCGGCAAGAGCACCCTGCTGAAGATTCTTCTGGGCTGGCTGCCCGGCTACCAGGGCAAGGTCCTTTATGACGAGAGAGACGTGCGGGATTACACGCCCGAGCAGCTCCAGCAGAAAATGAGCTACATCGAACAGAATGTGTTCCTGTTCAATACCACCATCCGTGAGAACATTACCCTGGGTGAGCACTTTACCGACGAGCAGATGGAAAAGGCACTGCGTGACAGCGCCCTGGCAGGCGACCTTGCCAATATGCCCAAGGGTCTGGATACGCCGGTGGGCGAGGAAGGCAACGCCCTCTCGGGCGGCCAGAAGCAGCGCGTGGCCATCGCCCGTGCTCTGATCCATAACCGCAGCATCCTGCTGGTGGATGAGGGCACCAGCGCCCTGGACCAGAAGAACGCCGACATCGTGGAGAAGAGCCTGCTGTCCAACCCTGACCTGACCCTGATCCTGATTAGCCATCACCTGAGCGACGAACGTAAAGCCCAGTTCGATCATGTGTACGAGTTGACGCCCGCATCTTCTATTGTCTGAAACCGGGAAGCAACGCAATAGCCGGAAGAATCCAAAGAAACCGTGCCGGGGTTTCGTGGCATACGACTTTGTTTGCAAAGTCTAGTGTGTTACACCTTGGTTCCGGCTGATGCGGAAAAGGGGCTGCAAGAGGTTCCGGCAAGCACCTATTCTGCGGCAGAAGGATGCGCGGATGGGGATGGGCAGCTAATGGTTTCTGCCCACCCAGCGCAGGCTTGCAGAGGAACCAATGGTGTACGTTCTCCTTCCTGCCGCAGCAGCGTTTTTCCCTATAAGCCGCAAGGTAAATAATCAGCGTCTGTATTTGCCCCGCATCCCGGCCTTTGTGCGGTGCTTTAACATAGAGGATTTATTGAACACTCGCAGCAAGGTCATCTGTTCTTCTTTCGTCAGCTTGGAATAGTCGATGCCGATCTGTCCCATCAGGACATTCATCTTCTTTTCCAACGGAGAACCTTCAAACTTCTGTGCATTTTCAAGCTGCTTCCTCGCTTGCTCGACCGCTGCGCCGTCCGACGTGGTCTTATCGGTCCCATGTGCCGCTTTGATCTGCTTCAGGATCGCCGCCAGCTCATCATAGAGGATCTGCCCGAAATATTCGTCCTCGTTGATCTGCGCCGCCTTCAGCGTCCGCATGGTCAGGTCCTCTGCATCGGCATGGTATCTCTTTTCCAGTTCCTGCCGGGTGGCTTCCACCATGGCATTCATGTCCCGGATGCGGTCACTGACCAGACCATCCACACAGATCTCAAGGTCGGTCATCCACCGGGAAAAATCGGGATGTTCCAAAAGTTCACACAGCAGCCGATGATTGAATTTTCCATTCCTTAATACGTCCACTGCACCATCGCTCAGATGCAAGTCCGAAAGGACTGCATCTGGGCGTTTTTTGTTTTCCG
>ERZ1034730.503-NODE-503-length-13934-cov-15.389005_pt1 | contig 13934 bp, 10 predicted proteins | sample MGYA00520650_ERZ1034730 | MGnify/ENA primary metagenome ERZ1034730 (study PRJEB33766, sample SAMN09781702) | gut metagenome | biome: gut microbiome | host: Homo sapiens | place: Madagascar | study: EMG produced TPA metagenomics assembly of the PRJNA485056 data... | reverse complement strand
GCAAGTCCCCCGCGGCAGATGGAACGCGAAAATGAGATGATCGTTATTTCACATCTCCTTTTGCGTGTCAGAAAGCGGTTTTCCTTATGCGTGACGGCTCCGCTGATTTGCGCCTTTATGTTATAATCGAAGGTGGAAAAGTAACGAAAGGGAGAGACGAAATGGAGATCGCTCGTAAGTTTTACATTATGACGGCCAGCATAGGGACGGGGCACAGCCAGGCGGCGCGTGCCATCGCGGAAGCGATCCAGCGCACGCATCCAGCGGACTCGGTGCAGGTCCTTGACTTCGTATCGAGCAATCTTTTCTCCATCGATCACATCATCAAGGATGGCTATCTCAAAATGATCGACGTCTTTCCGGAGATGTATGACCATCTCTACAGTGATTCGCAGATGAGCCGCTTCGGGCAGTTCTCGCAGAAGATGCTGTCTCTTTCCTTCAAACGCAGAATGAAGAATCTCATCATGGCCACGAAGCCGGATGCGATGATCTTCACGCATCCTTTCCCGGCAGGGGCAGCAGACCTTTTGAAGGCGGAGGGCTCGATCTCGATCCCGCTGCTCGGCGTGATTACGGATTTCGATATCCACCAACTCTGGATCGACCGCTATCTTGACGGGTATTGTGTCGCGACGCCGGATCTGAAGGACCTGCTGGAGACGTATGATATCGATGGCAGCCGCATCCATGTGACAGGTATCCCGGTGCGCCGTGCTTTTTACGAGAAAGCGAAGGAGAGAGAGCCCTTTGAAAAGGGGACGGTACTCGTCATGGGCGGCGGTCTTGGGCTTGGCAATGTCGTGGATAATATCGCTCGTCTCGATGAAGTGGAAGAGATCTCGAAATTCATCGTCGTGACCGGGAAGAATATCAGTCTTTACGAAAAAGTGGCTGCTCTTGCCGAGAAGCTAAAGCATCCCGTGGAGCTTCACAGCTATACAAATAAAGTGGCAGAGATGATGGCAAGGAGTGAGATCCTTGTGACAAAGCCGGGCGCACTTACGTGTACAGAGGCGATGGTGATGCATCTGCCCATGGTGCTGGTCAATACGCTGCCCGGACAGGAGCGTGCGAATGCCATGCATATGAAGAACCTTGGCTGCGCGGAATGGGTGAAGCGGGGAGAACTTGCAGACTCGGTACGCGCTATCCTTCGTGACCCGCTCGTTCGGAAGAAAATGGCAGATGCCTGCAGCGTCGCTCCGAGCGGCAGTGCGGATCAGGTGGCGAAGGTATTATACGATTTGGCAGGAAAGCAGTGACGGATGACCGTTAGCATTGACTGCTTTTCGCTGCTTCACTGCTCTCAATTCTGAAAGATGTGATACACATGGACTCTTTATTCGACATGTCCCCGGAGGCGGGGAAGCGGTATGCCCCCTTGGCGGATCGCATGCGCCCCAGGCGGCTTGAAGACATCGTCGGACAGGATGCTGCCGTTGGACGGCAGTCTTTCCTTTATCGCATGATAGAGCGGGATACGATCCCATCCCTCCTCCTTTTTGGCCCGCCGGGGTGCGGGAAGACGACGATCGCATCGGTCATTGCGGAAATGACAAAGAGCTGCTTCATCAAGGTGAATGCGACCTCGAGCGGGATCAAAGAGATCCGGGATGTCGTTTCCAAAGCGAAAGAAGAGCTCTCGTACTACCAGCGGCGGACGATCGTTTTCATTGATGAAATCCACCGTTTCAATAAGGGGCAGCAGGATGTGCTTCTGCCCTATGTGGAGGATGGGACATTCATCCTCATCGGTGCGACGACGGAGAATCCCTATTTTGAGATCAACGGGCCGCTGCTCTCCCGTCTGCGGCTGATCCATCTGAAGCGGCTCACTGATGAAGCGATCGTCTCGGTGCTTCATCGTGCGCTCGATGATGAAAAGTATGGGCTGGCGATTCATCGCTATACGGCAAAACCGGAGGCGCTTGCTCTCATTGCCGCCTACGCCTCGGGAGATACGCGCGTCGCGCTGAATCTCTTGGAGCAGTCGACATCCATGCTGATGGACGGAGGCTCTCTGACAGAAAAGGAGATCGGCGAGGTGGCAGGTGTTCAGATCTCCAGCTATGATAAGCAGGGGGACTACCATTACAATATCGTCTCTGCCTTCATCAAGAGCATGCGAGGGAGCGATCCTGATGCAGCGCTGCACTATCTGGCGCGTATGATCGACGGAGGAGAGAAGACGTCCTTCATTTCAAGGCGCATCATGATCTGTGCGGCGGAAGATGTAGGTCTGGCAGATCCGCGAGCGCTGCAGGTGGCGGTATCAGCGGCGCAGGCAGCAGAAATGGTCGGTTTTCCTGAGTCGCAGATCATCCTTGCGGAAGCCGTGCTCTATATTTGTCTGGCGCCGAAGAGCAATAGTGCCTGTTCCGGCATTTTTGCTGCCGAAGGGGAGGAAAAGACAAGGAAGGACTGGTCCATCCCCGCGCACCTCATGGACTCGCACTACAGCGGAGCGAAGAAGATGGGGCTTGGCATCGGATATAAGTATCCTCACGATTTCGGCGGATGGGTAGAGCAGCAGTACCTTCCCGATGAGCTCGTAGGACACCAGTACTACAAGCCCCGCCCGCTCGGGCAGGAAGGCGACATGGTGCGCGCCTGGTGGGCGAGAAGAAAGGGAAGTAAGTGACTGGGAGACTAGTGGCTAGTGACTAGTGGCTAGGGATTAGAAATCTAAAGTGACTGGTGACTAAATACCACCCCCGCTGAACCCATAGAACCCGCCCCCTCTTTCACATGCAAGCAAAGGGCAGCACGCCCCACGGGCTAACCCTGAACCTAATAAAGGAGATATAACCATTTATCCATGAAAAAGAAGACAGCAAGCCGGAGACGGACGACGAGAGTGCAGAAGAGCGAGGAGAAGAGCTATGAGATCACAGGTGTGATTCTCTTCCTCTTCGGCCTTTTCATTCTCTTTAGTCTTTTTAGCGACAGTACCGGTTTTTTCGGAGATATTACGAATAAAGGCAGCCATTTCCTCTTCGGATTCGGCGCGCCTTTCTGCGCCCTTTTGATGATGTTTTTCGGTGGGCGCTATGCCGTGACATCGAAAGGAATTTCCTGGGACAGGCGCGTTGCGCTGGTCATCCTGCTGGTGCTGCTCCTCTTCATGGCGGTGCATCATTTTCTGGTTCCTTTTGGAAGAGAAATGGATATCCAGTCGATCCTCACCTATGGCGGGATCGTCGGGGCGGGATTCTGCGTCTTTTTCCATGATGCGATGGGATACTGGGGGACGACGCTGGTGCTCCTCGGAGCCATTGTGATCGATGTGCTTCTGCTGACGCACTGGTCGCTTTCGCGTGGCGCGCAGAAGGTGGGCTCGAAGGCGCAGGTGCTCGGAAAGAAAACAGGCGAGAAGATCGAAGCCGCAGCCACGCGGCTCAGGGAAAAGAAAGCGGCGCTGGATGCTGCGAGAAGTGCTGCTCGGTTGGAAGTACTTGATGATAAGCCGACGGAGTTCATTTACAAGAAGAATGAAGAAAATGCGGCAGAATCGCCGGATGAGGAACTGCCGGCAGAAGATATGGCGGTCCCAGCGCAGATGCCGGATGCGGAAGAGCCACCGATTTCCTTAGAAGAGCCTATAGAAGAATCTGCCCCAGAAGCGGATAAAGAAGCACAGGAAGAGCCGTGGACGCCAGAAGAGTCGGTCAAGGACATGGAAGAGCCGCCGATACCTCCGCTGCCGGAAGCGGAGGATGAAGTGGCAGAAGAACCGCTGGAAGAACCAGCTGAAGAGCTGGCCGGGGAAGAGAAGCCGGAGGAGGACATTCATCCGATACCGCCAGCGCCCGTTTCAGCAGACCCGGCTCATCCCGCACCGGCTGCGGAAACGGGGCCGGTGTATCAGTTTCCTCCGCTCTCGCTTCTTCATGCGGGAACGGGTGCGGGACAGGGAGAGGCCGATGCAGGACAGAAGGCGGCACTCATCGAGTCGACGCTTGCCAGCTTCGGAGTCCGGGCGAAGGTCGTTCACTACAGTGTAGGGCCGACGGTGACGCGTTTCGAGCTCAAGCCGGAAATGGGTGTCCGTGTGAGCAAGATCGAAGGACTTTCGAATGAGCTCGCTATGGCACTTGAGGCGACACATATCCGTATTGAAGCCCCGATCCCCGGAAAATCTGCGGTCGGCATCGAGATCCCGAATACGAAGGCGGCCTCTGTGCCGCTTCATGATGTGCTTGCCAGCGATGCCTTTCAGCATGGCAAGGGCCACATCCTTGTGGCCTTGGGAAAGGACATCACCGGGAAGACGGTCGTGACCGATCTGGCGAAAGCACCGCATCTTCTGATTGCAGGCTCGACCGGCAGCGGCAAGAGCGTGTGCATCAATTCCATCATCACAAGCATCATTTATCATAGCCGCCCGGATGAGGTGAAGCTCATGCTCATCGACCCGAAGGTGGTCGAGCTGTCTGTCTATAATGGCATCCCGCATCTGCGCACGGAAGTCGTGACGGATATGAAGAAGGCGCAGGGCACATTGAATTGGGCTGTCCGTGAAATGGAGGCCCGTTACCAGCTCTTTGCCGGGGCGAAGGTGCGAAATATCGAAGGGTATAATAAGCTGTATCCTGACAAAAAGATGCCCTATATTTTACTGATCGTCGATGAATTTGCCGACCTCATGAACGTCGCGGCCAAAGAAGTCGAAGTCCTGATCCAGCGTCTGACGCAGAAGGCGCGTGCCGCAGGCATCCATCTGATCCTTGCGACGCAGAGACCGTCAGCCGATGTCATCACCGGCGTGATCAAATCAAACATTCCGAGCCGTATCGCATTCATGGTCGAGTCGGGTCTTAATTCCCGCATCATTCTGGATGAGGGCGGTGCAGAATCGCTGCTCGGCAAGGGCGATATGCTCTTCAAGCAGGCGGGAGCGCTCAGTACTGTCCGTATCCAGGGGGCATTCATCTCGGACGAAGAGGTCGAGGATGTGGTGAACTATGTCAGGGCGGAATGCATCCGTCAGGAAAGCCATGTCGTCTATGAGCCGATCGATCTTTCTATCCCGGAAAAAACAGAGAAAGAGGACGAAATGGTCGAAGAGCAGGATGATCTCATGCCGGAGGCTTCGGAATGGGTGCTCGATACGAAGCGTGCTTCTGTCTCCGCTCTCCAGCGTCGATTCCGCATCGGGTATACCCGGGCCGGCCGTCTCATGGATACCATGGAGCGTCTCGGCATCGTAGGCCCTGCGGAAGGGGCAAAGCCAAGAGATATTCTTGTCGATAAGGAGCAGCTTTCTGATATTCTTGCAGGCGGGAAGAAGGAAGAGCCTTCGGACTAGGAATCGGTCTTCACCTGTATGATGTTTTCTGAAAAGAGCGCCATACTTGTGACTGCGGATCGGGGACCAGCTGCACATTTCCTCCGCTTCTCTGATAGAGCCTGTATCGAAATGAGGTGATCCATTTTGAAACGTCTATGCTCCGTCTTACTGTTTCTCCTGCTGGCAGGCGGTGCTTTTTGGGGGATTCTTTGCTATGCGAAGAATCTGGAAGCAGAGCGGCGCCAGGAACAGCATCCTGTGAGCAAGGTCGTCGTGCTGACAGATCTTTCACCGGATGTGCTGGATCCGGTGAAAGATGCTTTTTATAAAGAGCAGGGGCTTGCTGTAGAGATCTCCTATGTATCTGGCGCAGATCTATTAAAGAAGACCTCTGCTGAGGAAAAGGCAGCGGATGTGGTGATCACCAGTCAGGATATCCTGATGCGGATGAAAGAGAACGGACAGCTCGCAGCCTATTCATCCTCGCGTACAGATACGGCGCTGAATCTTTTCAAGGATGAAGAGGCGTATTGGACAGGTCTTTGGGTGGATCCCATCGTGTTTGCTGTGAATCCGGATTTTCTTAAGAAGCAGAAGCCATTTTCCTATACGTGGGCAGAGGTCTTCACGAGGGAAGAGGCACAGCTTTCGATGACGGACTTCATCGCCGCCGAGATGTCGAAGGATCTCCTGATGTGTCTCATCGAGCACTTCGGGCCAGACTATGCGATGGAACTCTTGGGCAGGGCGCAGCAGCATCTTGTACAATATGGGAAGTATCTCTCTACGCCGTCCCGTATGGCGGCGATGGGAAAGTGCGACATCGGGATCTCCGGGCTGAATGAAGTCCTTCGCACGAAGCGGGAGAAAATGCCTGTCATGATCATTTATCCGGAGGATGGCGCTCCCTGGTACCTCTATGGGACAGGGCTTCTGGCAGAAAGCGCACATCCTGAGCGGGGCGAGCGCCTGATAGACTGGCTTCTGGACTCGGTGAAATATAAAAGCATCATGGAAAAGAACGGGAACTACTTCATCTATGTGAATGATGATGCGGCAGAGCCCGATGCGGCCGGCAATGAACTCGTTTTTTGGGAATTAGAAAAAAGATATCTGGATGAAGGCAGAAAGGATCTGCTGAATCTATGGGGAGAAAAAGTACGATTTGGAGGAACAAAGAAGTGACGAAGAAATTAGGATTTATCAGCCTTGGCTGCTCGAAGAACCTGGTCGATACGGAAATGATGGTGGGCATTATGGAGAAGGCCGGCTATGAGCTGACCGAAGATCTGGCAGAAGCGCATGTCATCATTATCAATACCTGCACATTCATCGATCCGGCTAAAGAAGAGTCGATCCAGACGATTCTGGAAACGGCGGAATACAAGAAAACAGGTGTCTGTGAACGTCTTGTGGCTGCCGGCTGCCTCTCACAGCAGTACAAGGAAGCGCTTGCGAAGGAGATCCCGGAAGTCGATATTTTCATCGGTACAGACTCCTGGCAGGATATTCTGGATGCCGTGAATGAATCCTATGCCAATGGCGGAGAAAAGGTGTTTAAATTCGGCACCATTCCCTGCGCGAATGAAGAGCTCATCCCGCGTGCTTCGCTGACGCCGAAATATACCGCCTATGTGAAGATCGCTGAAGGCTGCAGCAATGGCTGCACGTTCTGCTACATCCCCTATGTACGCGGGCCGATGAGAAGCCGCCCGATCTCTTCCATCGTCCATGAAGTGAGACGTCTGGCGGCTGAAGGGGTGCGTGAATTCAACCTCATCGCGCAGGATCTTTCCTGCTACGGACGCGACCTCGGGACGAATCTCGCAAGCCTCCTTCGTGAGCTCGTCAAGATCGAGGGTGTGAAGTGGATCCGTCTTTTCTATCTCTATCCGACCTACTTTGATGATGAACTTTTGGACGTCATCCTGCACGAAGATAAGATCTGCAAGTACGTGGATATCCCGCTGCAGCATATCAGCAATGCCGTGCTCACTCGTATGCACCGCCGCGATTCCTCTGAGAGCATCTATGCTCTTCTTCGGAAGCTCCGCGCTGCCAGTCCGCGCATGACCATCCGCACGACGCTCATGGTCGGATTCCCGGGAGAGACAGAGGCTGATTTTCAGGAGCTCTGTGACTTCATTCGAGAGATCAAATTCGACGATATGGGGGCCTTTACATTCTCCCCGCAAGATGGTACGCCTGCGGCGCGCATGACAGATCAGATCGATGAAGAGGTGAAGGAAGACCGCTACCATCAGCTGATGGCGATCCAGGCCGGGATTTCGGAAGAAAACAATGAACGCCTCATCGATACTGATGCGGAGGTCCTCGTCGAGGAAATCATCGAGGATGGCGAGGGACATAGACAGGCTAAGGGCCGTACGTCCTATCAGGCGCCCGAAGTCGATGGGAATGTGTATATCGACAACCCAGGAGATCTGAAACCCGGCGATTTCGTGAATGTCCATATCATCGACGGATATGCGTATGATCTGATCGCAGAAGTGAAGGAATAAAAGATTCAAGGTTCAGGTGGATGGGTTCAAGGCTCTCGTGGCGGCTTCGCCGCCAATAGTTAGGCAGGGCGATGCCCGAACGCAGCATGCAAGCCACCGGTCACTAGCCGCCAGTCATTTTTACCCCGATCCCTTTTCTTCCTACAGCCCATCAAGGAGAACATGCATGATCACTGAAATCATTACCACTGGCACCGAGCTCCTGCTAGGGGAGATCGATAACGAAAACAGCCGTTATCTGGCGGAGCTCATGAATGAACATGGATTCACTGTCGCCTTTATGACGACGGTGGGGGATAATCCGGAGCGGATGAGAGCGGCCTTTGCTACGGCACTCTCCCGAGCAGATCTTGTCATCACCTCGGGCGGCCTTGGTTCGACGCAGGGAGACATCACGAAAAAGATCGGAGCCGAGGTACTGGGACTTCCCTATGTTCTCTTTCCGGAAGAGGCAGCGCGTCTTGCTGCGTACTACAAAGAAAAGGGACGCCCGTATCTCTCCTCTTTATCGCGCCAGGCGTGGTTTGCTGAAGGCGCGGAGCTCCTCAGGAATGAAGCCGGCTCTGCCAGCGGCTGCCTCCTTTCGCATCACGGGAAACTTCTGGTACACCTTCCCGGACCTCCTTTTGAGATGAAGCGGATGGCAGAAAAACACATGCTCCCCTCACTCAAAAAACGGTTGGGAGAGATGGGGACGATCCGCTCCATGATCCTGCCGATCCCCGGCAGGACGGAGGCGGAGATCGAAGAGATCATCATGGACCTCATCCTGGCGCAGGAAAATCCCACCATTGTCCTTCTTGCACGACCGGGGTATATCGCCCTTCGTGTGACGGCGAAAGCGGAAACGGCAGAGGCGGCCTATGCGCTGATGTCGCCGCTGGTGACAGAGCTCAGGAAGCGACTCCCCGTAGCTGACTATCACATCGAGCAGCATGTGCGGGAAGACCTCGTGGTTCTTCTGGAGAAGACGCATCTTTCCATAAGCGCTGCCGAGTCCTGCACTGGCGGTCTCATCGGAAAGCTGATGACGGATCTTCCGGGCAGCTCTGCTTATTTCAAAGGAAGCGCGGTCACATACTGGAATGAGGCCAAAGAAAATGTGCTGGGGGTGTCTTCGGAGACACTTTCCCGCTATACGGCAGTCAGCGGAGAAACGGCAAAAGAGATGGCAGAGGGCAGCCGCCGTCTGTATGCATCAGACATTGCAGTCTCGACGACAGGCTACGCAGGTCCCGGAAGAGGGGAACGCGGCGAGCCTTCCGGCACCGTCTTCCTCGCTGTCTCCGGCGCATATGGTACAGAGGTATATGAAGAACATTTCCTAGGCTCCCGGAAGAGTGTCCGCTATGCTGCCGCAGAGAAAGCGATGTACTATGTGATGGAGTACATCAGGAAACGGATGGGGAAGTAAGCAGCAGGTGCTTTCCCCGCGCAGCATTTTCCGTGCATCAAAAAAGACACACTCGCTTTTGATCAGCCCCTGTCAAGTTTATAAAGGAGAATATGGATGAAGCTGTTTTTATGTTCGCACTTTTCAAGTGTAGGAAGTTTGATAAAAGAAGAAATTGATAACAAAAAAGTCGCATTTATTCCAACAGCATCGCTGCGCGAAGGCTACACTGGTTATGTCGGCTCGGCTCGAAAGCTATTTAATAAACTGGGAGCAACCGTAACTGAAATTGATATTTCAACGGAGGCTTATTCAACGATACAATCTGTTTTTGAAGATGCGGACGTGATATATTTTACTGGTGGAAATTCTTTCTTCCTTATGGACCAGCTCCGTAAAACGGGAACGGATGAGTTGTTGAAGAAAGAATTGGCAAAGGGAAAACTGATGATCGGTGAATCGGCAGGTGCGATTATATGCGCTCCTACCATCCAATATATTGAACAAATGGATGAAAAGCCGGAGGACTACTCACAAGAAGATGATGCAGGGCTTGATTTGATTGATTTCTATGTTCTTCCGCATTATCTTACAGCACCATTTAAGAAAGTTACCGAGAAAATAATGACTGAGTTTTCGGATTTGAATCTATGCCCAATTAACAACCGTCAGGGAATTGTAATTGATGGTGAAGGTTCAAAGGTTATTTGCAAAGACTAATTTGAAAATTCAAGTTTGTCGAACTGATAAAATCCCTTTAGGAACTAAAGGGCGCACTACTCTCTGTCGAGAGTAGTGCGTCCTGCGGAGCTTCATTCTCGGTCAGCAGAAGAAAACTGCTCGACCGAGCATGTTTCGTCACTTCGTTCCGTCAAGGTGGCTACACCCCCTTGCGACGCTTGTGCGTCTATCCCTTGTGGACTTGCCGTCCGCAAACAGCATGAAATGCTGTTCGCCGCCAGCAAGTTTGGAAAAACAAATACCGAAAATCAGACCGTTTGGCCATAAAAAAATCCCCCTAAAGCAGTTTGGTTATTTACCTTGTCTGCTTTAGGGGGATCATATCACATTTGGCGCGTGTGTCTTTTTTGTTGCGGCATACGGAGAAAAAGTGTTGAGGGAACGGAAGTGATCATTGGAGATATTCGCGGTGTGTTTTTTCGCCGCACCAGCCCTCTGCACCTTTAGGAACTGAGCCAACCGCAGAGCCTAATCGGATCCGTATGTTCCCGGTGCCTGCTATTTTCTCAAGTCGATCCCGCGGATCTGCTGACGGAGCGGAAGTACGGAGTAGGGGGCGACGGAGAATTCATCGACGCCCATCTTAAGGAAGGTCTCCGTGATGGAGAGATCACTGCCGAGCTCACCGCACATACCGACCCAGATGCCGGCTTTGTGTGCATTTTCTACCGTCATCTGGATGAGCTTTAGGACGGCAGGATGATGCGGATTGAAGAAATCGGTCAGGTTGCGGCTAGTGCGGTCGACGACCAAGGTGTACTGCGAGAGGTCATTCGTGCCGATGGAGAAAAAGTCGACTTCTTTCGCGAGCTTGTCGCTGATGAGTGCAGCAGCCGGTGTCTCGATCATGATGCCGATCTCCATCTGCTTATCGTAAGCGATGCCTTTCTTATCGAGCTCCATCTGGACTTCCGTCAGGATCTCCTTCGCCTTCCACACCTCCCAGACGGAAGTAATGAGCGGGAACATGATGGCTGCTTTGCCATAGGCGCTCGCACGGAGGATGGCACGGAGCTGGACTTTGAAGATCTCAGGACGCTTCAGGGAGATGCGGATCGCGCGCAGACCGAGCGCCGGATTATCCTCTTTCGGCAGATGGAAAGCGGAGGCTTCTTTGTCTGCGCCGATGTCGAGGGTACGGATGATGACACGCTTGCCGGCCATGGTCTCGATGGCGAGTTTATAGATATTGAATTGTTCTTCTTCCGACGGCAGTGTTTCACGGCCCATGTAGATGAATTCGCTGCGGAAGAGGCCGATGCCTTCCGCGTCATTCTTGAGGACGGCAGAAAGGTCGGAGGCAGAGGAAACGTTCGCTGCGACTTCGATGCGGTGACCGTCGATCGTTTCGCTCGGAAGGCCCTTCAGCTGCTGCAGGAGCTCTTTCAGGTGGATGCTCTGGCTCTGTTTCTCTTTCATACCGGAGAGGATAGCCGGTGTCGGTTCGAGGTAGACAACGCCGGAGAAGCCATCAATGACAGCGGTCTTCCCATCGTGGGAGGCATCGACATCCGTCCCGGTCGCAACGATCGCAGGGACGCCGAGCGCACGAGCGAGGATCGCGGTATGTGAAGTCGGAGTGCCTTCCTTCGTCACGAATCCTAAGATCTTTGTCGTGTCCATCTGAATGGTCTCGCTTGGTGTGAGGTCATCCGCATAGAGGATGCAGGGCTCATCTGAGGAGAAGAGCGCCTGCTTCTGACGGAGCGTGCGGAGCAGGATGCGGGCGACTTCCTCAAGGTCGGCGATCTGGCCATGGACATAGTCATCCGGATCCGCTTCATAGATACGAGTGAAGTTTTGCTCTGCCTGCTGGACGGCGTACTCTGCATTGACGCTCTGCTTCCGAATGATAGACTTGACAGCGTCAACGAATTCAGAGTCTGTCATCATCTGCTGATAGACTTTGAAGATAGAAGCGTTATCCAGACCGACATGAGAGATCGCTTCCTGATAGAATTCCTTCATCTTGACAGCGGCTGCATTGCGCGCGGAGTCAAAGCGTGCGACTTCGGTCTCCGGTTTTTCGATTTCTGTGCGGGCGAAATCCATCGGCTGGTGTCGGAAGACACGCAGCGGGCCGATCGTGACCATGCCGGAAATACTTTTGCCATGAATGGTAAGCATAGGTGGTATCCTTTCGTTTTGTATTTGTAAATCAATCGGGCTCAAGGGGCGTTTCTACAAGCCTTTTTATTTCAATTCTCTATTCCCTTTCGACATTCCACGCCCTTGTCGTAGTAATGCCGGATCTTTTTCATTTCTGTGATGAGGTCGGCGGCGTCAAGAATGATCTTCGGTGCATTTCTTCCCGTGAAGACGAGTTCGCAGTCCGTGCTTCTGGCGGCGAGGATGCGCTTCGTATCCTCCTCGGTCGCAAGGTCATACCAATAAGCCATGTTGTATTCGTCTAAAACAACGAGATCATAGTCTTTGGAGACTGCTTTGACCGCATCCTCGATCCCCTTGAGGACCATGTCGCGATATTCTTTCGGCGGATGTCCTGCGGGGTAGACGCGCAATGCGGAGCCCCAGGCTTTGATCTCTTCTTCTGAGAGCATACCTTCTTTGGCAATGAAATATGGTTTACCCAAAGTAATGAGCGTCAGGCCCGGAAGTCCCTGCAGGATCTTCTGCTCGGAATAGGCGAGTGACTTCATAAACTGAATAAAACAGACTTTCTTTCCGGCACCGACGGCACGGACGGCAAGTCCGATGGCAGCGGTGGTTTTCCCTTTTCCGTCGCCTGTATAGACTTCGATATATCCTTTCATAAAAGACCTCCTTTTGGAAATCTGATCTTGAAGGAATGATGAGTTAAAATGATCGGCATCCCTTCCATGGATAACTATATTATACAATATGAAGGGAAGAGATGGAAAGAAGAGGGACTCACGACTAAGAGACATCCGATGGCCTGTCATGATCCCTCCTCTTGGTCATTTGGCGTGAAAAAAGAGACCTTTTCCTCTCTGGGACAGAAGGAGCGCTTGAGGGATACTAAAAGGGAAAACCAGTGATCCCCATCGAAGTGACCTGACTCCGCTCTTTACTTGTCTGTGGGCAAACTATCTGCGGGGCCGGCTCTCGCCGGGGAATCCGTATTGGCATATTTCGGCGTGATGTATTATAATGTATAAGACTAATTGTAAAAAATATTTGTAGAAATCTTTATATACATGTATCGCCGCGACGCTGCCCTGCTGTGATGCCTCTGGATCTATGGGCGGCCAAAGGGTAGAGGCATGATAGATGAATATAAGAAATTCATCGGGGTACTGATCCTGGTCATTGCGGCCGCGGTCTCTGTATTCGTGATGAAGACGTACTACCCGGAATTTTATGACCAGACGATTCAGCTGACACTGGCGGGGGATATTGATGGCTTAGGTGATTATATCTCCTCTTTTGGCTATGGAGCCTTTGCGGTGAGTATTGGGCTTTTGATTTTCTGTAATGTCTTCGGGATCCCGACGATCCCCTTTCTTACAGTGAACGGAGCTCTTTTTGGTCTGATTCCGGGACTGGTGATCTCCTGGCTGGGGGAAGTCTTGGGCATCGAGCTGAGTTTTCATATCGGGCGTATCTTCTTTAGACAGGAAGCGAGAAGCTTCATCGAGAAGCGGCATATGCTTGAGAAGCTCGATAAGTACAGCAGCGTGAAGCATATGATACTTACGAGGGCGATTCCCTATTCGCCGAATATTCTCTTCACGGCGGTTGCGGTGGTGTCGAAGCTGTCATCGAAGGAGCATTTCAAGGCGACGCTCATCGGAAAGATCCCCTCGGTCGTGATCGAGGTGGTCTTGGGACATGATCTCATTTATTTTCAGGAGCACAGCACGCGTTTCATCCTGCTGTTCCTTCTGCTGATCGGCGGCTGTGTGTCGCATCGGATGTATAAGAAGAAACATCCCAACAGGGATGAATAAAGGGGCTGTGAAATAATAGCTCTATGAACACAAAAAAGGACTTTCGATTTTTG
>ERZ1034730.501-NODE-501-length-13963-cov-22.489862_pt1 | contig 13963 bp, 11 predicted proteins | sample MGYA00520650_ERZ1034730 | MGnify/ENA primary metagenome ERZ1034730 (study PRJEB33766, sample SAMN09781702) | gut metagenome | biome: gut microbiome | host: Homo sapiens | place: Madagascar | study: EMG produced TPA metagenomics assembly of the PRJNA485056 data... | reverse complement strand
AAAAATATATATATTTATGATTCATATATAGGTAAAAAGGTGGAAAATTGGGACAAAAAAATCGCCTCAATATTAACTGTTAAACAGTTAAGGTGTTAAACTGATTTATCTAAAAAACACTAAATATTGCCCTAGGGTAACTTGCCTTTGGGTAATATTTTGTATTTTTGCATTTCTAATAAGAGTATCATTCTCGCTTAGCTAGCTTTCCTGCTTATTGGGCAGGTAACAAAACTGCCCTCCCAGTATTTCTTGCTAACAAGAACAAAATACCTCTGATATAGAGAAATAAAGAAGATAAAAACAAAAATAAGATAATGGCAAACGATAATAAAGGCCTGACGCCAATGATGAGACAATTCTTCGAGATGAAAGCCAAGCATCCCGAAGCATTGCTGCTTTTCCGCTGTGGCGACTTCTACGAAACTTACTGCGAAGATGCGATTGAGGCATCCCGTATACTCGGCATCACTCTGACCCGCCGTAACAATGGCGGATCGGCTGGCGGTGCAGAGATGGCTGGATTCCCACACCACGCTCTGGATACTTACCTGCCTAAACTGATCAGGGCTGGTAAGCGAGTGGCTGTGTGCGACCAGCTCGAAGACCCTAAGAAGAAGCGACAGGAGATAAAGGGAAAGAAGGGACTCAGCCAGATGGACAAGATGGTGAAGCGCGGCATCACGGAACTGGTTACGCCAGGCGTGGCGATGGGCGATAACGTCTTGAACTACAAGGAGAATAACTTCCTGGCAGCCGTCCACTTTGGGAAGACTTCTTGTGGCGTGAGCTTCCTCGACATCTCTACGGGAGAGTTCCTGACTGGTGAGGGAACATACGACTACGTGGAGAAGTTGATGGGCAACTTCCAACCTAAGGAGGTGCTTTATGATCGTGCGCATAAGAATGATTTCGAGAAATATTTCGGTACCAAGTATTGCACCTTCGAACTGGACGACTGGGTTTTCACCGAGCAGACTGCCATGCAGAAGCTCTTGGGACACTTCAAGACCAAGTCCTTGAAGGGCTTCGGTGTGGAGCACCTGAAGAATGGTATCATCGCCAGTGGTGCCATCATGCAATACCTGGAGATAACCCAGCATACACAGATTAATCATATCACGGCGCTCTCTCGCATCGAGGAGGATAAGTTCGTGCGCATGGACCGTTTTACCATCCGCAGCTTGGAGTTGGTGGCTCCGATGCAGGAGGATGGTTCTTCGCTGCTCAATGTCATCGACCGTACGGTGACGGCGATGGGAGGCCGTATGCTTCGCCGTTGGCTCGTATTCCCCCTGAAGGATGTTCGCCCTATCAACGAGCGTCTCGACATCGTGGAGTATTTCTTCAAGGAACCAGAGTTCCGCCAACTGCTCGACGACCAGCTGCATCGCATTGGCGACTTGGAGCGTATCATCTCCAAGGTGGCTGTGGGCAGAGTTTCGCCTCGTGAGGTGGTGCAACTGAAGAATGCCTTGGAGGCTATCCAGCCCATCAAGACTGCCTGCCAGCATGCCAAGAATGAAGCCCTGCAGCGAGTGGGTGAGCAGCTGAATGTCTGCGAAACCCTTCGCGACCGCATTGCCAAGGAGATTCAGCCCGATCCTCCACAGCTCGTGAACAAGGGAGATGTCATCGCCGATGGCTATAATGCCGAACTTGATGACCTGCGCTCCATCAGTCGTCATGGCAAGGACTATCTGCTCAAGATACAGGAGCGAGAGATAGAGCAGACGGGCATCTCCAGCTTGAAGGTGGGCTATAACAATGTGTTTGGCTATTACCTGGAGGTGCGCAACACCTTCAAGGACAAGGTGCCTGCCGAGTGGATTCGCAAGCAGACCTTGGCGCAAGCCGAGCGATATATCACCCAAGAGCTGAAGGAATATGAGGAGAAGATATTGGGAGCCGATGAGAAAATATTGATTTTGGAGGCGCAGCTCTTCAATGAGTTGATAGCCTCGATGCAGGAGTATATCCCTCAGATCCAGATCAATGCCAACCTCATCGCCCGTTTGGATTGTCTGCTTTCCTTTGCGAAGGCATCGGATGAGAACCGCTATGTGCGCCCTATCATCGATGATTCGCAGGTGCTCGACATCAAGCAGGGCAGACACCCTGTGATAGAAACTCAGTTGCCGCTGGGCGAGCGATATGTGCCAAATGATGTGCTGCTGGATACTGAAAAACAGCAGATTATGATGATTACGGGTCCTAATATGGCAGGTAAGTCTGCTTTGCTTCGCCAGACAGCTCTCATCGTGTTGCTGGCTCAGGTAGGCTGCTTCGTGCCAGCCGAGAGTGCCCGTGTGGGCTTGGTGGATAAGATATTCACCCGTGTGGGAGCCAGTGATAACATCTCGCTGGGCGAATCTACCTTTATGGTGGAGATGACCGAGGCTGCCAATATATTAAATAATGTGTCGCCTCGCTCCCTGGTTCTCTTCGATGAGTTGGGGCGTGGTACATCTACCTATGATGGTATCAGCATCGCCTGGGCCATCGTGGAGTATCTGCATGAGCACAAGAAGGCGCAGGCTCGCACCCTCTTCGCCACTCATTATCACGAGTTGAACGAGATGGAGAAGAACTTTCCTCGCATCAAGAATTTCAATGTGAGTGTGAAGGAGGTGGATGGCAAGGTTATCTTCCTGCGCAAGTTGGAGCCGGGAGGCAGTGAGCACTCCTTCGGTATCCATGTGGCAGAGATAGCCGGTATGCCACGCAGCATCGTGAAGCGTGCCAATGTCATCTTGAAGCAGTTGGAGGATGACAATGCAGGCGTAGGTGGTGCTGGCAAGCCGAATGTGCAGCACATCGATGAGCCTAAGGATGGCGTGCAGCTCAGTTTCTTCCAGCTCGATGATCCTGTGCTCAGCCAGATAAGGGATGAGATATTGGGTCTTGATGTCAACAATCTCACGCCAGTTGAGGCTCTCAACAAGCTCAATGACATCAAGAAGATTTTGCTGGGGAGATAAAAACAATACGGAAATAAAAGTTCACGAATATGAGAAAGTATTCTGAGCTTTGGATATGACTTCAGTTATAGCAAGGGGGTGGAAAAGAAGAGGCATCTCATAGCACTTGGGCTGTGAGATGCCTCTTTCCTTATAATATATATATATATAATAAGGTGTAACTTTTATTCTTCCTTCGTATCTGCCACAATCTGTGGACCGCGAACCTTGTCCTTCACGCCCAGTCCCTTCTTGATCTCGATGTTTACGCCATCGCTCAGTCCGGTAGTTACCTGCTTGCGCTCGTAAGTCTTCTTCTCGCCGCTGCCCTTCACGATATATACAAAGGTGGAGTCGCCGCTAAACTCGATGGCACTCTCGGGCACGGTGAGCACATGCTGTGCCTTAGCCAATACTATCTCGGCATTGGCACTGTAGCCAGAGCGAATCTTGCCGCCCTTGACCGAGCGAACGGCTGCCTTTACCTCAAACTGGTTGGCACCATTGTTCTCCACAGCCTTAGGAGAGATGTACTCCAGGTCGGCATCAAACTTCAAGTCTTGCATGGCACCGATGGTTATCTTCATCGGCATGCCTACTACCAGATTGCCCACCTCCGTCTCGTCGATGTTGCCACGGAAGATGAGGTCGTTCATGTTAGCCACGCTGGCGATGGTGGTACCATCATTGAATGTATTGGCGAGAATCACGGAGTTACCCACCTTGACTGGGATGTCGAGGATAATGCCCGATATGGTAGAGCGGATAAGGGTGGATGAGGCGCTGGCATTGCTCTTCGATACGCCATCACGTACCACTTCCAGGGCGTCTTCGGCTGCCACTACTTCTTCCTTAGCCTGCTTCAGGGCTTGCTTTACCTTGTCAAACTCATCGGCACTTACTAACTGCTTCTTGAAGAGCTGCTCCTCTCTGCCATAGTCCACCTGCGCTTGTTTCAGGTTGATGCCAGCCAGGCGCACACGAGCCTGGGCACTGCTCAGCTGCCCCATGTCGGGGATGACCTTTACCTTGGCGATGACCTCGCCCATCTGCACGTAGTCACCAGCCTGCTTGCATATCTCGGTGATGATACCGCTGATCTGAGGCTTCACGTTTACCTCGTTGCGAGGCTCTATCTTACCCGTGATGACAGTGGTTTTCAGCACATCGCCCATCTTCGGAGTAAACTCGGTATACTCCACAGGCTTAGGCTGCGACTTCTCATAGAGGAACACGAAGGTTCCGATGAAAATCAAGGCGACTATCGCCGCTACGATCAATTTTGAATACTTCTTATACATTGAATTTTGAATTTTGAACGTTGAACTTTATGATTACCTGATGAACTCTGAGATATTGACTTGAAGCATTTCATAAAGTTCAATGTTCAAATCTCAAAGTTCAAAGTTATTCATTCGTCTCTCATCGCATCCACAGGCTTGATGCTCATGGCTCGCCAGGCTGGTGCCAGTCCTGCCAGTGCGCCTAGGATGCATATCAGGATGGCTGAGAATATCGCTGTCCAGAAGTTTACCTGGAAGTGGGCGGTCAGTATGCCATCCGTGGTGTTTGCCATCTCCAGCATCTGGAGTATCGCCACGCCAAAGAGGATGCCGCTCATGCCTGCCACCAAGGTGAGGATGATGCTCTCGGCGATGATCTGGGAGAGTATCATCTGCGGCGTGGCTCCGATGGCTCGGCGGATGCCTATCTCCGTGGTGCGCTCCTTCACGGTTACCATCATGATGTTGCTCACGCCGATGGCTCCTGCCAGCAGGGTGCCGATGCCCACCAGCCAGATGAGGAAGTTGACACCCTTGAAGAGATTGTCGAGCATCTGGAAGAGCACCTCGGTATTGAATACCATCACGCCCTTCTCGTCCGTTGGGTCGATGGAGTGAGCACGGGCTATGATGGTGCGCATGCGAGTGGTTATCTTGCTCATCACTACGCCCGGCTTGCCCGTTACGGCGATGATGTCTACGGCGTTGCCTCGGTTATAGGCTGTGCGCAGCACCGATTGGGGCAGGGTGATGGTCTCGTCGGCACGGCCTCCGAAGTTCACTCCGTTGCCCGAGCGATAGTCCACGCCCACCACGGTATAGTAGGTGGAGTCCACTCGCAGCATCTTGCCGCATGGGTCGCCGCCACCGGGGAAGAGGTTGGTGTATATCTGCTTGCCTATCACGCAAACCTTGCGCTGCTGTCGGTCGTCCATCTCATTGATGTATCTGCCGTAGTACATCTTGGGGGCTGATACCTTGCTGAAGTCGGGACTCACGCCCTGGGTGGAGCCGCTAAACTTCTTGTCGCCATATATCACCGTCTTTCTGCCTCCGAAGAGCATCGGGGTGATGACGTCCAGTTCGGGCATCTGCTGGCGGAGTCGCTGCAGGTCGTTCGTCTCCATGTTCCAGGAGCGTCCCTTGTTAAATCCCTTGTAGGGCTTGGTGGTGTTTTGCGACCATATCATGGCGGTATTGGTGGCGAAGCCCGCAAAGTTGTTTTGCAGCAGCTCCTTCAGTCCCTGCCCGCCACCCATCAGGGCGATGAGCATAAACACGCCCCAGAACACGCCGAAGCCCGTCAATAGGCTGCGGCTCTTGTTCCTCGTGATGGTATCGAGTATCTCTTTATATGTATCTAAGTCGAATCTCATAATCTATCTAAAAACTTCTAACTCCTAACTCCTAACTTCTAACTCCTAACTTCTAACTTACTCCGCTCTCAGCGCCTCTATCGGTCTGATTCTCGCAGCCTTGATGGCTGGGATGAGTCCGGCGATGGTGCCTGCGATGACGATGGTGATGGTGGCGCCGATGCAGGTGCCGATGCCCACCGTAGGATTTACGAACATAGCAGCCTGGAAGAGACCCGTATCTACCGTGGTATGGCCGATGGTGGCATCCATGATCTCATTGGCTGCCACGCCACACACCATGCCGATGTAGCCGAAGAAGGAGGTGATGATGATGCTCTCGGTGATGATGAGCTTCAGGATGCTCCATGGCTTGGCGCCTATCGCCTTGCGCACGCCAAACTCTCGGGTGCGTTCCTTCACGGTGATGAGCATGATGTTGCTCACGCCCACGATGCCACTGAGCAGGGTGAAGAGGCCCACTATCCACAGGGCGGTCTGGATGATGGCGATGCCTTGGTTCATCTGGATATTGTCCATATATCGGTTCCAGAGCCATACGGTGCGCTCGTCGTCGGGTGCCGCCTGATGGTTGTTGTTGAGGCTGGCACGATAGTTCTTCTCGAAAGTCTCATTATCCTCTTCCGTCTTCAGATTTTTGAGGGTAAACTCGATGGTGCCTGCCTCGTCGCCCTTGGCGTAGATGGTCTTCAGGGTGGTGTAGGCGGTGAAGGCATTGGTGTTTTGGCGGGATTCATCGTCCTTGTAGATGCCCACCACCTTGAAGGCTAGGTCGTCCACCTTTACGGTCTTTCCCACCATGGCTCTGTAGTCCTTGGCCAGCTCCTTGGCTTGGCTGCGGCTCATCACCAGCACCTTGCGTCGCTCGGTCTGGTCGATGTCGTTGATGAATCTGCCCACCAATATCTCGGTCTTATCTATCTTGGTGTGGGTTGGAGCCACGCCCGTGAGGGTTTGCGAGGCAACATAGTTGTCGCCGTATACGATGTTCACGCCGGCTTGCTCCAGTTGTCCGCTCACGTCGCCCACCAGATGACCGAAGGTGTGGTCGGTGATGAGCAGGTCCTTGTCGTTGAGCGTGATGTTGCGTCCCTCCTTCAGTCCGTTGTAAGCCTTGGATGTCTGTCCAGGGAATACGAGCATGGAGTTGGCTAGGAATCGGTCGCTCTGTTGCAGTTGGGCATTGATGAGTCCGTTGCCGGCGCCCAGCAGGAATATCAGCATGAAGATGCCCCATGCCACGGCAAATCCCGTGAGCGTGGTGCGCAACTTATTGCGTTTCGACGTGCTCCATATTTCTTTGATTAATTCTCTCATGTTACTTTTACTTTGAACTTTGAATTTTGAACATTGAACTTTATGATTACCTTTGCTTTGAACTTGCTTTATGAACTCTGAAATATAAACTTTATGCATTTCATAAAGTTCAAAGTTCCAAGTTCAATGTTCAAAGTTACTTCACGTAGTCTTTGCTTACCAAGTGGTGGTCATAATTCTCCTCGATGCTGCCGATGAGTCCGTCCTTGATGTGTATCACCTTGTCGGTCTCGTTGGCCACACCGCTCTCGTGGGTTACCACCACGATGGTCATGCCTTCCTTCTTGTGCAGGTCCTTCAGGAGGTCCATCACCTCCACGCTCGTCTTCGAGTCGAGGGCTCCCGTAGGCTCATCCGCCAAGATGATTTCGGGCTTGGTGATGAGGGCACGGGCGATGGCCACACGCTGCTTCTGTCCGCCCGACATCTCGTTGGGGTAGTGGTCTGCCCACTGCGTCAAGCCCAACTTGTCCAGGTATTCCATCGCCAGCTCATGGCGCTTCTTGCGATTCACGCCTTGATAGAAGAGGGGCAGCTCTACGTTCTCCACCGCCGTCTTGAAGGAGATGAGGTTGAACGACTGGAAGATAAATCCTATCATCTTGTTTCTATATTCGGCAGCGCGGGTCTCGCTGAGATCCTTGATGAGCACATCGTTCAAGCGATATTCGCCCGTGTCATAGTTGTCGAGAATGCCCAATATATTTAATAAGGTGGATTTTCCCGAGCCGGAAGCGCCCATGATGGATACGAACTCGCCACGCTCTATGTCGAGATTGATGCCCTTGAGCACATGCAGCGGTTGGGCACCCTGGTAAGTCTTGTTGATGTCTTTTAAGTGAATCATCCTATGTCTTGTTATATATTCTGTTTTATTTATACTTTGTTATTTAATATCGCCATTTCTGGGATATTATTGTTCTTTAGACGTATCGGGGATAAATAAAGTTGCAGATGCAGGTACTTTTATTTAGTTCCTCACTGGGGCACAATAGTGCCCTCACCGAGGGCACTTTAGTGCCGTGGGGAGGAACATATCTGGGCATCGAGGTTAGCCTTCCGGAGTATACAACACAGTTTGCGTTTTCTACCTCACACCTCACTAGGCGTACCTTAACCCATTGAATATTAGAGAGTATAACCTTGTGAGGTGTCGCCTCCGACACCTCACGCACACCTCACAACACCTCACACTTTAGGAGCTATTGCTGGGAAGGCAGGTTTGTTACCTGCCCATTGGCAAGAATGCCATTTCTACCAATACCGAGTGTGAGGTGTTGTGAGGTGTATGTGAGGTGTCAATGATGATACTTCACGATAGTAAATTGCTATATATCAGTTAATTGCAGCGATTTTGTGAGGTGTGAGGTAGAAAAGGTAAACTCACATTCTTGAGCGTCTTCTCCAGTTCCTCCTTCACCTCATCCATAGAGATGTCTAGGAGCTTCATCTGTCGGGCAAGCTCAGGCAGTCGTTCCTTTATAAACTCTTTCTTCCTGGCCTTTTTGATTTGCTTCTTGGCTCCTGCCGCCACAAAATATCCCAGACCTCGCTTATTATAGATGATGCCATCGCCAGCCAAGAGGTCGTACGACTTCACGGTGGTGTTGGCGTTCACCTCTAGCAGCACGGCATATTCCCTGACGCTCGGTATTCGCTCGTCTTCCTTGTACTTGCCCGCCAGGATTTCATCGCTCAATCGTTCGGCTATCTGTACGTATATTGCTTTATCGTTACTGAAATTCATAATCTTCAAATTTTAATTCTTAGATGTTGATCCACTTGTTGCAGATAACCTGCATGCGGGTGAAGAGCTTGTAGGATGCCCAATAGTTGAAGGCAGCCAAAGCCAGGAAAACAAAGAATGCTGTAATTGTTATACAATAGTCAGCTGTGGAACCATTGCTGAAGTTAATATGACTGAAGAAATCAAAAACTCCAGCTTCTCCTAATTTGTTGATTGTGTATCCCAAAATCATACTAAGAAGAATGCCCGTGCAAGCTGTTAGCAAAACAGGCAACTTGCGATAGAATGTTCCGCCAAGTGTTGCGAAAGAATGGGAAAATAGTATGAATGAATAGAGGGTAATCCATTTCAGCCAGTCGTTGTCGAAAGGGTGAATTGTGGAAATAATATGGCTGAGCACAGTCCAGGTGATGCTGATATGAAAATCTGGAGTGATGATGAAACTAAAGATGAACTGTATAACATCGGCCAAGATTACTGCTGCAAAAAGTTGAACCAAAACACCGATACTCATCATGAGTAGTCGGGCCACAAACTTCTCTAGATTACAAGCAGGAAGCATCAGGAAACTCTCTCTTTGCAATTTAGTCTTCATGTTATTGAATATACAACTTGCCAAGACGTAGAACGCGATGAATGCTATTACAGAAAAGAACATGCAAACACTTACCTGGTATTGATGACCAGCCTGCTCTACATCGGTTGAGTTAAGCCAATATCTCATGCTAAAAAGTCGCAATACACAATAGATGGAAATGCTGATGGCGAGACCTGCTGTAGCTCCAAGATGACGCTGCCAGTTGGTGAGAATATCCCAACGAAGTACCATGCTTAATCTATGTAAATCGAAATTCTTTTTCATAATCGTCTAATTTTTAATCGTTTAATTTTCCATTAATTACTGCATTGAAGAGCAACTCCAGGTTCATCTGTGTTTCCTGTTTTCCCTCCTGTCGCTTGCAGATGGCGGCATTGCCCTGCAGGGTTGGCTCGGCGTAGAGCACGGTGTCGTCCATCTCCTGTGGGTTGCGGTACTCGAAGATGTATTTCTCGCAGATGTCTGAAACCGATGCATCGAGCAGGAGCTGGCTCTGGTTCATGATGATGATGTGGTCGAGCAACGACTCTACATCGTGCACCTGATGAGTAGAGATGATGAGGGTGCGGTCTTCCGTCATGTTGTTGGCGATGACCTTACGGAACTGGCTCTTCGATGGGATGTCGAGACCATTGGTTGGCTCGTCCATCAGAAGAAAGCGGGTACCCGTGGCGAGTGCGAAACTCATGAATACCTTCTTCTTCTGTCCCATCGAGAGTTCGTTCAACTTGAGAGAGAGTGGTAAATCAAAATCCTTGAGGCAACGGTCCAGCACTTCCTGCGAGAAGTTAGGATAGAACCCCTGGTTCATCTTCACGTAGGTGGCGAGGGAAACGTTGGGCAGTTCAAATTCCTCGGGCACCATGAAGATGTCCTTCAGCATCTCGGCTTTGCGTTCTTGTGCCGAAATGCCATCCACGAGAATGGTACCTTGTTGCTGGCGGAGCAATCCGCTGATAAGATAGAGCAGGGTGCTCTTACCTGTGCCGTTCTTGCCGAGCAAGCCATATATGTTGTTTTCCTTCAGTGTCAAGGAGAAGTCTCTGAATACGAGGTGCTTGCTGCCCGGGTATCTGTAGTCGATGTATTGAATCTGTATCATACCTTTGTGTCTTTTAAAAAGTTATAGTTTCTCTAGTCCCATCCTGTGGTAAGTGCTCCTAAGTAGCTAGCTGTTTTAGTGTACTACCTCAATAGGACACTACAAAGGTAATCTTTTCTTGAATACGATGCAAGTTTTTCGCCCATTATTTTTCGACTTTAACACATAGTTAACAATTCTACATTATTATATAAAAAACAAGAGTTAGAAATTAAGCAGCCTTAACTCCTAACTCCAAACTCCTAACTTCTAACTTCTCAAATGTATTTCATCAGGATGTCCCAGACAGCGATGATATGACAGATGCTACCGGCAAGAACGAAGAAGTGGAACACGGAATGCATGTATCGCTTCTTGTTGATGCTATAGAATACGGCACCCGTGATATAGCATACACCCTCGGCGATGATCCAGACCACGGTGGCTGGGGTAACCGAGTCGATGAGCGGCTTGAATGCTACCAATACCGAGAGCCCCATGCCCACGAAGCAGAGCGTCTCCAGATTGCTGTGGTCCTTGAGCTTGGCAAAGCTCATCACAGTGCCAGCTACGGCGCAAGCCCAGATAAAGATAAAGAGGCTCCAGCCCCAGTAGCCCTGGTCGCGCAGGGCGATGAGCGTGATCGGAGAATAAGAACCGGCTATGTGCCAGTAGATGGCGGCGTGATCCCACTTGCGCAGTCGCTCCTTCCACTTGCTCCAGGCCGAGAGTGCATGGTAAGTGGTAGAGGCGATATACGACATGAGCATACCGAAAAGGTAGAGGATGATGCCAGCCGTGGCCCATCCATTGTGCTCCGAGAAGCACCAATATAAGAAGATGATGCCGAAGATGCCTCCCAAGAGGATGCCGCCGGCATGCGACCAAGAGTTCCAAAGCTCTTCCTTATGACTGAAGTGTATTTTGAGTTTCATATTTCCTATTGTCTATGTTTGCGTTATATTCTTTGTTATTATCTCGTCGGCAAAGGTACGAAGAAATATCAGAATATCGTTCTTTTTTATGAAATCTTTCATTTCGATCACCCTTTTTCTTTGCTTTATTTGTCGAATGCTTGTCCTTTTCTGCTTTTGGCAGAAAATAAATCAAAAAAGTATAGCAACTTATCGGTTATTTTGTTAATTTTGCACCGTAATCTTAATTTAAGAATAACTAACAACGTATATATGATGAAGTTAAAATCACTAGCACTTATTATGATGACCATCGCCATGCCAGCGATGGCAGAGCAGGTTTTGGTGAATACCAAGGGCATGTCGCTCATCCTGGATGTGGAGAACGGCAAGCCAGCGCAGTATCTCTACTTCGGAACCAAGTTGAATAACGCTGATTTGCAGAATCTTAAGGTGGCTACCGATGGCAGAATGGATGCTTATCCTGCCTATGGCCTCAATACCCCTGCCGAGGCTGCACTCGCCATGCGTCATAGCGATGGCAATCTCTCTACTTCGCTCGTTGCCACCGGCAGCGATACCAAGAGCGAGGGCAATGCCACCGTTACCACCATCCACCTCAAGGATCCTGTGTATAATATTAAGGTGGATTTGAAATATCGTGCATATAATGATGTGGACATGATAGAGGCTTGGACCGAGATAGCCAATGGCGAGAAGGGCACAGTTACCCTCACCACCTTTGCTTCTGCCATGCTCCCTATCCGCCGTGGCGACGTATGGATGAGCCATCTCTCTGGTACATGGGCTGCCGAGGCTCAGCTGCATCATGAGAAATTGGCTCCGGGCGAATTTGTGATTCGCAACAATGATGGCACCCGCAATTCGCATACCGACCATGGCGAGGTGATGTTCTCGCTTAATGGTAAGGGACAGGAGAATACAGGCGATGTCATCGGCGCAGCCCTGGAATATAGCGGCAACTACAAGCTCAAGACTGTGACAGATGATACGGAATATCATTATTTCTTCGCTGGCATCAACGAGCAAAACTCTGAGTATCATCTCAAAAAGGGCGAGACTTTCAAGACTCCTGCCTTGGCGCTGACCTATTCTACTGAGGGACTGAGCGGAGCGAGCCGCAACTTCCACAAGTGGGGCAGAAAGTATATCCTGGCCCATGGCGACAAGGAGCGCGACATCCTCTTGAACTCTTGGGAGGGCGTATACTTCGACATCAACCAGAAGGGCATGGATCAGATGATGGCTGATATCCACTCGATGGGCGGCGAGCTCTTCGTGATGGACGACGGTTGGTTTGGCAAGAAATATCCTCGTAAGACCGACAACTGCGCCCTGGGCGACTGGGTGGTAGATACCAACAAGCTGCCTGAGGGCATCGAGGGATTGCTCCGTGATGCCAAGAAGAATGGCGTGAAGTTTGGCATCTGGATAGAGCCTGAGATGACCAACAGCGTGAGCGAACTCTACGAGAAGCATCCAGATTGGATCATCAAGGCTCCTAAGCGTGATGCCGTATTGGGTAGAGGCGGTACGCAGCTGGTGCTCGACCTCTCTAATCCTAAGGTGCAGGACTTCGTATATAGCGTGGTAGACAATTTACTTACTAAATATCCAGATATAGCTTACATCAAGTGGGATGCCAACATGCCTATCATGAATCATGGTAGCCAGTATCTCTCTATGGCTGACCAGAGCCATCTCTACATCGCATACCATGCGGGCTTTGCCAAGGTAATGGATCGCATTCGTGCCAAGTATAAGGATGTGGTTATCCAGTGCTGCGCCAGTGGTGGCGGTCGTGCCAACTGGGGATTCCTCCGCGGTTTCGACGAGTTTTGGGTAAGCGATAATACCGATGCCCTGCAGCGCATCTACATGCAGTATGGCACTAGCTACTTCTTCCCAGCCATCGCCATGGCTAGCCATATCTCGGCTGTGCCTAACCATACCGTGTTCCGCACCACATCCCTGAAGTATCGCATCGACGTGGCCATGAGCGGTCGTTTGGGCATGGAGATTCAGCCTAAGAATATGACCGATGAGGAGAAGGCTCTCTGCAAGAAGGCTATCACCGAGTATAAGGAGATTCGCCCAGTGGTACAGTTTGGCGACCTCTATCGCTTGGTTTCTCCTTACGACAACCAGGGCTTGTCTTCCATTATGTATGTGAGCGAGGCTAAGGACAAGGCAGTGTTCTACTGGTGGAAGCTTGCCAACTTCTACAATTGTCACTTGCCAAGAGTGAAGATGGCTGGTCTTGATGCCAACAAGATGTACAAGGTACGTGAGCTGGATGTCATCGACAACAAGCCTCTCGACTGTGAGGGCAAGTCTTATTCAGGCAAATTCCTTATGGAACATGGCTTGGAAATGCCTTATACTCATGATGTGGATTGGAATAAGAAGGTAGATTGGTCTTCTAGAGTTATCTATCTGGAAGCACAATAAAAAAAACTTTTTGCTCTCGCTGAGGGCTACACCATATTATATTTGCGTGCGCATACGTGCCTGAGTGCAAGTGTGCGCACGTATGCATATATATAATAAGGTGTAGTGTATCATTTAGGTCACGAAAATGCATTAAAGTGTTAAAAGACTGTTAATTTTTAAACTTTTTTCTGGAAATATTTGGTGGATTGCCTAAAAGTTTATACCTTTGCACT
>ERZ1034730.494-NODE-494-length-14068-cov-7.576108_pt1 | contig 14068 bp, 10 predicted proteins | sample MGYA00520650_ERZ1034730 | MGnify/ENA primary metagenome ERZ1034730 (study PRJEB33766, sample SAMN09781702) | gut metagenome | biome: gut microbiome | host: Homo sapiens | place: Madagascar | study: EMG produced TPA metagenomics assembly of the PRJNA485056 data set... | reverse complement strand
CATAGAGGTATCCTTCCTCTCTGATAACATTGAAAGATTGTATGCCTACCGGCAGTTTTCTGTATTCATTGTTTGCCATAATCATTTCTCCTATTCCTTTCTTTATGCGCAAAGATACGGCATTTTTTTGGATTGTGCAAGTTTTTGGCAATTAAAAAGATGTAAATCGTTTCTGACAGGGGGGATTACAAATCCCCAGGTTTGATAAGTCGAACCTTTTTATACGACGGATTGCAAATCATAAGTGGTTGATAGTTTTGTTATTCAATAGAGGTAAATACTATGGTTTTTCAAATTTTTGCATTTTTTTCTTGGAGTTTTCAGAGAAAAATCGTAAATTTGCCATCAGATATCAATTATCTCAATATTTTGCCATGGGTAAATATATTAACCCCTTTACATCTACTTGTCTCTTCCTTTCTTTGACAAGAAGGCTGAAGAATGTGAAAGTGATTTTGACAAATGGATTTATGTATTAAAGCATATGGAAGCATTAGAGAGAATGCCGTTTACGGCACAGAAGAAGATTTTCAAGCGTCTTGCTGAACTGGCAGATTCCCGCTGTCTGAGTCAGGAAGAGCAAGAGAAATATGATGAAAGCTTAAAGGCCGCCGATGATTACTATGGTGTCTTAATGAGCTATTACATGAATGGTATTGATGAAGGTGTTGCCAAAGGTGAAGCTAAGGGTTTTGCCAAAGGTGAAGCAAGAGGTAGTTATCACAAAAGTCTTGATATAGCGAAGAAAATGCTATTAAAGGGTATGGATGATGACTCTATCATGGAACTGACAGGCTTAACCCATGAGCAATTGCATCAATTGAAATCATAAAATTATCAGATACAAGTTCTCCCCATAAGCCAGGCGATAGATGCCTGAACTTATAGGGAGTTTTTTTTGGCTTGAAAGTTATTACCTTACTCTGCCTCATGGTCTTTCTGGGTAACTATTCAGTCATTTAAAAAATACACGTATTCAATGGAGGATTAAAAGTTCTAACTGTAATATCTTATGGAGTAGGGGGATTGCAAATCCCCTGGTTTGATAGGTCGAACCTTTTTATACGACGGATTGCAAATCCGTCGAAACTGCAAGCCACTTTCAAAAGCACTCTTCACCCGTCACCACTCTTCACCCGTCACCACTCTTCACCCACTCTTCACCCGGAAAATCTGCGTTATTCTACAGACCGAATAGGTCGAGCTTCCGTTTCAATTCTGTGCGTAATCCGTGGAGCAAGAATGCTCTGTTAACTCAGCGTAATCCGATGAATAAAAATATCCAGGTGAAGAGTGGGTTGCGAGAGTTTTCAGGCATTATGCAAAAGCTTTTTCCATACAAGAAATACCAAGTCGGCGTTCAATTTCTGCGATGGTTTTGAACGAGAAGTTAGTCTTTCCGGACAAAATTTTGCTTACGTATTGTGGAGTGCATCCCAACCGCTCAGCAATATCAGCTCTTGATAAATTGTTCTCTTGCATGAAATCGACAATTTTTAGCGCAATGCTCTGCGACCATCTTATCCAGGCATTGTTTTCCTGTCTCCACTTGGCTTCATCTACAAATGAAGAGGCTTCATGGCTTTCATGTGCCTCTAAGAATCTTAATGTTTTCTCTTTCATATTTTTATGCAGCATAGTGTATAATGCAAAGATATGAATAAAAACGATTTGTTGCAACTTTTAGGTTGCTTTTTTAATCAAAATTATACTAATCCTATCTTCCTGTTTTTCGAAGTTATCTCGTTAGATGCAATCTTGTAAGTACTATCGCTGCATCTTGTAAGTATTATCGCTGTGCCCTGTAAGTACTATCGCTGTGCCTTGTAAGTGTTATCGTTGCTGCATCGCTTTAACGTAAATAGTCTTCGGAGTAACCTTTACTTGTTGCCAGAAAGCCTAATAGTATAAGCCGGAAAAGCCTATCTCTTCAGCCGCACAACAGCTGTTGTGCGCTTGCATAACAGCTGATATGCGCTCGCCCAACACCTGTTGTGCAAGTGGAAATCAGCTGGTGGGCGGATATTTATTTTAAATCTTCCTTTCTTCCGTGAGGCGTCCCAGCGGATTTGCAATGCGTGAGGTGGCTGTCTTCCGCTAGGCGTCCCAGCGGATTTGCAATCCGCCGTTAAAAAATGTTCGACCTTTTCTTTGCGGATTTGCAATCCGCTGCAACTTGTAGCGATAATCCGCCAGTTTCAAAAATACTCTTCACTCTTCACCGAAGTGGTGTAAGTCGTTGTGTATGAGTTGCTTTGATAGGGTGAAGAGTGCGCTCGACTCTTCACCACTCTTCACCACCCTTCACCCGGAAAAATTTGTGATGATGAATAAAGCAGGTTAAAGTGTCAAACTTGGGTTAAATCAAGACCTTTAACGTTAAAATAATGCAAGAAGTTTGGCGGTGTGAGGGGAATAATGTATTTTTGTATCTTAATTATGTTAAACGTTTTAAAGGAGAAGATTATGAAATCAAGAGCGATAGGATTAAAAGAACCACAGTTAGTGGTTTCAATATCAGACCCATCTTTGGTCAATAAACTTAAAAGTGCCATTCAAATGCTCCATGGAGTAAGTTCTATTTCGGTTTTGAAACCTAAGAAAACGGAATTGGAACTTGCTGAAGAGGATGTTGCTAAAGGTAGAGTTACACAATGGAACTCTGTTGATGAAATGTTTGATACTATTCTTGGTAAGTGATGTATAAATTAGGAACAACTAAAAGATTCGACAAAGCGTTGAAACTTTGTCGCAAGCGTGGCTATCCGATAGAGAAATTACAGAAAGCGATTAACTTATTGGTAGAAAATGGTACTTTACCTTCAGAATACAAACCACATATACTTCATGGTAATCATGAAGGTGAATGGGAAGCTCATATTGAATCAGATTGGCTTTTGATATGGGAACAGAATGATACGGAATTGACGCTGTTGATGTTAACTACAGGTACTCATTCTGATTTGTTTGGCAAAACGAAAAGATAAAATGGATCACCGGCAAAAGGTGAAGAGTGGTGAAGAGTGGTGAAGAGTGGTGCGCCACTCTTCACCTCTCGGAACCCCTGTGTTTATCGGGGTTTCAGGCGATTTGGTGAAGAGTGAAGAGTAAAAAAGAGAGTGGGGATTTTCTCTCCCGACGTATCGTTTTGTGCCTGGCGATGGCACGATATTGCCCGGGTAAAGGGCAATATAATGCCGTAGTGAGGCAATAAGCGACGGAAGCGTCTTTACCATCCGTCAGGACTATCATGATGACCTCTCAGTGACGTCTTGACTCCTTGTCAGGAGTATCCTGACAAAAAGAAGGGCTGGACTTTCTCACGAAAACCCAACCCTTCTTTTTAAAACAGCTGTTTTTGAACTTTATTATAAGTAAAAGATGTTATATTATTTATCACTTATCTTATGTTTATTACAGAACATGTACCAGGCGGATTGGCATGGCCCTGTAAGTCCCGGTGTTTTTACCTGCATTACCGCTGACGAAGCGGAGATTCGACATGGTGCAAATCTTACCATACACATCTAAATAGCGATACCAGAAGCCATACTCAGGACTGGTGGTGTCGAAACCCTGATTTCCTGAGAGTAGCGTGCGGGTCCATAGGCTGACATGGGTGACATTTCTGAAAGCCTCACCCTCCACATATCCTGTGGCTGGCAAATAGATTACGGGCAGCTCCGAATTGTCTGTTGTTATTATCTCAACACTGTTGTACGCCTCGCCCGACAAGGTGTAGCGGGTCTCCTTTTTCAGATTACCGCCGTCTATGATGTCTTGGAACACACTATTCTCGGGAATAGTGAAACCTTGAGGCAGATTGCCGATAAGATTACCTGCATTTGCCTGATCCTGTTTCGCTTTGGCAATATGGAAGTATCCGCCAATAGCACCCTTGTTAGCTTCCAACGCCTTGGTGCCCGGAGCATAGCATCTGTCGCTGGAGGCTCCGAGGTTGCGGTCGAGCACGACGTATGTTTTACTATTTCCTTTCACCTTCACTACACCGTAGTAGAAACGGCCGCTGACATGAGATTGATCAACAGGCGGTTGCTGGTTGCTGTCATCTATCTTGTGGAAGAGTCCACAATGATAAACGGGATACGTGATAGCAATGTCGTGTCCATTCTCCTGATAGGTGATGGTGAAGTCGCCGATCCAGATGTCATAGTTGTCAGCACCGCTGTTCAGCGTCACTTTCCAGTTGCCGTCTCCATTATCCGTTACCTTAAACAAGTTGCTGTTTGCGCCATAAGTCACATCATCACCTTTTTTCATTGAAATCAGATAGCTGAACTCGTTAGTTCCCACCCCGAAGTGCAGACCATCGTTTCTGACAATATCGTTCTGCATATCCTTCGGGCTGATACCTTGAGTACCTGGCAGGAATTTGTTGAAATAGTCATTATATTCTTCCGATGTGCCCACATTGCTTGATGTCACAAGCTTTACGGTTCTGTCAAAACGCTTGAGGTCCTTACCTTTCTGGGTCACGGTTATGGTGCGGGTCAAGTCGCCCGACTTCACGATTACCTTTCCTGTGCGTGGTACCTCAGAGTATTCATTTTTATCTACCGCAATCGAAATCTTATATTTCTTACCTGTAGTAGAGTTTGGACCGTCAGTATCCGGCACGGTGATAGTCTCACTGACCGTGACACCTTTTATCCAGTCACCGGACTTAGAGAAAGTCGGCTTCTCATAGTTCTTGATAGTTGTAACGACAGTGGCGATAATATTCTCATCATTCCATGCGCCGCTTACTTGGTCGCTTACTCCCAGATGGTAGTCCTTGCAGGCTATCATATCGTTAACCAAAGGATTATCATCTTTCACGTCCACCCTCATTCGGTTCTCGGGATATGGGTCTGCAATAGCCCCATCCACTGTGGGCCATCCGTAGGTATTGACGTGCTTGATAGTCACCGTATAAGCATGGTTGCGCAGCAGTGCCATCGGTTTTGTCATGTCGTTGTCGGTAAGGAAGGATACTTTATAGTAAGACTCCACACGATTATATTTACCCTTCACGATGAGATAGGCTTGACCGGCGGCAGTCTCATAGAAAGGTGTTTCGCCTGTCTGCCATCCGCTATTAGCTTTGACTGCATCATCTGGCACATTGACTGCTGCTGCATTATAGTTAAAATCCTTGGGAGCTATGGTTCCCTTGTCTGCAGCTTCATACAACTGGAAACTCTCCAGCTCAAACGTCTTGTCGTCATTGAAATCACTGGATGTAGTCTTCTCATACTTGACGTTTACCTTGGCAAACTGGCGCAGCAGACTGATTTCCGGATTTGCCTTCATCAAGTCTGACACGCTGATCATTCCCCAGCAGACAGGATTCTCTGTGTTGATTGTTCCCGAAATGGCAGCCTTGTCCAAACCACTCTGACATTGAGTATTTGACAAATCGCCGGCATTGGCAACCAGATGAATCATTGTAGCCTTGTTCCTGACTGGCACTTTCACTTTATAACCATCAGAAACAACCTCCCAGCTTGTGATTTTTTGGTTGAAAAGGAGGTTCTTGTCATTATCGTAAGCCACGGCGTTCAGACTTGTCAATCCCTTCTCGCCAGCTCTTGTCAGCTCTTCTTTTGTAAAGTCGGGAAGGTTGATGGTGAGCGTGATACCCCCATCTTCCACCCCATTCTTGTTGCTTGGGGTGGAACCTTCGTTCAAAGTGTCGCTACATGCTGCCAATGTCAGCAGTGCCACTAAAAGAGATATTATCTTTTTCATTTCCTTACTTACTTTACTTGTTTATACATCTGATGGTTTACCTGGATGCCAGCTATTATTGTCATAATATCCTGTATCGTTATACTTCTCATAACTTCTACCTCCGAAAAGGGTATATTTCTCATCATAGACATCCTTTTCAAACTGAAGGACTATACCCTTCACATGATAGCCGTCAACCGCTTTTAACCTTATCGTTGTCTTCCACCAGCCTCCTACTTGTTCGCTATTAAAACTCTTGGCGCTGTGACCATCCCAAGTGTTGTCCCAATGTGTATATTGGTCATTACTTCCTGAGGATGTCGGATTGTCTGTTGCGACACCGAACTTAAACGCCCAGCCTAATACTTTATTCTTGGTATAGACAACATAATTGATATCCTTAACTATCGGCTTCTCATCGAAAATACGATAATAAGGGTCTGTTGTCGGGTCGTAAAGTATCCAACCTTCTCTATCCTCATAGTTAAAAAGGGGGATACCAGGCGCCATGTGCTGAGGGCAGCGGTGAAGGTCCGCACCATCGTTGATGAAGCTGTAGAATATCATCAATGTCTCGCCAGGCTTGATCGGTGTAGTTTCTTTACCGTCGCCATAATCCCATCTATATCCTTTAGCATTTAAATCCATGTCCTTGTAGTACCATCCTGGATTATTCGTGTCCCCAGTCATACCGCTTGGCTCATTATATTTATTATTAAAATACCACACATTTTCTTTAGGTATTGCTGTTCCTGTCGTTTCACCCTTTTGAGAATAAATATATACATTATGTCTACTTGTTTGCATCCCATTGTCCCAACTCCAAGAATCGTTCCAGTTGTTATTGTTATCACCTGTTCCATAGTATTCATCCAAAATACCTTGGAATTGGTTAGTTTTAAACTTGCCATTATTTGACGACCTGTCATTAATGGCACGGAAATAGATACGGTAATCGCCAACCGGAGGTCTTACTGTCACCTTAATGTTTCTGTACTTATAGTTGCTATTATACAAGTCTTTCGAGTGTACTCGGAATGTATGCACTGTAGTTGTTACAGGGTCGGTTGTAGCCTCCACCTGGAATGTTCCCTTGGGAGCGTTTTCATCGGATGTCTTCGATATTTTGATAGTTGAGTTACCAATGGTGGAAGTCAGCTTGTCAGGAAGCACGATACCTCCTAAGTTTGTAACCCAAGTGAATACCTTTGTGTTGGTTTTTGCACTTGCCTCATAATAGATGATTACCTCCAATGGATCAACTTCAAACAGAGGTTCTACATTGTAGTCTACATCCAGATATTTCTTTAGGTTGTTAGCCTTCAGCCATATCTTGGTCTTTCCTTTCGGAGGAAATTGACCTTTCCCATTTCCATAAGCACTCATGGGAATCTCGGGATTAATCCTAAAGGTGATAATATGATTGACCTCATCTCTTTTATCTTCAACGACGAGGGGCTTACCATTAACAATCTCATCGCAACCAAACTCCACATTCACCCAATTTGACTTGTAGGAAATAGAGTCTTCCTCTATGGAGGTTATTTGAGCGCTTGTCTTGTTTACCCACAGTGTGGTATGGCTGAAGTCTGCATCAAGATCCGCAGGTTTCCAGTCCTCGACATAGATCTGGCAGTCGAGGGTGATATTGCCTATTGTCTTCAGGTTACCGATAATCTCGTAGTAGGTACCGCGGGGGAATGTGCGGCGTGGCTCCTTTGGATTGTCGGTGTGGCCCAATGGGATGTTGTAGCTGTTGTCATTGGCGCCAATCATGCTGCTCAGTGTGAGGAACGACTGCTGGTCGTTGGTTTTGATATAGCGCTCAGGCAGATAGTATGTACCCTGGAAGAGCCATTTGTCCTCTATGTTTGAGGGAGCCGCTGCGGCAGTACCCACAGCAGTGATTACATCCGCATTGCTCTTGTTCTTGTTGGTGTCGTCGCGTGTCCAATCAGAGAAGAATGATCCTGCGGCGCTGGCTTCAGAAGATTGCTTATACATTTTGGAACCGCTAATTCCGCTTACGTCCTCTTTGTCAGAAGCGTAGAACTTTCCTCCCCATACCAAGCTAGTGGATTGAGAGAGATTATTTGCTGTAATATCATTTATCTTCAGACCGTTGGTCTTCAGAGCCTCCTGCATCTCAGAGTCAGCAGGGTCGAAGAGCAGGTTGAGTTTTACCTTGACACAGGTGAACTTCAAGTTGGCAACAATGTCGGTGGTCTTGCTATCACCAGTGATGTTGGTATCCTTTAAGGGTTCATAAATCATAGGGATATTGCCACAGGCAGGCATGCCGGGCTTACCTTCGGGGAGGTAATTCAGTACTACCTTTTTGAGTTTGTCCTCTGTGTCGATGGTCTCCTGAGCCTTCAATACATCCTCCATGTTGGCCACAACATAGATGCGGTAAGTGCCGGGGTCGATTCGCAGCGTATATGTGGCTACATCCACACCTCCTTCAAAATTGCCAGGCTCATAGAACGAGGTACCGGGAGCACCGAGATACTCATTGAGCAATGTGCCTTTGCCGTCTATAGGGAAAGCGAAAAGTCGGAGGCTGTTGATGCGGCACTCTTCTTCTGTGGCATTATAAGTTAAGTTTTCTGCCGGGTCTGATTCTCCTGCACGAGTGCCGTTGCTGTGTACCAATGGCACGAGGACTTGCAGGTTGCTTGACGAGTTGGGGGTATATCCGTTACCCTCCAACTCGTCGGTACAACTAACTGCAAATAAACTAGTCAACAACCAAACTATGAAACCTATATAGATATGAAATCTTCTCATGATAACTTTGTCTTTTACTTTACTAATATCAATAGTTTAATTTCGACAAAGCGGAATCAGATTATAAGTCGGCTCGCTGTATGCGCTTGCTCCAATCGAGGATGGAGATGCCCAACTTAACGTATTGCCACTTGTCGCCTTTCAGGAAAAAGTCCAGCTTGTAGTCGTATTCTCTGTCCAGGAACTCCTGTGCCGAATAATTCAATGCTTCGAATGCTCCACGACCCTGTGCCAGAAAATCGGCTAGATTGATGCGGACCACTTCTTCGCCCGTCTTCTTGTTCCAGATGCTCAGTATCGCATTCTTGTCGTTCTCGGTTGCTGGATGCAACACGAGGCGGGAGAACATCATGGCGGCGTGAGCGGTACGCTCCTGTACGGTACCCTCCGGAGTGGTGAACTCGGTGGTCCAGGTCTTGTATGGGGTGTATGTCAACTCCTCGTCTGGGAGGAGAGAATTGTCGTAATTGATGTAGCCATTGGCATCAGTTATCTGATAACTGAAGTCTTCGGCGTGGATGTCGGCTGGTTCGTCCAGCTGATGCAGACTGATGGTGAGCTGCTTGGTGTCTCTGATGAGACTGATGGTATGGTGGGTAATCTGAAGATCCTTCACCTCTACTGTTTCGTTGCTCAATCCCTGCCAGAGGGTATCGAGCGGAAGTGCCTGGTTTTCTACCTTTCCGGCATTTCTGTCGAGTCGGGTACGGAGTTTTTCGATGCTTTCTCCTGCTGCTGGAGCTTCGATGTGGAATTTGGCACCAGCCTGTGACAGTGCCTCTTCGTATTTCTTCTGGAAGGCGAAGGTGGCGAAGCGGTATTTGCCAGGTTGCAAGTCTATGCGCATGGCATAGTTAGGGTCTTTGAGGGGTTGGGATTTTCCCTCGTTGGCTGCATCCTGGCGAGCCACTAGGTTGCCCTGCTCATCGAAGATGAACACGCAGACGCCGCCTACATGATCGTTGAACATATCAGCGCGCTGGACGTTGTAGTCGTACTTGAACTGCAAGTCAACTCCCATATCGCAAGGAGGGAGGTCGTCGTGCATCAAGTCGTTGCAGCTGCAGAGCATGCTGCCGAGAGCGACGATGCTGCTGAATGCTGCCGTGCGGCTGATAGCAGCCATGCTGTCGAATCCCCATTCCATGCGTATATTCTTGATCCAACTATGTAACTTATTGTTTGCCATGATGCTTTTTGGTTATTATATAATGTTTCAGAATATCAGGTTGTGTTTCTAGCTTCCACTATGGTGAAGCAGAAAACACAACTCGTATGGTTGAACGCAGGCGGGAGCCTAAGCTCCGCCTTTCGTTGTTATACTCGATTACAAATCTACATTCTGTGAACGCTTAGCCCAGTCGAGGATCTTAACCTCAACGTTGATGTACTGCTCGTTCTCATCGTCGGGATCTGTTGGATTAACCTTAGGAACGTCAGGATAACCAGGACCACTAACGCTATTTACAGAAAGCTCGTACCAGTTGTTGCGGAGCACACCGTAACGACCAAGCCAGTTGGCATTGTTACTGCCGTATGTATCATTACCGGCTTCCCACTTAGTAAGGTAATCGCCGAAGTGCTTTACACGTGCGACATAGTAAGAAACACCACTCGCGAAAGTAGACAAACCAACTTCTGCGTCTGTTGGTGTAGCTTTCTTGAAGCCGAGCTTTGCATTAATCTGATCAACCTTCTCAGGAGCAAGATCGGTTGTACCATAAGTAATATTAGCAGCAGCAACAAAATGAACTCCTGCCTTTGTCAAGTCATTGTCTGGTGCAGCAAGTGTTACTGTTACCTTTGTTTTATCAGTCTCTCCAAGAACCTCCATAGCCTTAGCCTGAATCTGAGCCTCTACCTTAGTAGCATTCCACAACTGAGAGCTGTTACCCATCTTATAGAAAGTCTCTCCATCAGAAAAATCCTTAGGAGTATACTTGGCAGAGAACAAAACTCGTGTTGTCTGACCCTGCACCATGTGTTCAATGTCGAAGGTATTCTCAAGGCAGTACTGAGGCTTCTTGGCTTCTTCTTTTGTCTTAAACGCTTTTGATAGGTCTGTTTGGTTGGCTACCAGGTTAAACTCGCCTTCGCAAGCAGCTACCTTAGTGAAATCTGTGCTGTAGTTAGGATCCAAGCCCCAATATACGCGTGGGAACTCTGTAAGCTTTGTGTCATGGAAACGATCCATTGTTGCACCATTGGTAGCAGCAGGAGTAGTTGTTGCCTTCCATGTATCTGCCCACAAGCCATCTCCCTCTGTTACATGAACTGGGAATGTTTTTTTATTTGTCACATCAAGAGTCCAACCAGTAATGTCAACATGGTCACCAGCATAGTTGCCATCTTTAATATCAACGTGCTTATCATCAGAACCGGTAGCAAGAGAAACCTTAGCAAGACCACGCTCTACATATACTGTAGTAGCTGCAGAGTTCTCAGCCTCCTGCTTAGAAGCATAGATCTTCTTGATTTCAACAAGAGTTTCAGGAGCGCCAGCAACATACTTAGGAGCGTTTGCCATAAAGAAACCTTTGTCATACTTCAAGTAGTTGTCAGCATTTGCTTTATCAGCATCCTTACTCCATTCTGCATATGTTTGGTCTGTAGTAGGATAAGTGATTTTCGGATTCGTTTCAGAATTATTGTTGAGAAGAATCAGAGCATAATAATCGTTACTACCAACAGAAGGTTTATTAAGTTTAGCTGTCATCTTGGCAGTAGTGGTGATACCTTTATCTGCGGGGTCCTTTTTCGTCCAAGGCTCCATATTACCTAATTCCACTGCCTCTTGGAACTTATAGTCAGCCCCGTCTTTCTTGAAAACAAGAAGAGTGGCATCATTTACAGCATACTCGTTTGCATCACCACCATTAAATTCTGGTTCGCCTGCTGTAGCACGTGTACCACTTGTTGTAGGCAAGTTGATAGAGAAAGATGCATAGCTTGCACCTGATTCATTCTCACCAGAGCCATTACCCCCATTTACCAAATCGTTGTTGCTAGAGCAACTTGCTGTCATAGCAGCTATCACTGCTAATCCAAAGAAATATTTAATTCTCATAATTGATGTGATTTTATTGTTAGTTATATCTTTTATTGTTCCGCCTTCATTTCCTCGTAGATCTTTCTGATGCGTTCAGCTTCCTTCGAGTTTCCTGCCTTGGCAAGATGCTTTTCGGCAGTTACGAGGTCGCCCTTCTGCAAATCTGTGCAGGCGGCATTGAGATTGGCTGTCTCATCATCCGGGAAGAGACGGACGGCAATATCAAATACCTCGTTGAACTCTGGAGAACCAGGTTCATAGGTCTGTGCCACCAGATACATCTCCTGTAATGACAACTGCTGAGGCTTGGTCTTCAGGATTACCTTTGCCTCCTCAATGTCGAAAGGACGAACGGTATAGGTTACCGTATAGTCGCTGTGGCGCAAACGAGGATAAATCTCACTCATAATGTAGCGATAGCTAGCCGGATAAAGTTTCTTGATTTTCTGGTCCTTTGCATCGGGTGCCAAGGATGAGTTGGCAACGGCAAGGATGGCTGACTTATCGGCTAAGTTGCTTGCTTCCACCTTCTTCTTGAATCCTTCCCAGTCTTCCGGGGTGGCGTGATAGGTGAAGAGCTTTTTATCGATAGTGTAGAGATTGCATACATAATTGCGCAGGGCAGCCGCACGGTTGTTGGCGAGTCGCACATTGTTGTCGTAAGGACCATCCGGCGACGCATAGCCATGAATATCGATATTGGTGATGCTCACATCCTTGTCGTTCTTTACGAGGTCGATGGTGGATGTAATCTTTCTCAGCTCTGTGGCATTCTCACGGAAGTCGGCGAGGATATCGCTCTTGTTGAGCTTGAAGCTCAGGTAAGCTTCACCCTTTTCGGCTCTCACCTTGATGGCTTCAGCCTTTGGCTTCACGTAATGGTCGCGACCAATCTTGGGTATTGGGTTGATGACCGCCATCTGGGTGGTATCCTGATCCATCAGGTTGCCGCATCCGCAGAGGTCTTCCGTCATGGAGAGGTTGAAAGCCTTCATCCACTTCCTGTAGGGAAGGGTCTGGGAGAAGAGCACCTGCTGCTCGGTATCATTCCTGCGTCTCACTACCACTGCCTGGCTGTTTTTCAGTTTGCTGCTTTTGCGCAGGTATCTGATGCTCTGGTTTTTGCCATTGATGATAATGGGATTCAGGGCGATGGTATCTTCTCCGGCGATAAGCGGAGTGAAAACCAGCTGTTGCTCTGATTTGAGCTGCAGACTATCGAGATGAAGGCGGAAAGCAACCTTGAGACTGTCGCTCTTCTTCAGTGTCAAGACGCTGTCTATCAGAATCTTGCCTCCAGCCAACCGTAGCTGCGAATCATCTATCTTCTGGGCTTGGACAGTCAATGCGCTCTGTGCAAACAGAATGCAAAGGGGCGAAATGACCGCATAAAGCTTCATTTTCTTCATATTCTTCATCTTAAATAAAAGAGGGTTTGATTTGGTTTTTGCAATCTCGGTGATATAGTTCCTAGAATGCGTATATCAGGGAGAGGGCGGCTTTAGTAGGACCTACATAGTTGCGGTGGTCCTTGTCAAGACATTTTTCACATCTTCCATAGAGCTTGTATGGGCTGTAGATGTATCCTAATCCGATGGATCCTTCGAGATTGAGATGCTCTGACAGCAGCCATTGGTATCCGTAGGTGAGACCACCGCCGACATACCAGCCTTCGTAATGTCTTCCTTTCTCTGTCTTTGGCAAGATGCCGAAAGGCAGGTCCACATTTTTTACGTTGTATTCACCTCCAAGGGCATGGATGCCGAAGAAGTGGCCTCCAAATTTCTGGCAGGTGTACCAGCGGTATTCTGGCATTACGTTCCAGTAGCGCAATTTCTTGTCGCCTGAGAACTTCCAGGGATTCAGGGCGCCGAAAAGCTGAAAAGTGCTCTTCCTGCCCGTGCCTATTTCTAGACCAGCATTGAGCGAAGTAGTTGCCAAACCAAGCAGGTTGGTCTTCAGCGCTACCTCTTGCGCTCGGGTTATTACTGATGAGAGAATCAGCAGTAACAACATCGGTGTTCGTTTGAACGATCTCTGCTTCATCATCATATTTTTACTCTGTTGATTTTCTTTCTTAAGGATACTGTTAGCTGTCCTATTCTTTATTGTCATTTACTTATCATCACAGGCTTACCCTTGTAACATGATAGATGTCACTGGGTTTCCTTTTCGGTTGCAAAGATAGAATGATTTTCTCAAAGGAGCTACAAAAAAGTGATGAAAATCAAGGGAAATGAAATGCAAACGTTTGCATTGTCGTGCAAAATGTGTGGGAGCACAAGATTTGTGGATATGATGTAATAGCCTGATATATAGAAAAATATAAGCGAGGGTGTGAATTGCACACCTTCGCTTATTTCAGAACTTCCATTGCCTTCTTCAGACCTCTATCCACAGCGGATGGATTGTTCTGGTAGAGCTTCTCCTTTTCCTCTTTAGTCATCTCGTCGAGCAGATAATCGGGGGTGATTCCCACACTTTCCAGCAGGTTGC
>ERZ1034730.484-NODE-484-length-14214-cov-13.299880_pt1 | contig 14214 bp, 9 predicted proteins | sample MGYA00520650_ERZ1034730 | MGnify/ENA primary metagenome ERZ1034730 (study PRJEB33766, sample SAMN09781702) | gut metagenome | biome: gut microbiome | host: Homo sapiens | place: Madagascar | study: EMG produced TPA metagenomics assembly of the PRJNA485056 data set... | reverse complement strand
TGGGATAAGGTTTCCCGGTCACTCCTATGAGAGCTGCAAGTTCCCCGCGGCAGATTGAACGCGAAAATGAGATGATCGTTATTTCAAATCGCTTTTTTGTTGTGATGGGTTCAGCGTTTCCCTTGGGAAATATGTGAGAAAGAGGAATACCGATAAAGATTTCTCGGCTTCGCTCGAAATGACGATGGCGCTGAACGCGAACTCACTATAGACATGACTGGGGACTTGAATGCCACTTACGATATGAGAATACCGCCATCCCTCCAGCGGAGCAGGCCCTTGAAGAAGGGCCGCGCCAAAGGCGCAGGATAGAGTGCCCCGCAGGGGCACAGTTCACCGCAGCGGTCAGTAGAGCACATGCGTTGACCGTTCTTCCGTCCATCTCATACACTTGATGGTCGTTCTGTCGTATTCTGCCTCTTCGAGGCAGTCTATCCCGGCCTTTGGTCGCCCCCTTCTCCAAGGGGGAACGCATTTTAGGCTATTCTCCATTCTCCGCGGCGCTTCCCTACTTTTATGCGCCGCATCACTCCCTGCACGCTAATCCTGAACCCTGAAGTTTGAAAGTATGGATGAGTAGCTAGGGATTAGTGGCTAGGGATTAGGAGTCTCAAGTGACTCGTGACTGGTGACTGGGAGACATCAGGCACTCGTATCGTCATTTCGAGCGAAGCCCTCAATCTTCCTTGCAGACCGATAAACGAAGGATGTGTGAAAGCAGAAATATGTAGCACCAAGGCGTCGTTTACTTGCAGTGCCTATGTGATACTGACCGGAGTGCAAGAAAGATCGAGGGCAACGCTTTCGATGACGGCGGCGCGAAGCGCTATCAAAACTCCGCGGCACTTCCCTATTTTTATGCGCCGCACCATCCCCACTGAACGTATAGAACCTGCTGAACCTCTTTTGCAAATCCTCAAGGGGCGGCACGCCCCACGGGCTAACCCTTAAACCCTTCTTACCATTTTCCAAATATGTTAGAATAAATGAAAACGTACTACCCATTCTATTTCCACGGAGGAACCAATCATGAAAAAAGTCATTTTCGATATAGACGGCGTCCTTTTGAGTGAAGAACGCTACTTCGATGTATCTGCTCTGACCGTATGGGAGATACTCTACAGCCCTGCGTACATGGGACTTCCCAGCGAACGCGACGATTTTAATGCGGGTCGCATCACCGAAGGGCAGATCGCCGGCTGCCGCAGCGTGGTGTGGGGAAATGACGCCCTGCTATCCTGGCTGAAAGCGCGCGGTATCAATTCGAACTGGGATATGGTACACGCCGATCTCATCACCATTCTCTGGCTGATGGCAGAAACCTATCAAAAACGCTCCGGCGGAGAAAAAATGTCTTTTACCTTCCACCAGCCACAAGACTTGAAGCGCGCCGGAGAGGAGCTCATGGGACTACCCATGCCGAAAGCAGAAGACATACTCGATCGCTGGGAGAGCGTGGTCCCCGAAGGCTTTCAGGGCGAAGAGGTCTTCCATGCCATCAAGGATGCCATGGCGGATACGATCGATGGCGACCTTTCCTGGGCTGACCTTCGCTCCGATTTCTGGAAGATCCATACCGAAGCCTTTCAGGCCTGGTACCTCGGAGACGACACCTTCATTTCCCTCCTTCATCACATGCCCTACAGCGCAGGAAAACCTGGCTTTCTCTCCCGGGAAGTCCCGCTTGCGCCCGCCGCTCACATCCTTTCCCTTTTCCGCACACTGAAAGAGCGCGGCTATGACATTGCCATCGCGACCGGCCGTGCCAGAGAGGAGATGGAGATCCCCTTCAAACTGTTCCACTGGTACGAGGAATTCGATCCCTACACCATGGCGACTGCCTCCGATGCGGAAGAATCAGCCCGCAGATTGGGCGGCCCCGTCCTCGACAAGCCGAATGCCTTCATCTTTTCCTGCGCCATCTTCGGCAGAGATCCGGACAACTACAAGGCGTACTCCGAAGAAACCATGCAGCCCGCCAAGGAGGATGAGATCTACGTCTGCGGCGACTCCTACTCCGACGTTATCGGCAGCCGCCGCGCCGGCGCGAAATGCATCGGCATCCTGACCGGCCTTGAAGGCAAGGACGCGATCCCGATGTTTGAGAAAGAAGGCGTCCCCTATGTGGACCGCGTGACGGATATTTTGGGGAAATTGGGGTAGGGGCGGGGTGCCCTTTGATTCCGTTTAAAAGCTCGCTTGAATGAGAAATTAGAAATGAGAAATGAGAAATGAGAAATGAGAAATGGTGGTGCGGCGCTTAAAAAGCAGAAGCGCCGCGAGTATATATGGGATGATGCCTGAAAGTAGTATTCAAGTCACCAGTCACTCCTAATCACTCACCCCCTGCTTTCAAACTTAGTCCTTACGTAAAAACGCGGGAAGAAAGAATCTTGGAATTCTTTCTTCCCGCGTTTTTTTGTGAAATTAGAGCATCTGTTTTCCTGACTCTAACAGGAATGAGTTCGCTCTTTTTATTTGCGGCGTAGCCGCCACCATCATCCCTAATCCCTAATCCCTAGTCACCAGTCACTAGTCATTCATTCCGGACAGCAAAAAACATCCGGGAAACGCTTTCTGCCTTTACCCAAATGCAGGCGGGACACGGAATCGGCGCCGGTGTGGTCAAATGTACCAAAGTACGGACGTCCTGGCTGTCGTCGGTGCTCGGCCTCGCAGGGGGCAGGGAGGCGTGGAAAGCATGGATTTCCCGGATATTTTTTTGTTTGTCTTACATGTTCAGCCTTAGACAGGTGGGGGAAAAAGACTGACATTTCCGTGCCCTGTCCGATGAGCCGGAGCGCAAAGCAAGATCTTCCTTCCGTAAGGCTGCTCTCTGTCGTATTTCTTAGCGCTAATGAATTCTGGAAATCAGAGAACAGCCTCGAAAAGGTGCACACACGATGCGCCCTTGGCTTCATGTCTGTATTGTATACCTTATTTATGAAAATTGCAAGTCTGCGTCTTACAAGTAACTCACAAGAAATAGTGGATCACTAAAATCTATCAAGCAATGATCGCATATATATAGAATCATCTGCCATTCACAAGCTCTTTTATTCACATGGCGGATTATGTCGTGAGAAGGAGATGCTGGCAGATCAGTCCGTGAGAGGGCGTATCTTGTTTTTGTTGAGAAAATGAGATGATCGGGGAACCCATTGCGGATAGCCGTCCTTTTAGAGGGAATACACCTTATCATATGAAAATTAGAAATAAGAGGTACAAGGTTAACAAAAATAAAATTAGATTAAAAACTATTGGACAGAATAAGTGATTTATGATAGTCTCTTAGAAGGTTATCACTGATCAGGGAATAGGTGATGAGGATTTTCATCTTTACCGTGGAAACTCGGACACACTGGCTCTTGATGGAGATCATTTTCTTCCCGCTCATTTTACATTTTGGAAAGAGGAGAATGGTTATGAAAAAAGAAATGTATAAGATGTTGGCTGCTGCCCTCATGCTCACAATTTCGGGGGGGGGTAGTAGGTAGTGCTGCTGACACTACACTGGATACAGTGTATGTCAATGCGGATAGAGATAAGGCGGAACTCCAGCCGCTTGGCTCTCTTGCGTATCAGACGCAGAATGTAGGGCTCTTAGGAAATAAAGATGCCCTTGATACTCCATTCACCAGCATGTCGGTAAGTCGTAAATCTATAGATACTTTTGCATCCCCCATGAATGGTGTCATGGATGCATTAGCATTAAATCCATCGGTCAGACCTGTGGGCGCTGGAATTGCGAACGAAGTTTCCATCCGCGGCTTTAAGGTGTCTGACCATTCTTTGTACGTCAATGGCATCCCGGGGCTTTTGGATCAGCAGAAGTTAACAGATGTATATATTGAAAATGCCAATGTCATTTCCGGACCTAATATCGGCGTGGCTGCGACGAGTGCGAATCAGGCGGTTTCCGGTACGATTGATTTCCAGTCCAAGCGTGCACAGTCTACACCGAATACCGATCTAAAACTGACTTATCGCGGCGGATCTTCTTTCCAGCAGATGGTCGATGTAGGCAAACGATTTGGCGATAAGCAGCGCTGGGGTGTTCGTGTCATGGCGGACAACATCGATGGAGAAACAGCGGTAAAAGGGGAAAAGCTGACACAGAGAGACGTCTTCGTCAATATTGACCAGAAAACCACAAATAGCAAGACAAATATTTTGGCTGGCTATAACTATAATAAACAGCAGGGGATGGTTTCATATGGGGTAGGGTTTGATTCTTCCCTTACCTCTTTGCCAAAGCCTTTGGATGGTAGCAAGACTTATGGAACTGACTGGACTTTTAACGAATATGATAACTGGATTTTAGGAATCAATCATGAGCAAAAATTAAATGAGCATATGACAGCTTTCATGAATGCAGGATATCATAGAGAAGATTGGTACGGCTACTTGGATGGCGATCCAAAAATCTTGAATGCAAATGGTGATTATAAGGTTTCTGTGGATGTGTATCCACTGGCTGTTACTAGAAAATATATTGCGCTCGGCTTGAAAGGTAAATTTAAAATCGGTGCAAGTGAACATGAATATGTCGCCAGTGTAGATAGAAACTGGGCAACAAGCTATGGCGGAGAATGGAAAAATGCCTTTGGTATAAATACACCCAATTACTCAATACAGGGGAATACGAATCATCCATCTGCAGGTGTTGCGCCAAATACTAATCCATATGCCGCACCATGTCCGAAATACAGAGAAGTAACCATTAATGGCTGGCATCTTTCTGATACCGTTTCTTTCGACAATGGGAAGTACCAGTTTATTGGCGGGCTTCATGGACAGACGTTAAAAAAGCATAGTGTTTCTAATGGTATTAATGGACCGGAAGCTAAATATGATGCCGTAAGTCCAACATTGGCCTTTTTGTATAAACCAACTGATAATTTTAGTGTATACGTGGCTCATACGGAAAACTTCTTCGAGGGATCTATGGTAAGCACCAAAGTAAGCTCTATGTATGATGCGTATTATGAAAACGCAGGGCAATATTTGGATCCTTATAAATACAAGCAGAACGAAATTGGCTTTAAACTCAAGTCTGGCAACTTACTTCATACGTTAAGTGCGTTTAAAATTGAAAAACCAAATTATGGTGATGTATGGAAAGACGGAAAACTCTACTATGCTGAATTTGGTAAGCAGAAGAACAAGGGAATCGAATACTCCTTCGCTGGTTCTGCAGGAAGCAAATTTGACATTGTGGGTGGGTTTACCTACCTGAATACGAAACAGGCTACCCAGGATGCTAACAATGGCAAGTGGGTCAATGGTGTGCCGCAGTGGTCCGCTACTGCAGGCATAGTTTTCAAGCCGAGCGAGAATGTCCACTATATGGCAAGAGCGCGTTACATGGGTCATTCCTACATTCAGAATGAAAAGCTCAAGGTTCCGTCTTTCTTCCTGTTTGATGTCGGCGCTGACTACACGACGAAGTTGAATGAAACACCCGTAACTTTCAAAGCCATGGTTTACAATTTGTTTGATAAAAAATATTGGAACCCAATGAATAGCAACAGTCTTGCGATTGGTATGCCAAGAACATTCACTCTGTCTGCAGAATTCCGTTTCTAATTCCAAAGGAGAACCCTATGAGCAGAACTATCCGCCGGATGCCTCTGGCGATTCTTACGATCATTCTCACCGTTCTGCTCCTCTTCTCCTGTCTCCTCGGACTGAAGCTCGGGTATCTTTCTGTATCCTTGTCGGGGATCGTATCGATCCTTGCTTCGCATCTTTCGGGAAGTGCGCTTCCTTCGGATATCGCAATGGGCGCAGCGGATGCGGTCTGGGATCTTCGGCTCCCGCGCATCCTGCTCGCGCTGGCGGTCGGGATGGGGCTTTCGCTTTCCGGCATGCTGATGCAGGCGATGTTTCGCAATCCGATGTCAGACCCTTACATCATGGGTGTGTCCTCCGGGGCATCGCTGGGGGCGGCTTCTGCCGTTTTCTTTGGCGCGGGGGCGGTTTTCGGGGTATCTGCGATCGGGTGCGGGGCATTTCTCGGTGCCTTGGCGTTGTCACTCATTCTCGCCATCGCGGCAGGCCGCGTGGCACCGGGTGATTCATCCTATCTTCTGATCTTTGGTGCGGCGCTGGCGGCAGTCTGCGGCGGGATCACCAGTGTGCTGGTGTACATCGGGGCCAATGCGACGGGGATGGATGTGACGCTGTACTGGCTGATGGGCTCTGTTTCCTTCGCCAAACTCCTGCCGACGCTTTCTGTTCTCGCCATCGTGCTTGCTTTCATCATTTTTTTCTCTACACAGACAAGGATCCTGAATCTGATGCTGGAAGGGGAGGAAACTGCTGTCCCGCTGGGGCGGCAGCTCCTCCCTTTTCGGCGTCTCTACCTCGTGATGAATGCGCTCCTGATGGGAAGTCTGGTGACACAGGCGGGACTTGTCGGCTTCGTGGGTCTTCTGGTGCCGCATGGCTGCCGGATGGTCATGGGGGCGGATCACAGGAAGCTCCTGCCTGTATCCGTTCTTTCGGGGGGATTGATGACGGTCTGGGCGGATATCTTAGGACGGATACTGATCCACGGTGTGGATATTCCTTTGGGTGTCAGCTTATCTCTGATCGGTGCGCCTGTATTTCTGGGGATGCTCATCCGGCGTTCGTATCATTTTGGAGGAGAAGGGGCATGAATATTTCAGTCAATCATGTATCTGCCGGTTATGGGGGGAAGCAGGTGCTCAAGGATGTATCGATTTCCTTCGAAAGCGGACAGCTGACGGGCATCATCGGGCCCAATGGGTGCGGGAAGAGTACGCTTTTGAAGTGCATTTACCGTTTGCTTTCGCCTTGGTCCGGGGATATCCGGATCGGTGATACGGTTTTGAAGGATCTGCCGTATCGGGAAAGCGCGAAGCGCGTCGCGGTACTGGCGCAGCATCACGCAGCCGGTTTCGATTTTGATGTAGAAGAGGTCGTGCTGATGGGGCGCACGCCTTACAAAGGCATTACAGAGGGAAATAATCGCGAGGATCGGGATATCGCGCATCGGGCAATGCAGGAAACGGGCGTGGAAACATTAGCGGAGCAGAGTTTTTCTTTTCTCTCCGGCGGGGAGCAGCAGCGCGTGATGCTTGCGCGGGCTCTCACGCAGGAGACACCTTGTCTCATCCTGGATGAACCGACGAATCATCTGGATATCACATACCAGCTGCAGATCATGGATCTGGTGAGCTCGCGTCATTTGACGGTGCTTGCGGCTATTCATGACCTGAATATTGCAGCCATGTATTGTGACCGGATCGCAGCGATGAAGCATGGGGAGTTGGTCGCCTTCGGCAGGCCTGAAGAGGTCTTGACGGAGGAGCGGATCTGGGAGCTGTATCATGTGAAGGCTGAGGTTTTTCCGCGAAAAGATGGAAGGCCGGCTGTGATTTTTGAAAGAGGGGCTGTCGTATGAAGCCGGTCTATCGTGTGATGCTCATCAGCTTTCTCTGCCTGCTCCTGACGCTTTTATCATTGGGGGTGGGAGAGATCTCCCTTTCACCGGCAGAGACTTGTCATTATTTGTATCTGGCGCTGACTTCGCCGGAAGGAAATGGGATGGTCGGGCAGGATGTGGTGCAGTTCATCCGTCTGCCGCATCTTGTGCTTTCTTTTTTCATCGGGGCAGGACTGGCCGTCTGCGGGGCAGTGATGCAGGCGGTGATGAAGAATCCGCTGGCGGATCCGTATCTATTGGGGATTTCCTCTGGCGCAAGTCTGGGCGCGGTGCTGGCGATCGCACTCGGTATCGGGATGATCGGGAGCTTTGATGGGATCGGCGCCGCGGCTTTTCTTGGCGCCGGACTTGTTTCCCTTCTGATTCTTTTGATTTCTTCGATCAGCGGCAAAGGAGAGGGATTGACACTGCTTCTGGCAGGTTTTGCTCTGAATGCAGCCTGCTCGGCTGCTGTGAGCTTCTTCGTCACCGTGGTGGCGGATACGTCGAAGACGCGGTCTATCCAGTTCTGGATGATGGGGAATATCCGTGCTGACTCATGGATGGCGATCGGCATTTTGGCGATTCTGGTGACGGCTGGATGTTTCTACTTCTTCTCCCAAAGGCGGATCCTCGACCTGATGCTCATGGGGGATGACCTCTCTTTGACCATGGGGCAGAAACTTTCGACGTATCGGAAAGTGTATATCGCCGTCATGGCGCTTCTTGTCGGAGCGGTGGTGTACATGTCAGGCATGATCGGATTCGTCGGGCTCATCATCCCGCACGGCGTACGTCTCCTCGTAGGGAGCAACCATGGACGTCTTCTTCCGCTGGCGGCGCTTACGGGAGGGACATTCCTCTGTTGGGCGGATATTCTGGGAAGAAATGCGATTTCCGGACTGGAGCTGCCCGTGGGTGTCATGGCTGCACTGGCAGGCTCGCCCTTTTTTCTATGGATGCTGATATCCGGAAAGCAGGTGAGGAGATGAAGAAGGCTTGGCTTCTATCGCTCCTTCTGCCGCTCGTCCTATCGGGCTGTCAACTGGAGAGGTCTCATCCTGCCAGGGATGATTCGCGCCCCTTTGTGGAGAATATCAAGGTAGAGAACTACTATGAGACGGGGGTGAATCGCGAGTACTTGTCGGATGTGCCGCAGCGTGTGATCGTCATCGGTGCGAATGAAACGGAGACGCTGTTGGATCTTGGCGTCGAAGAGGCCATCCTTGCTGCAGATGATGGACAGAACAGTCAGCGGTATGGTATCAAGGCATCGAATGAAAAGGCCTTTCAGGCATTGCCTCGCATCGATCGCAGCACGATTCAGGCGGAGCATTTCCTAGAGATGCATCCTGATATGATCATCGCGGAGCAGCAGTTTTTCTCCAAAACACGTCTCGGCAGTACGGACTACTGGAACAGCAAGGGAGTCCTCACCATGGTGCCGCTGAATACCACCTCACCGGGCAAGCTGAATCAGGTGGAAACCGTAGAGAAAGAGATGAAATTCATTCGTGATCTGGGGATCATTTTTCACAAAGAGGAAGAAGCAGAGAAAATCGTGAGCGCAACGGAAAACCGGATTCACGATATAGCGAAAACCGTGGAATATCATAAGAAACCGAAAGTCATGATTCTCGATCGTATGAGCATCCTCGCTTCTTATGGGCGAAAGAAGATCGCCGGGGATATGGCTGCCTCTATCGGTGGTGTCGTCCCGGATACCACGGCGGCGGTTAGTGATGAGATGATGATGAAGCTAGACCCGGATGTCGTCTTTCTCGTCGTGTATCGCGATGAGGAGAAGGAGCTGGCATGGCTCCGAAATAGGCCTGCTTTCCGGAATCTGAACTTCGTCAAAAATCATCGTCTCTATGGCATACCGCTGAAATATGTGTATGGCCCGCAGACGCGGACGATCGATGCGATCGGCTATATGGCAGAGCGCATGTATCCGGGGATATTTGATTTTCCTAAAGAGTATGATTTTCATTAGTGATGAAAAAAGAGCAGGAGAGATCCGGCTCTTTTTTTATCATGGAAAAAATGGCATAGAGAATGCTATTTCAATGAAATTTAGCTGCAGGCCAATTTGTGTTATATAAAGGATTTATATTGCTTTTATCTTTAGTACGGTGTAATATGGAAACAAGAAATGGAGTTAGAATGCATCATGAATGCATTTCTGCAATCATGAGCTTGTGAGTTCTTTTTCTTTCTGAAAGGAGAATATTCTTATGAAAAAATGCATGAAAAAGATCCTGATGGCGAATATCGCAGCTGCGATCATTTGTTCTACGGGGGGGTAACATCGGCGCAGGATAGTCTGTATGAATACGGTATGACGCCGGTTTCTATTGAGAATGGTAAGCTGGTCAGCGGCGATGCCATTCATAATGATGCAGCTACAGCCGACATTCAGACAAGCAATATGACTGGCACAACAGACCAATACTACGGACATTTTTTCTTCGGAAATGCAGATATTAAGAATACATCGTTTGACAATAATACTCTCAAAACGGATGGACCCAATGGGGTGGTCTACTTCAACTCCAGCGTAAAATTATATCCAACTAGCTATGAAGTAGAGACGCCCAATACCGTGACCGTTACGAATTCCTCTTTTAACGGGAATAAGATCGAAAGTACAGGTGGTACCGCCAGCATTTACTCGACTTCAAAAGCCGGTGCAGTGATGATTAAGGGGACAAATGTCACTTTCAATGATGTAGCATTCAATGATAATGTAGCAAGTGGCGGAACCCATGCACAGGCGATGGGTGGTGCAGTTTATCTGGACTCCACATCCAATACAGCTAACCATGATGGACAAAAGAGAGTCTTGAAAGCGAGCGCGACTTTCAATGTCACCAAAGATACGACATATGCAGGAAATAAAGTATTCGGTGTCGATGCCTATAGCGACACGTATGGCAGCTACGCCAAGACGGGCGGCGGCTTCATGTACATGGATCGTGGCGGTGAGGCGAATTTCAATATCGCCGACGGTGTGACACTGAAAATCGGGAAAGATGGGGAAACGGATGCGAATACTGACTCCATCGCGAGCGCGATCCGTGGTAGCCATGCGGATTATGGAGAAAATACCATCAATAAAGAGGGACTTGGCACCCTGACTGTCAATGGCAGTATGAGCGGATATCATGGGGATCTCAATGTCAAAGAAGGAACCATGAATATCAATCAGTCGCTCGCCGGAGATGCGAAGATCTCCGTATCTGATGGGGCTACATTGCATCTAAAAGGGTTAGAGCTTTCCAGCCAGTCTGGTACTATTTCGGTAGCAAATAAAGACGGTGTGATGAGCTCAGTCACATTACCTGATAGAGACGGCAGTCTGGTAGCAGAGACCGGTTCGAATGTAACAGCAGAGACCATTACGTTGAAGGCCAAGTCCTCTATGAAGGTCGAGACGGGTGCGACTGTCAAGGCGGACAGCGTGGCTGTCGCAGATGATGCTACATTGAGCACAGCGGCTCAGTCGAAACTGAATGTGGAGAAGGTATCCGTTGATCCCACGAAAGAAGGGAATGTCCAGCTGCGCGGTGATTTCACGGGCAAGTTAACGGATAGCAACGGCAACGTGCTGACAGCAGAAGAAACGAAAAAAGTCATGGCAAAAGCAACAGGGGATCATTCTCGTGTCGATATCGAAGCGCAGAATGGGAAATCGGCCACTTCGCTGCTGCAGGGGGATGATGGGTCCTTCACCATTCAGAACAAAGATTATGCGAATGGCGGGGCCACCAAGGTTTTGGCGTCCTATGACAAAGACGGCACCTATGATGCACATGGAAATGATATGAAGAATGTGGGCGCTATTTCCGCCAAGTCTCTAAGTGTCGGTCAGATCGGAGATGTGGAAACGGCGATCAACAAGAATGCGGCTGGTATAGAGCAGAATGCAGCTGGTATTCAGCGTCTGGATGGCCGTGTCAATAAGGTTGGTGCGAATGCGGCGGCTCTGGCAGCCCTGCATCCGCTGGATTACGATGCATCGGATAAATGGAGCGTGGCTGCCGGCGTAGGCAACTATGGCGATGCCAATGCCATGGCGATCGGTGCTTTCTATCGTCCGAATGAAGATGTCATGCTGAACATGGCAGGTAGCTTCGGCTCTGGTGAGAATATGGTCAATGCCGGCATTTCCTTCAAAGTGGGACAGCGTGGAATGAAGGCGGCAAAGGCTGAAGGTGCGAATGTCAAAGCACTGCAGGAGAAGGTAGAAGCGCAGGACAAAGAAATCAAGGAACTGCGTGAAATGGTAGAAAAACTGGTTGCAAAAGCATAAGACAGTATTTCTGATGAGTTGTTAGTCGGATGATCGAAGCCGCTCTGCGAAAGCAGAGCGGCTTTTTAAGGATCCGTCGTCAAGAAGCTCTATTTGAGCGCCATTCTCTGAGTTACGCCCCATTATACCCTTGGCTTTGAGGGTATAATGGGGTATAATTCTGCATAGAATAGTATTTCACAGGAGGTGCGCTATGGAATTATCCGAGATGCAAACCTGCGTGGCGGAGCTGGAACAGCAGATTTCTGCTCTGCCCGCTGGCTCTGTTACGAAGAAAACCGTCAGTGGCAAGGACTATTTCTACCACCGTTGGACGGAGAACAAGAAACGGCGGGAGAAGTATATTCCTGCTGACGAATTGAAGGATTTCCGTGCTCAGATTGAGCGGCGGAAGGCGCTGGAGCTGGAGCTGAAGGCGCTGAAAAAGCAGCTGCCTAAGGAGAAATTTGCGAAGCTTTCCGCGTTTACCACCAATGTTCGCACTGACGAGGCGCTGCGTTCCTTTGCGGCGTCTGTTCGCGGCTATCGAAGGCGTGAGTGTTTCCGGCAGCTGCACGACTTTGTCTACGGAGAGCCGCAGGACAAGGTGTTCATCCTCTACGGTCTGCGCCGGACGGGGAAAACCACCATGATCCGCCAGATTTTTGCGGAGATGAGCGACACGGAGCTTACCAAGGCTGCGTTCATTCAGATCACCGCAAGAGACACACTGGCAGACGTGAACCGCGACCTCAAGCTGCTGGAAGCGCAGGGCTTTCGGTATGTGTTCCTCGACGAAGTGACGCTGATGGAGGATTTCATCGAGGGCGCAGCGCTGTTCTCTGATGTGTTTGCGGCCTGCGGTATGAAGATCGTGCTTTCCGGCACGGACTCGCTGGGCTTCCTCTTCACCGAGGACGAGCAGCTTTACGACCGCTGCATCCTGCTGCACACCACTTTTATCCCCTATCGCGAGTTTGAATCCGTCCTCGGCATCCGTGGTATCGACGAGTATATCCGCTACGGCGGAACCATGAGTCTCGGCGGCATCCATTACAACGAGACCTCCACATTTGCCAGCAAGGAAAGCACCGACGAATACGTGGATACCGCCATCGCCCGCAACATCCAGCACTCCCTGCGCTGCTACCAGTATGAGGGGCATTTCCGTCATCTGCGGCATTTATACGAGAAGGATGAGCTGACCAGCGCCATCAATCGGGTCGTGGAGGATATCAACCACCGCTTCACGCTGGAGGTGCTGTCGCAGGATTGGAAGTCCCACGATCTTGGCATTTCCGCCAGCAATCTGCGCCGGGATCGGAAGAAGCCGACGGACATCCTCGACCGCATCGACCTTGCGCTTGTCACCGACAGCCTGCGCAAGCTGCTGGAGATCCGCAACAAGAAAGAGCAGACCGTGGCGCTGGATAATGTTCATGCGGCGGAGATCAAGGAGTATCTGGATTTACTGGACTTAACGCGGGAGATCGACATACTGCACCTGCCGGATGTCAGCACGAAGTCCGAACGCACGGTGATTGCGCAGCCGGGACTCCGCTATGCGCAGGCGGATGCTTTGATCCGCAGTCTGCTGCTGGACGAAACGTTCAGCGCCCTGTCTTTGGTGGAGCGCACCGCCGTGCAGCAGCGCATCCTGACCGAGATCAAAGGGCGGATGCTGGAGGACATCGTCCTTCTGGAAACAAAGCTGGCAAACCCCAAGAAGCAGGTGTTTGTCCTGCAATTTCCTGTGGGCGAATTTGACATGGTGGTGTTTGACCCGGAGGCAGGCTCCTGCCGAATTTTCGAGATCAAGCACAGCGAAGAAGCCGCGTCGCAGCAGTATCGCCATCTGATCGATGCGGAAAAATGTGCTCAGACCGAGCACCGCTACGGTCCGATCACCGGGAAGATTGTCCTCTACCGCGGGGAAAGCCAAGTGGTAGACGGCATTCAGTATCAGAACGTGGAAGAATATCTGCGACATATGAACAAAGGGGGATGAATAAAAGCGATAGTGTTACGGAGAAGAATACAGTGACACAAAGCGAAAAAAGATTGGCCATTCGGCAATAGTAATATGAGGCGATTTATATCAGATTTTAAGAAAAGCATGGCGCAAAGAAACAGCATATCCTTTCGTCAGGCCGAATGGGGGGTCAATACAGATCCTTCTTTATAGGCAGTGCGCTACTACGGCTATGCTGGTTTATGATATGTTCTGGGATCGATCCACCGCATTCATGTGGATGGCGGAGGGACACATTCCTTCAATAAAATCAACGGACACTATATTGACCTTACCATCGAGCCATTGTTGACCTCTACCATATTCCTGTAGAGTACGAGCCGAACGATCTTTCTTGTTTTGTTTCCCCCGATAGCTTATTTGAACAAAAAAGGCGATGAGAAATAACGATCATCTCATTTTCGCGTTCCATCTGCCGCGGGGGACTTGCAGCTC
>ERZ1034730.482-NODE-482-length-14242-cov-7.115810_pt1 | contig 14242 bp, 5 predicted proteins | sample MGYA00520650_ERZ1034730 | MGnify/ENA primary metagenome ERZ1034730 (study PRJEB33766, sample SAMN09781702) | gut metagenome | biome: gut microbiome | host: Homo sapiens | place: Madagascar | study: EMG produced TPA metagenomics assembly of the PRJNA485056 data set... | reverse complement strand
GTCATAATTGTTATGGCTATATAAATGCACAGCATCAATATTATATGGGTCATCAAGCACTTTATATACATTAGCCCAATTCGTCTGAAGATTACCTGTGCTATAGTAGCATAAATTTGCACGTTTGGACAAGATTTCCTGCAAATCGAATTTAAAGAATACAGGCATCGGACACATTGGCAAGCCATTACCTAATGCGCTCTTATAATATTTCGTATTTTTCTGCTTGCCTAAGCATTCATTATAGAACTGAGTTTGTGTGCCAGTTCTATAGTAAAATCTTGCATAAGGATGCGCTTTTGATGATCGATGAACAACAGAACCTGCAGCATCATATCTCAAAAGCCCCAGCTCATTCGCTCTATTTCGACTTAGTATCTTACGAGTTCGTATTACCTCTATTGCATTAAACATATGAGTAAAATGGTACACGTAAGGTTTTCCATGACTGTTGGACTTTAACTCGTTATAGAATTCCATTAGGTTGAGTTCTTTTTTAAACGAGCTTTCTATACCTGATGCTCTGAATGCTGGATTTTCGGATAATGCCACCCAGTCCCACCGATTTCTGTATTTGTCAACTATTTCTTGAGTAAACTTTATATTGCCAGCTCTTGATATACTTGACCAATCAAGTTTTGTTTCAAACTTTTCAAGGATTTCTGGAGTAATAATGAAATCAGTTCTTCGGCATATAACACCCCAATTAAAGTAATCCTTGAATTTTTCAAGAAGCTCTTCTGTCAATGATAGATTAGGACTATTAGAAACGAAATTCCAGTCAAGATATGATTTGTACCTATCAAGAACTTTTGCGTCAGATATGTTAATGTGAGAGCTGTGAGACAATACCATCCAGTCTAATTTGTCCTTAAAGACAAATATGACATTTGCTGCTAATTGTTCACTATGTGAAATCTTAACCCAATCAAGACTCTTGTCTTTTAGGATATTGAGAACTTCCATTGTTGGATAAAAATCATCACGTTGAGATATAGCTTTCCAATTAAGGTCTTTATCTATCACCAAGCGTAACAATTCAGGAGTAAACTTTATATCATTACGTCGTATCAGTTCATTCCAGTCCCATTCTTTTGTCACTAATGCAATCAGGGTATCCGTATTAAGGGCAATTTCTTTTCTCTTTGACAGTATTGCCCAATTCCAGTCTTTGTCCTTGTTTTCCTTAATGAATTCTGCTGTAAAAATACAGTCATTACGAGATGAAAGTGCTGACCATTCCCAAGAAAAATCCTTATGCTCCATTACGAAGTCCGCGGTAAGAGCAAACGACTTGTTTTGCGAAATAGCATTCCAATCCCAAGGGTAGGATAGATGAGTCGAGATATTTTCAATATCCAATTTTACATCTTTTCTCTTAGACAATATTGCAAAATTCAGCCAATCTTCAAACTTTTCGATATGCTTAATGAGATCCTTTGGACGTTTAGAATTATAGCTGAAACATTTGCTGTTTTCAGAAAGGTAGTCCCAGTCCCACTCTTCTGTTCGAATTTTTAGAATATTGTCACACCAGTTAATAGAAGTGAGGGTAGAAAGATACTTAAAATTCCAGTTGTAATATTCATTTTCAAGAATGGAAACAACCAAATCTTCCCAATTATAGAAGTCTTTAGTTATATTTTTGTCCCATCTTAGAATTCTATCAAGAGCTTTTGAAGAAGATAGTGCATCCCAATCTACATATATTCCATTCTCCTGATAATTATGTAGATATGGCTCAATCTCAAAATCTGAACGATTATATACATCGCTATAATTCCAATCAAATCTAATAGACCTCAAAGACAGATAGCTCTGCAAAGCTATTATGTCTTTTGTTGAGTAACGTTTTGTGAACAATGACCACAATTGCGTATTGTCCTCAAATTGAGATAGAATGACGGCAATCTGAATTCTTATGTTTTTATCGGCAAAATCTTCGTCTGTAAGAATAGTTTGCAGTAGAGACTCCCAGTCCCAGGAATCATAATACTCAGGAAGGTTCGATAACAGGAAATCATGTTCAGCTCGTGATGTTATATATTTCCAATTCCATCTGTCAACATACAATGACAGATTATCTTGGATCTTTACTATATCAAGATGTTCTGACAAATAGTCCCAATCCAGTTTGTCCACCCAGCGTGCATCACCTAACTGAGTGATATGCATACTATCACAGAATCGTTTTGTCAGGACCTTCCAGTCCCATTTCTCATCATAAAAGTTCCTACGAATTATACCTTCAGAAACCTTTTCTGTTACCAATGACCATAGTTCCTTTGCGGATACAATCGTTTTGAAAGATGAATCCACATACAATTGGTCTACATATTCTTCTCTTAAGTTGGCGAGTACCACGTCAAGAGCAAGATATGTTATGTGTTTTTTGATGAATTCAATATCGTTCAGGACAATATCTCTGCGAGACAATTGCGACCACGACCATTTGAAATCAATATTTGAATCAATGATATAACACTCTGTAACCGAAGCAGAAATATGATTTAGCCCCTTAACGCTAAAATCCTTGTCTTTATAATGTTCAAAGAACTCAGAGTTCCATACGATATTAGGATTACATTCAAGACCAACTGCATAATTGGTAGATTTCCATGTGATGAACCCCATTTTCTCATGCCAATCAATCAATTCTATTGACCATTGATAATCAGCCTTGTTTGCATTATAGTTTGTAGAAAGACGTTCTTTACAATCAATGACAGCAAAAGCGAACGCACAGGATTCACAATATGGATGAATCCAATTGTTATCAGAGAATGCACGAGGCATCACATCCTCAACATAAATATATTTGCCTAATGCAGATATATTGTTTAGGATGAATCCAAGTTCAGCATTTAACGACAGGAATTTCCAGTCCCACTTGCGTTCTGGATAAATGCATATAGATTCGGGATGTAAAGATAAGTATTTTTCCGTTTGCGAATACATAACAAACGGAATGGTGTCAATATACTGAAGAACAAACTCGTCTTCCATCTGAGGCATTAATGTCTCCCAGTCCCAATCAACAGTATCATTGTGGAGTTCTGGAATGACAATAATTCTCTTGACAAAATCTATACTACGATTTGCAGACAGAGATTCAAAGTCCCATGGGTACTTTGTGGCATTCTCAACAATAAAGTCATCATCAAATCTTTCCGAAATGATAATCCAATCTAATGATTCCTCATGTTGTTTAAGGTGCGGCTTTAATGATTCTGTCGGACATACCGACGAAATTTTAGACCATTGGGCTCCATTTGCAACTTTTGCAATGCTATCAAACAGTCTCTTGTCGTTCCAGTCTAAATACTCACTTTCAAGGAAATCATCTAATGACCATACATCCATATAAGGGTACAGAGACTGGTAAGTCAATCTTATACCACTTTCTCTAACAAGGTACAGGTATTCTCCTACATGAATTTTGGCACGAACGTATTGTGCATTACAGTTATTGAACAACAAGTTGTTAGCTTTCAACGAGACTTCATCTTGATAGAAGACTATTGGGTACTTTTGACCATTATATTCATATAATCTGAAATCAACATAAGTTTCACCCATTCGTGTATCAGTTGATACTTCTGCTCTAAAAACTGATGTACTATCATCTGACTGCAATAACAGACGCGCCACAAGTTCCTCAGGAGCGTCATACAACTCTTCTTCTATTGTATTGTTATTAAAATCATCATAAGGCAATAATCTAATTCCTTGTATTTTTGACACGATACCAAGTGAGTCTCTGAAAGGGAAATACAGAAATTCCTTTTCTTTCTTTTGAGCCAAGTCAAAGCATTCGTTCAATAGCTGTGCTCCTGAATAGAATTCGTATTTAACCCCTTTTTTAAGAGACAATTCTCCTAACGGTGTTACAGATACCTTGTGATCGACATTGCAGATCAATGCATACTTTGTTAGTTCAGAAAGGATTCCGCTAAAGATAGACACCTCACCGACATCTTTGTATCTTTTGGGGGTCACGTCAAAGTCATTCTGAACGTTGAATCCAAGAATACCAGCTAACTTGTTCTCATAAATAGAACCACCATTGTATTTTATGGTCATCAGAAGAACCTTATCCAACTTGGTCAGTTCTATTGTTTTGTAGTAGGTAATATAACAGGCCGTTTTGTTCAATCTCCACAAACGGAAATTAGAATCTGTGGAACGTGAAGCATAAACGAGCTTACCTTTATTGATAATTTCTTTATAATCCATATTCCTCAGCTGTTAAAATTTTACCATTTTCATGATTGAATACAGTATTGTATACATTATCATAAATTTCCTTTGTTCTAAAGAGTTGGCTGTCACCAACGATAACCAGCAAACGTTTTGCACGTGACAAAGCGACATTCAATCGATTTGGAGATTGAGCAAAGCCAAGGTCTTCCTGCTTCGGATAACCATCTTCACCATATTTAGTATAATTAGGCTTTTGCCCTTTCTCAGTTTGGATGCAGTGGCTTCTTACCATTGAAACAACGATAATATTGCGTTCCATTCCTTGGAATCTATCAACAGTACTAACTCTTATCGGTATCTCATTAGGGTTGAATTCCCTTACCATTTCCTTGAGCAGTCTCAATTGCTTACCATAGAACGAAATCAAGCCAATCTGCTTGTCTTCAACACTACTCCATCTATTATTGTACTCATGGAATGAATCTGATCCATTCAACTCACGAAGTAATTTGCGAATAATTTCAACCTCTCCGTAATTTACTCTTGACGTTCCATCAAGCATCTCAGGAGAAGAAGAATCAATCCACAATACATGAACATCAGGATCGATAGGGCCTGCTGTGATACCATGGAATCTTGATGCTCCGTTATTGATATAATCAGGGTCGTTGATACCCAAATCTTTAGGAAGCACCAAACCGCACTCCAATCCACCTTCGTCCTTATAAAATTGTTTTATTACTTCATTGATTGCAGGATGCATTCTGAACTGATAATTGAAAACACCTTTGAGTTTTTCATCTATCTGATTGTACAATCGCTCAAAATGCGATATTTCCAGAGCATTGAAGTTTTTGACAACAAAGCTCTTCAGTTCTTTTATTCGCTGCAATTCCGAATTGTCCTTCTCTCGCTTGATAAGATAATCAAATGAATTAGTGAACGACTCTCTTGAAATCATTGGAGGCAACTGTCGATGGTCGCCAATGATTATATTCTTCTTTCCATAAATTAGAGGCAGAGACAACTCAGCAGGAGTTGCCTTACTTGACTCATCCTGAATTACAACATCAAACCTGATTTTAGGATTGTACTCGTTATCTCTTTGTGAAAAAACACTTCTATAAGTTTTATAAAATGCAGTAGGAACAAATTTGTTCTTATTGCTCTGGGTAGCGATATTTTCAGTAAAGATGATGTTCTTCTGTCCAATTGAGCTACATGTTGCACCCACCACATTACAGTTGGCAATGTAGTTGTCAAAGAATAGTCCCTTAAGATTGTCTGTAGGATTCTCCAACAAATCTTCCCATAGGTTCTGGGCTTCTTCTGGCATACTGTCTCTATCCATTCTTCTACCGATGTTCTCCATCCAGTTCAGAAGAATTAACTTCTCAGGTGCTTCATAAACTGAATCTTCTACAGTTGTTGCTACATCATCGTCGTCGTCATCATCGTCAATGTCAAATGATTTTTTCTTTGCTGTAATGTTTTCTCCTTTTGCCCAGCGATACATGGCAGAGTATGAGAACTGAAGTCCTTCAGTTTCCAGACGCGATTCATCACCTATACGGATAGGTTTCACCAAATTTTGATATGGATTCACGATCCTATCTATAGCATTATCAACAGCAAGATTAGTTTCCGATGTTAGCAGAATCCTTGTATTCTGGTTCTCTCGTACATGTTGCCATATCAGCTCGGCAATTGCCGTTGACTTTCCAGAACCCGGAGGACCTTGGATAAGAGACAAGTCAGGAGCAAGAATAGCCTTTGCAATAGCCACTTTTTGTGGTTCATTATTGGCTATCCGGTTGTTCAGAAGGTGTTTGTCTACTTCTTGTAGTTCTAATTTTATATTCTCTTCATAATCCTTAATACCTGCTGCTTGAGAAGCATCAAAGATGAAAGTTCCAAGTGAAGAATTCTCCACGTCACGACCCTCTACTATTCTGTTCAACGATTCCTTCAAACGTGCAAGTTTCTCTAAATCGCCAGAAAGGTCAGGTGTCATTTCCGTGACATCCGTTTCTTCAAACAATTGCTTGGTAACTTCATAAAAATCGCCAGATATATCTAAGACCAGTTCTGGGTAGTTTGCAGTTCTTATCAGTTTACCGATTTTCAGTTTCCCAACTGTAAAATCTGCACCCTTCAGTTCACGCGCTGCATCCAGACGATCTTCGTCTCTGCTGGTAATATCATTGAAATATACAAGTTTAACTTTATCAGAAGGCACTTCTGAGATTGTACACAAATATCTGGATTGGTCAAATGTCTGTAGTTTGTGGATTAACAGAGTCTTGAACGTCAACATATCTTCTATTTTCTGGAATTCTCGTGAGAAGACAAGTTCTGTTCCCTTTTTCTTCAGTTCAAGGTGCAAATCGTCAGAGAAATCATGAAGTTGATTCATGACTTCTGTCATATCTGCCTTTTTATATTGAACGTCGAAGTTGCACTTGTGACCATTCTTGAACAAGCCAAAATCCACAAAAGGATAGTCTCTGTTCAACTCAGTAAGAAGCTCGGGTAAGCTCTTTTCCTTCCAATTGAAATCAATACCTATTGAAGTACCTTTTGACGATACAGAATGCTCTATTGACGGCTTAAACGAGATATGCAAGTCATCATTGAACTTATCAAGTTCTTCTACTGTTGCCCAATCTCTATTCTCACGGTACTTATAATAGTACTTCTCCGTATAATCACAATTGTCCTTACCGAACAATTTTTTCATCAGTTTATACCATAGATAAAAATCAAAGTTAAAATCGGTAGTGTCCCTTGTATTAAAGAACTCTGAATATGTCATGTAAGTAATATCCGAAGCGTCATCACTTTCGTCTTCCACATTCACAACGTCATATATACCCCTTTCTACATCTTCTTGCAGCTTAGGACGTTTTACATTCTTATAGAAAGTAATTGTATTGCCGTTTAACTTAGGCAATACAAGCTTGTTAACTTTCCAATTATAACTGTTAAGTGCATCTTCATGAATGATAAAGGTAAATTCCACCTTACACATTTGCAATTCAAACGTGGGTTTTATCTGGTCCAAGAATTCCTGAGTGAAATATCCACCTTCAACAGATACTTGCTTGTCTATATTTACACCAGTGTTTATTTCCCTCTTGTTATTCTTGAAAGTTTCTATGTTATTCAGTTTGAGACCAGGACATAGTTTTTCCAGATAAACAATTATGCTTGGGTATGTAGGAATGATAGCTGAAGCTCTATCAGGCAAAGCCAGTTGAAGACCATTGAATTCTTCATTCTCTTTCAACCTGTTTAACTCTTCGATAGATATTTGCAGTCGATTGTTCTTGTCGTAATCATATTCCACTTCCAGTTTGTCCAACAGCTGTTTTACACCAGTAAACTGAGCACGTCTATCCACAACGCTTCCATCAACTATGGGATTGTAAGTGAACGTGACATACTCTTTGTTGGCTTTCGTGCTGATTCTGGCTTTCACAGATTCATCCAACTTTTGCCAGTTGGAAATAGGTGCAAGGACATAGCCACTTTCAAAATGACATTCATCATATTCAATATCCAAACTATCAGCTATCTGTTGCTGAATTTCCTTAGTGTTATCTGTGGTATCAACTCTGACATGCAGTTTCTCATTAATGATAGTAGTTGCTTCTGGTATGATAGCAACTGGAGCTATTCTTTGTCTAAGAATCTGTTCCTGTACTTCTGTATGTTTTTGCCAAATTTCCTTCAGCAAAGTTTTATCAGTAGTTTTCTTTGCTAGATTCTCCTCTACTACGGATTTTCTGCTTACAACAACATTGCGGTACTCTTTGTTTATCTTTACAACTTTAACGCCAATTGTCTGTCCTACAAACGTTTCCAAATTGTCTACTCTAACGATATCCGTTTGAGAACCTGGCATAAATGCTTCCATTCCGAAGACATCCACAATGGTACCACCTTTTGTGCGGCACTTAACATATGCTTTTACTGTCTCGTTATTGTCAAGTGCTTCATTAACTCGTTCCCAGGCTTTTGCTGCTCTTGCTTTCTTGTGCGACAGAATCAGCTGACCAAGATGATTACTCTTTGATTCTATGTAAACATCAACGACATCCCCTACTTTCAGTTCTGGATTATATATAAATTCACTTTTCTGTATAATACCGTCTGTACGATAGCCTATGTTAACAACCACTTCTCGTTGGGTGATAGAAATGACAGTACCAAAAACAACTGTATGTTCAATGTCGTCAACAATTCCTTCATTCTGTTTTTCAGACATTTGAAAAGAGTCTTTTTTCTCAAAGGCGTCCCAATCGAAATCATCAAATATATCAGTCATATTTACAATCTAATTCTATAGTTCATAATACATTCTTGTCTCCTTAAATGTAATCACAGGTGTGACCTTCTTCAATGTTTCCTCATCGACAATGCTATTCATATGCAAGCCAAACTGGAGTTTAGGTTTTACCCATTTGTTGTTCCACAACTCCACATTCTTGTCTCCTGCAACCACACGGCACAATCTCATTTTATATGGAGACGTGCCATTTTTCTTGTCTTGTTGATACGTGATATTCTGGAGCCAAAGTTGGTTATAGTCGGAATTCGGTTGATTGCAGAGCTTGGAATATACGAGATTGATGATAGCACTCTTCTCTTTTTCGTCTTTTAGGGAATCGACCATTCGGCTGAGAACCCTTAAAGCATAATGGCAACAGCCAACATTTTCCAATGCTATCTGTGTACATATCGCAGACATAGCACGAATGCTGCCACCAACAATACGGCGTTGTTTGGTTATCTTTTCGGTTTTAGGTTCATCATCTTCAAGAATAGGTATGGTTGTAACCTCCTCTTCATAAGGCTTTAGCCAATCCTCCATGCGTTTGTCAATATCCGAGAGCATGGTTCTGATGGAACCGCTATCGGGATATTGGCGAGCAAACATAAGAATGTAGAGCAGGTGCTTCTCGAAACTGTCAAAGTCGCAACCTTTCTTGTTGAAGATAGGTGTATTGTAGATATATGTAAGTTTGTCGGGCTTGACTGCATCGGTAACTATGCTATCACTGATCTTGGTCTTCTTGCTGTTCATGCGGAAGTTCAAGTTCTCCAACACGTGCTGAAGAATATAGGATATCTTTTCGAGTTCATCCTTGTCATTACAAAATATACGGTAGTCGTCACGATAACGAATAATTTCGTATGAAGCGGTGATACCTTCTCTTTGTATTGCTTCATGGAGTAATAGGTCAGAATAGCCTAGAATAATTTCACCAATAAAGTCAAATATAGCACTTCCTTGGGGAATTCCAATATTGCGACCTTGTTGGAAGGCACGAAGAAACTTTTGGATGTTCTTGGAAATAGGATACTCTGTTTTATGTTCGTGCTCTGTACCTTTGAATGAGAAAGCCCAATCAAATGCTTGTGGGTTTACCGAGCCGTAACAGTTTGTAATGTCTGTAACGAACATATAACGATACTCCAAAGAGAGTTCTATACTCCGTTGTTCCATAGAACTCCACCAATTTATTATGGTAGTGGATTTATGAAAAGGTTCTTTTTCCTTTGGTATAACGGGTAAAGCACATGATGTAATATGTGGTACCTGAAATTTCTCGAAGAGCTTTTTAATCAAAGTCCAAGACTGCTCGTTGCATATCTCTCTAACAAGAAAATAGTATAGAAAAGGATTAGCCAGGATAATCGGACGAAATGCATAGCGCCCGTCTTTATTGAGTAATATATCTAAATTAACATCAGAAAGATTCTCTGGTGATGTCTCGTCATGTATACATTCTTCATAGGGTATATCACCAATAGCGTTTTTTACATTTTGAAGAAGTTCGTCGAATATAAAATACTCAGGGAGTTCAAATCCATGGTATTGTTCGGACTTCAAGAAAAAATCCATTGCGTCTTTTGAGTCGAGACTTAATACATTCTTTGTTTCGTTAGCCATAAAAGTTGTTGTAATTTAAATTCTATTATAGAGTTTCATCGCTTCTTTTGGCACATATGCCGTAGCCACCAAACACCCATCAAATAGCTCTACAATCACGCGCTGCTGCCCTGCAATCCTCGCCACTCTGCCATGAATTCCCTTGAATTCACCTTCTGTCACAACGACGTTATCACCCAGCTTGAACTGGATGCTGTTGGAAGTGATGGGAATGATATGCGGATTCTTGACAGATGTGAGGCGGATGAAGTTGTTCATTGCTTCATCTCGGATTGTGAGCGGTGGATTGAGGTTGGGATTGTCTTGAAGATGGATGGTGTGATTGAAGTAGTAGCTGAGTAAGGCTCTGCTTTCATTTGCCACTACCTTGTTGTCGTGGAGTAAGGCTTCTATTTGCTCTGCTGATGCATGGACGAATATTAAGGAGTGGAGGAGTGGAATGGTGAGGATTCGCTTCTTGCCTTGCTTCCTTACCTCTTTATATTGCAAAGGAACATAACATTCGAGTCCTTTAGCCTCTACAAAGGTCTTTGCTTTGTCAATGCGTCCATACGAAACGCGTAGAACGAACCATCGCTTGTTTCCGGCAGGCACATTCTCTACCGACACCCCACCTTTGTTCTTCGAGATGGAGGGCGTACAAGAGGTAAGTCTTGCACTTGGACACGATAAGCCAGTGTCGGATGGCTGCCCATTATACAATGAAGCGTCTGCCTTTGGAGACAGGTTGGTAGTATCTTCCAATGTTGTTCAGAGGTTAGATTAAAACCAATAGACTTATTCTTGATAGAATTGTCATAATGTGACTACAAAGATATGAAAACTAAACAAGAATGGAAAAAGAAAACAAGGAAAATATTTGTGTCGTGGAGTTTTTAAATTTATTAGGGCTGTTGGTGGCTGACTGATAGCGACTCATCTGCCAGACAATATGCGAAACATCAAACGGTTTTTGGCATAGTCGCCAATAGTAAGAACCTTATAGGTATGCGAACCTATACCTATAGGCGGAGTGCCTTTATAAATATTGCTGACCGCTGGAATGTGTACCTTTGTTCATGGTTGCTTGAATTGATATTTGCAATAAACAAGGGTAACTAAAAAGGCTGGATTCCTCATGATGGAATCCAGCCCTAATTATTTTTGCTTAAAATATCTTAGCGTATAGCAATATGAAGTTTTGCATGACTGCAATATCCTGTTATATACTGTAGACTGCAGAATGTAAGTTATATACTGCAGAATGTAAATATTGTTTGTCTTCTTACATCCTCATTATTCTTCTCTTATTACCACTGTCACGCCGCGTGCAGCCTGCGCTCCCATTACCAGCGCCTGCTCTATGTCGGCAGTCTTTGATGGTCCAGAGATGAATGTGCCGAGTCCAGTCTTTGGCATGCAGATGCGGTCGTATGCCTCGTGCATGTTGTTCACGATGCCGCTCTTCGGGAGAACGATGACCAGGTATTCGCTGATGAAGCATACTGCTTTCTCCTTCATGTCCTGCGGAATCCAGACGCAACCATTCTCCGCCACTCCAATCTGTCCGTACACCACTCCTACGTCGGTGCCGTTAAGGTCTTGCGCCTCTGCCACGGTGTCGGGATTGATGGTGGCGATGGTGAGTTCGGCGATGTTAGAGGCGATGGTCTTTGCTTGCGGATAGGCGTTTCTTACGATGTCGTCGAGCTTTTCGTTCGGCTTAGCCATCACCACTTTGCTGCGCACCGACATGCTCATATCCACAAACTGCTTCACCGTGTCGTCGTACGATATGCCGTCTATCGGTGTGTCGGGCATCGGATACTGTTCGTGTGTGTTGCGTCGCAACTTCTCCAATAGTTCGTCTTTGTATGTCATTGTTCTTTCTGTTCGTTTTGGTTCAGTTTTCCTTTCTTCCACATTGTCTGGAACGACTCGTTCGCAAATTTCGGCATTGCGTGTCCCACGCCCCACGGATTGAGTGAGCGTATGTGCGTAAGGTTGTCAGGTATGAGGTTGGCAAGAGGAGCCAGACGCAAGGCTGAAGAATAGAGTAGGGGATGGTTGAAGAGCTCTTCCATTCCCTTTGACATGCACTTCTTCATCGTGTTCGCCTTGTGCAGCGAGTCGAGCTTTTGTCTCCATATATAGACCTGCGAACCGGGGCTCACCTTAGCTGGGCATACGTTGTCGCATGAGAGGCAGAGCGTGCAAGCGCTGACGTTGTCGCTGTAGCGTGACGCATCGTGCAGCATACCAAGGTTGATGCCGATAGGTCCGGGGATGAAGTAGGTGTATGAGTAGCCACCCGAGCGGCGGTATACGGGGCAGGTGTTCATGCAGGCTCCGCAGCGAATGCACTTCAGCGTTTCCCAATGCTCGTCGTTGGCAAGGATGTCGCTTCGTCCGTTGTCCACGAGGATGACGTGCATCTCCGCTCCCGGTCTTGCCTGACGGAAGTGTGAGGTGTAGGCCGTTGTGGGCTGTCCGGTAGCAGAGCGGCAGAGCAGTCGCTGGAATACGGCGAGCGACTTGTAGTCGGGCACAATCTTCTCTATTCCCATTGCCACGAGATGTAGCTTTGGCATTGATGTTGACATGTCGGCGTTGCCCTCGTTGGTGCAAACCACGATGTCGCCGGTCTTTGCCACACCGAAATTGCATCCAGTCATTCCTGCTCCTGCTTCCATAAACTGGTTGCGCAGATGCTTGCGTGCGCATTGCGTAAGGTATGTCGGGTCGTAATTGCCTTTCTCTGTGCTGATGCCTTTCTCCTCGAACATCTGTCCCACCTCTTCTCGCTTCAGGTGTATGGCAGGCATTACGATGTGGCTCGGTTTCTGATGTAGCAGTTGCAGGATGCGTTCGCCAAGATCGGTCTCCACGACGTCGATGCCGTGACTCTCAAGGAACGGGTTCATGGCACACTCCTCGGTAAGCATCGACTTGCTTTTCACCATCTTCTTTACGCCATGGCTCTGCAGTATGTCGAGCACGATGTTGTTAAAGTCGTTGGCGTCCTTAGCCCAATGCACAATGACGCCACGGCTCTCCAGTTGCGTGCTGAACTCCTCCAGATAGTCAGCCAAGTGCGTTATGGTGTGCTGCTTTATCTGGCTGGCATGTTCGCGCAGCTCCTCCCATTCTTGCAACCCTGACGCCATGTTGTCGCGTTTTTGTCTTAACGACCAGAAGGTGGCGTCGTGCCATGTGGTCTTTGCTCTGTTGTCGTTGAAGCGTCGTGCCGCTTCTGAATGTATTGTGCTCATAGTCCTGCTGCTAATATCTCTACCACGTGTATGAATTTTATAGGCTTGTTCTCCTTCTTTGCAATGCCCTGCATGTGCATAAGGCATGACGAATCGGGACCGGTGATGTATTCCGCTCCCGTAGCCATGTGACGTTCTATCTTGTCCTCTCCCATGCGTTTCGACACGTCAGGCTCTTCTACGGAGAACATACCTCCGAATCCGCAGCACTCGTCTTTTCTCTCCGGCTCACGGATGGTGATGCCGTCCACGAGTTTAAGCAGGTCGATAATCTTGTTGAACTGTGGCACCTGTCTTTCTGAGGGCGACGACAGTCCCAGTTCGCGTACGCCGTGACACGAGTTATGTACGCTGACTATGTGCGGGAAGTGAGCCTTGAGGCTTGTTGGTTTTACGACGTCGTGCAGAAACTCCACCACGTCCATTATCTTCTTTGACGTGAGGCATTCGTGATTGCCCGTGGCAAGTCGTGGATGATAAAGCTTGACAAAAGCCGCGCACGATGCCGACGGTGCAACCACGTAGTCGAACTCCTTGAAGAGGTCGTCGAAGTGGCGTGAGATGTCCGTAGCCATCTTTTCAAAGCCGGCGTTTGCCATAGGTTGTCCGCAGCAAGTCTGCTTGAGAGGGTAGGTGACGTCGAGTCCGAGGCTTGTCAGGAGCTTGTACGTAGCCACTCCCACTTCCGGATACAATGCATCAACGTAACATGGAATAAACAATCCTATCTTCATAATGTCTTTAAAACCCTATTAGCGTGTAAAAAGTGTTCTTCTTTTTTATTGTTTTTATTTGTTGGCAAAAGTAATAATAAAAAATGAAAATGTTT
>ERZ1034730.480-NODE-480-length-14257-cov-4.791227_pt1 | contig 14257 bp, 10 predicted proteins | sample MGYA00520650_ERZ1034730 | MGnify/ENA primary metagenome ERZ1034730 (study PRJEB33766, sample SAMN09781702) | gut metagenome | biome: gut microbiome | host: Homo sapiens | place: Madagascar | study: EMG produced TPA metagenomics assembly of the PRJNA485056 data set... | reverse complement strand
TTCTACGGCAGCGACTACTTCGACAAGTGCTATGAGTATGCCGAAAAGCTCATCCTCGAGGGCAAGGCATATGTCGATGACCTGACCCGCGACGAGATGCGCGAGTACCGCGGCAGCGACGCAGGCAAGCCCTCCCGTCCCTCTCCGTGGCGCGACCGCACCCCGGAAGAGAACCTCGACCTCTTCCGCCGGATGCGTGCAGGCGAGTTCAAGGAGGGCGAAAAGACCCTCCGCGCTAAAATCGACCTCGCCAGCCCCAACATGAATATGCGTGACCCGGCCATCTACCGTATCAAGTACGCCGAGCATCACCGTCAGGGCAATAAGTGGTGCATCTACCCGATGTACGACTTTGCCCACCCCATCCAGGACGCCATCGAGGGCATCACCCACAGCATGTGCAGCCTCGAGTTCGAGAACCACCGCCCCCTGTACAACTGGGTCATCGAGAACATTTTTGGCACCGAGTTCCCCAAGCAGCGCGAGTTTGCCCGCCTGAACATGACCAACACCGTCATGAGCAAGCGCTATCTGCGTGAGCTGGTGGAGATGGGCATCGTGGACGGCTGGGATGACCCCCGTATGCCCACCCTGTGCGGCCTGCGCCGCCGCGGCTACACCGCTTCTTCTATCTTCACCTTCGTGCGCGAGGCCGGCATCTCCAAGTCCGACAACCTCATTGATATGCGCCAGCTGGAAGCCTGCATCCGCAGCGAGCTGGACCTGACTGCACAGCGCCGCATCGCCGTGCTGGACCCCGTCAAGCTGGTGGTGGACAACTACCCCGCCGACAAGACCGAGTATTTCGACATCGCCAACAACCCCAACCGTGAAGCCAACGACACCACTACCCGCAAGGTCGCCTTCACCAGGGAGCTGTGGATCGAGAACGAGGACTTCGCCGAGGTGCCGCCTCCGAAGTTCAAGCGCCTGACCGTCGGCGGCGAAGTCCGTTTGATGGGCGGCTATATCGTCAAGTGCGAGAGCGTCGAGAAGAACCCCGACGGCAGCATCGCTGTCATCCACTGCACTGCCGACCTCGAGACCGGCAACGGCAACCCTGCCGATGGCCGCAAGGTCAAGGGTACCATCCACTGGGTGAGCGCCGCCCACGCCGTGGATGCCGAGGTACGCCTGTACGACAAGCTCTTCACCGAGGCGAACATGAATGCCATCCCCGAGGGCAGCGACTACAAGGATTATCTGAATCCCGACAGCGTTGTCGTCCGCAAGGGCTGCAAGCTGGAAGAGGCTCTGGCCGACGCAAAGCCCGGCGATAAGTTCCAGTTCGTGCGCACCGGTTTCTTCACTCCCGACTCGAAGAACCCCGGCGTGTACAATCGTGTCGTGACCCTGCGCGACAGCTTCAAGCCCGCAAAGTAACGGGCGGACCCCAAACATCGCAAAAGGAGCACTTCACAGACCATGAAAAAACACATGACCCGCAACATTATCCTCATGCTGGTGCTGGACGTCGTCCTCGGCATCGTGCTGGCCCTTTATATCTCGAGCACCGGCACCGTGCCTGCTGCCGATAATGCTGACACCTACACCGACGGCACCTACACCGCCAGTGCGCAGGGCTGTCTGAGCGAGGTGGGCGTTACCGTGACCATCACCGGCGGCAAGGTGACGAATGTTGTGATAGACGCTTCCGGCGAGACGCCGGAGCTGGGCGGCAAGGCGGCAGAGACGCTGTCGGCCTCCCTGCTGGCGGCTGGCTCGACCGTCGGAGTGGATGCTGTCTCCGGCAGCACCATGACCAGCGACGCGGTATTTGCGGCAATGAACGATTGCCTTGCACAGGCCGCACAGTGATGAAGTTTTGAACGGAGCTGCTGCACGGCGTGTCTGTGCGGCAGCTTTTTTGTGAGCGAGGTTCTTATGATACTGGATATTCTGCCGCTGGCGGGCGGCACGGCCCGCCTTGTGCGGGTGTACGGCGGTGAGCCCTGCGTAAAGCTGCCTGGGGCTGTTCCTGCGCCGGAAGGGGAGGGCCAGTGGCCCATCACCGAACTGGGAGATTACTGTTTTTCCGAAAAGCCCCGGGGTCTGCCCGGGCCGGAAAAGATCTGCCGCTATGAGCGGGCCGAGGACGGCAAGCTCTGTCTGACCCGTGCTTTTGGCCGGGATGTGAGCGGCAAAGAGCGGTACAGCTTTGATTTCGACGCCCCCGCCGCCCCGGCGCAGGACGACGAGCTCCACCCCATCTGCGGGAACTTCCTCGAAGAAGTCACCCTGCCGGATAGTCTGCGGGTCATCGGCAGCTGCACATTCTACAACTGCCGCAGGCTGCGCCGCCTGACTGCCGGGACAGGAGAGCTGACCATGGGCAGCGATGTCTTCCTCAACTGCTTTGCGCTGGAAGACCTCATCATCCGCGCTACGCCCGAGCAGGCCACCGGCCTGTTCGCCCTCGTGGGCAGCATCACCGAGGCCGTGCGGGCGCTGTTCTGGCCGGTGGGGGAGGCCGCACCCCGTGCGGGGCTGTGGTATCCCGCCTACTGGGAGGACATCGAGGAGACGCCCGCCCACATCCTGCTCCACACCTTTTCGGGGCAGGGCTACCACTACCGGCAGTGCTTTCTCGAAAATAAGCTTCTCCCGGCGGAGTACGACGCCATTTTCCCGCAGGGCCACGACGCCGACGACGCTTCCGTGATGGCGATGCTCTGCTTCGACCGCCTGCGCTGGCCGTGGCAGCTGAGCGATGCCGCCCGGGATGCATACCGGGACTTCCTCAAGACCAACACCGGGCGGGTGCTGACCCGTCTGCTCAAGGCGCAGGACACCGAGGGCATCAAAGCCCTGCTGGCGCTGGATGTGATGGACGCCGACGCTTTTGCCGAGGGCGCAGCCCTCGCGGCCAAGGCCGACAATGCCGAAGCTGCCGCCCTGCTGGCCGACGCAGAGCACAAAAAGCGTGCCGCTGCGCCCCAAAAGAAGAGGTATGATTTTGATTTCTGAGAAGGAAAAGTTTTTTGACCCCCGCAAGCCCTTCCAGTCGGCCCGGCCCGAGACTCACGAAGAGTGGCAGGCCCGGATGGGCGGCGAGGTGCTGGCCGTGGTGCGCAGCGGGCTGTATCTGGACTTCCGCTTTTTAGACCAGGCCCTCTCGGCTCTGACGCCCACCGCCGACGAGCGGTGCGGTGTGCTGGCGACGGATGGAACCATCCTCTGCTACCAGCCAAGCGCCCTGCTGAGGCTCTACCAGAAGAACCCCAAATATCTCAACCGGCTCTACCTCCACACGGTGTTCCACTGCATCTTCCGCCATCTCTGGCTGCGCGGCAAGCGGGACAAACGCCTGTGGGACCTTGCGTGTGACATTGCGGTGGAGAACGTCATCGACGGTCTTGGCCGCAAGAGCGTCCAGCGCCCCCTGACGTGGGTGCGCCAACACGCCTATGAGGAGATCATCGTGCAGGAAAAAGTGGCTGCTGCAGCCCCCATCTATCGCTGGCTGGTGCGGCAGACGCCCGGCGTTCTCCGCCAGCTGGAAAAAGAATTCTACACCGACGACCACCGCCTCTGGCCCAAAGAGGCCCCTGAACAGCCCCAGCAGATGCCTGCGCCGCTGCCCCAGAAGACGTGGCAAAAAATCGGCGAGCGGATGCAGACAGAGCTGGAGCTCCGGGACAAAGAGGCCGGTGAGGGCGCGGACGCTATGCGGGAGCAGATCAAAGCCGCAAACCGCAGCCGCCGCAGCTACGGCGACTTCCTGCGCCGGTTCTGCGTCACCCGGGAAGAAGTCCACCTCGACCCGGACGAATTCGATTTGAACTTTTACACCTATGGCCTGTCGGTCTACGGTAACCTGCCCCTCATCGAGCCGCTGGAGACCCGGGAGAGCAAGAAGATAGAAGAGCTGGCCCTCGTCATCGACACCAGCTACTCCACCTCGGGTGAGCTGGTGCGGGCCTTTCTGGCCGAGACGTATACTCTGCTGAAGGGCAGGGAGAATTTCTTCCATCGGATGAATCTCCACCTGATCCAGGCCGACAACGCGGTGCGGCAGGATATTCCCGTCAAAAACGAAGACGACCTCATCCGTGCCATGAACCATTTCGAGCTGCGGGGCGGCGGCGGCACCGATTTCCGGCCCGCTTTCGAGTACGTCAGCCAGCTCTGCGCCGAGAAGAAGTTCTCGAACCTCCGGGGTCTGCTCTATTTTACCGACGGTATGGGTACTTACCCGGCCCGCCGCCCGGCTTACGACACGGCATTTCTATTTCTGGGCGACCGCTTCGACGACGCCAATGTGCCGCCCTGGGCAATGAAAGTGGTGCTGGACGAAGAAGAATTTACCGGTGAGGCCGCCCGCAGCGCCTCGGCCCTGTCCGAAGCGCTGGCGGAGGAAGACGACCTCTACCGTGACCTCAACAATTCGTGATAACGAGGGAAAGAATATGAACATCAAACGAGCCAAAGAAGAGATCGAGCATACCGTCAAAGCGTACCTCGCCAAAGATGCTCTGGGCGAATACGCCATCCCGGCCATCCGCCAGCGCCCTATCCTGCTGATGGGGCCTCCGGGCATCGGCAAGACCCAGGTCATGGAGCAGGCGGCACGGGAGTGCGGCGTGGCGCTGGTGGCCTATACCATCACCCATCACACCCGCCAGAGCGCCGTGGGCCTGCCCTTCATCCGTCAACGCAACTACGGCGGCCGGGACGTCTCTGTGACGGAGTACACCATGAGCGAGATCATCGCCAGCGTCTACGCCAAGATGGAGGCCACCGGCCTGAAAGAGGGCATCCTCTTCATCGACGAGATCAACTGTGTCTCCGAGACGCTGGCCCCCACCATGCTGCAGTTTTTGCAGTGCAAGACCTTCGGCAATCAGGCCGTGCCTGCGGGCTGGGTCATCGTGGCGGCAGGCAACCCGCCGGAGTACAATAAATCCGTCCGCGATTTCGATATTGTCACCCTCGATCGCGTCCGCCGGATGGACATTGAGCCGGATCTGCCGGTCTGGAAGGACTACGCCCGTGCAGCCCATATCCACAGCGCGATCCTGAGTTACCTCGAACTGCACCCCCAGAACTTCTACCAGATAAACGCCGATGTGGACGGCACCCAGTTCGTCACCGCCCGCGGTTGGGAAGACCTCTCCAACCTGCTCAATACCTATGAGTCGCTGGGCCTGCAGGCCGATGAAGAGCTCATCCGCCAGTATATCCAGCACCAGAAGATCGCCGAGGACTTCTCGGCCTACCTCGACCTCTACTATAAGTACCGTGACGACTACGGCGTGGAGGACATTCTGGCCGGTCAGGCCAAGCCTGCCGCTTTTGCGCGGCTTCTGCAGGCCCCCTTCGACGAGAAGCTGAGCCTCGTGAGCCTTATCCTGTCCGGCCTCGAGACGCGCTTCTCTGCCTCCCGGCGGGCAGATGCTGTGGCCGACAGCTGCTATGCCTTCCTGCGGGAGACGAAGAAAGCCTTTGCCGAGATGCCCGCAGAACTGGCGCAGGAGCCGAACTGCTGGGCGCAGCTCTTTGGCCAGATGACTGCCGACTACGAGGCCGAGACCCAGAAAAAGCGCACCGCCGGTCTGCTGGATAAGCCCACGCTGGAAGCCCGCTTGCAGACCGCCAAGACCCTGCGCAGCTGGGAGAAAGAGCTTCTGCGCGCCGCCGCGCCGGACGCGGACGCCGCTTTCAAGGTGCTGCGCACCCAGTTCGGCACCCTGTCGGATGTCCGGGACACCGCCCAGCAGACGGCCAGCGCCGCGCTGGAAGCGGCCTTCGACTTCATGGAGCAGGCATTCGCCGAGAGTCAGGAGATGGTGGTCTTCGTCACCGAGCTGACCCTCTCGCCCGCCGCCCATGCCTTCATCGCCGAAAACGGCTGTGAGCGGTATTTCCAGTACAACAAAGACCTCCTGCTCGACCACCGCAAGGCGGCCCTGGATCAGGAGCTGGAAGCCGAACAGCGTCGGCACGGGATGCTGTAAAAGATATAAACGCAAACGAGGGGCCGCACAGCTGTGCGGCCCCTCGTTTTGTATGCGAAAAAGAAAAAGCATCTTGATAAAATCAAGATGCTTGGTGGTTGCGGGGGCCGGATTTGAACCAACGACCTTCGGGTTATGAGCCCGACGAGCTACCAGACTGCTCCACCCCGCGATATTTACTTTTTGCTGTCGGCCTCTCGCTGACTGCTCAAGTATAATACCACAAGGCGGGGGACTTGTCAAGCGTTTTTTCAAAAAGAATATGACTTTTTCGAAAAGGCCGCTGCCGGAAACAAAAAGCGCCCCATTCCGGGGCGCTTCGACAGAGCGAATATCACTTGCGGGTGCGGCGGCGCACGAAGCGGACGACGAGGGCGGCTGCGGCCAGAATGACCAGCACGGGCCAGACGCCCACGACCCAGACCGTCAGCTGCTGGATGCCGGAGACAAAGCCCGTCCAGCCATTGCGGAGGGCGCTGGACAACTGGGAGAGGTAGGATTCCTCGGTGGGGGTGTATTCCTTCACCTCGTCCAGCGAGAGGTAGACTGTGGAGCAGGACACCTGCTGGCTGTACCAGTCCAGCTGCGACTGCCAGCTCTCGATCTGGTACTGGACGTCGCTGAGGGAAGATTCGATCTCCAGCAGGTCGGAGAGGTTTTCGGCGCTGGCCTGAAGCTCCTGCAAACGTGTGCGCTGGGCCGTCAGGTTGGAGAGCCGGGCCTCGATGTCCATATACTGGGTGGTGACGTCCTGCACCTGCTCGCTCTTGTCCACGAGGTTGCCCGCCTGCGCGGCGGCTTCGAGAAAGCTCGCGTAGTTGTCCTGTGGGACGCGGACGGTGAGGGAGAGGGTGCGGCTCGAGCCGGTGTAAGAGGATTCATTGCTGGATTCCAGATAGCCTCCGGCGGCGCTCACGGCGTCGGTGAGCGCGGTGCGGGCGGCATCAAAGTCCTTGCTCTCGATGGTGAGGTTGGCCGTGTAGATGAGCTTTGTGCTCGTCTGCGCTGCCTCGGCGCTGAGGGTGCCGGTGCCGCCTGCATCGCGGGCGCTCATGGTATCGGCGCTTCCACCGGCCTGGACGGCCATCTTGGGTGCGGCAAGGGCGCTGTTCACGTCGTCCATCGAGTAGGCAGCGTAGGAGGCCGTCTCAGCGGCAGAGCTGAGGGCCGCGCCGCCCGCAGGCAGCAGGCTGATGGGGGAGTGGACTGCCGCATACAGACCAACGCCGCAGAGCAGGCCGCAGGCGGCGATGCTCAGAGCCTTGCGGGGAAAGTGGATGGCTTTTTTCGGTTTCTTGGCGGGTTTCGGTGCCTCTTCTGCCGGCTGCATGGCGAGGAGCTTTGCTTTCAAATCGTCCGAAGCGTGAAGGTCGTCTACCTCCATCTTGTACTCATACCACCTCATCTTCGATCTCCTCCTTCAGCATCGTATGTAACTGTGCGCGGGCGCGGCGAAGCCAGCTGAGCACCGTGTTGGTGGGTGCGCCCAGCATCCGGCCCACCTCGGCGGCGGTGTACCCCTCGTAGTAGTGGAGGTAGACCGCATTGCGGTAGTTCTCGGGCAGGGCGCGCACGGCGTCCAGCACGCTGCCGTCTTCCATCTGGTCCGGAGCGGGAAGATTCTCGTCCAGCTCGGTGTCCTTCTGGCGGGCGGCGCGGGTCAGGTCGTGGCAGCGGTTGATGGTCACACGCAGCAGCCAGGCTTTCAGGTGTTCCTCGCTCTCGAAGCGGCCATTGTAGCACAGCAGCTTTTCGAAAACATCCTGCACCACATCTTCCGCATCGGCGGTGCAGCTGCAGTTGTGCGTGGCGGCTCGGAACACCGTGTCACTGTATCGCTGCACGGCCAGCGCAAAAATCTCGTTTTTGGTCAGCTGTCCCATAGTTCTATGCTCCTTTGATGTCCTGTGTACAGCAGGACCCGGTGGAAAAATCATCTTTTATTGGGGACATTCACCCTGTATACGGATGAGCGACCCCGATTATTGCAGTTTATGGTGCAGAGCGGAAAAATCTTCCGCCCGGCATCGCACAAGGTATCCAAAGTATAACATGAATACGCCCAAAACAAAAGGGCCATTTGCCGCCATGTTTTGGCAAATGACCCTGAGAGCTTCTGTTCAGTTATCGGTAGAGCCGCTGGAAGAGGGCTATCCGCTCGGAGAGATAGGTCTCGGCCCGGGGGTGGTGGAGCCAGCGTTTGCCCACCTTGTCGCAGGCGAGACGGTGGCCCAGCGCGGCGGGGCAGACGTCTATCTCCTCCACGTCCCGCATGGTGAGGGTGAGGCTCAGCGCCGCCGGAGCGTCCGGCAGGGGCGGGAGCGGGTCTTCCCAGACGAAGGGCGGCAGCAGCTGGACGGCGTATACCGTCCGGGTGCATTCTTCGGTGAGCAGCAGCGCGGCGGGCGCACCATCCGGCATGACATGCAGGGAGGAATAGAGCAGCTGCAGCTGCGCCGGGGCCAGCAGACGGGCAGAACCTGCCTCTTCGTCGGGGGAGAGGGTGAGAAAATCCGCCGCCTCATCGGCGTAGATGCGCCGGGCCGGAGCGCGGAACTGCGCATACAGCGCGGGCAGGGCAAACACGCCCTCCCGGTCTAAGGCCCGCTGCAACAGGCAGTAAAACTCCGTCAGCGAGTGGGCCGGGTCGGGCTGCGGCATCCCGAAATCGGGGCGCGAAACGTGTCCTCCGCCCATCAGCCGTTATAGCCCAGCGTGGCCGCCATGACAGCCTTGATGGTGTGCATCCGGTTCTCGGCCTCATCGAAAACGATGCTCTGGGGGCCTTCGAAGACTTCGTCGGTGACCTCCATCGCGTCGCGGCCAAAACGCTCGCCCATCTCCCTGCCCACGGTGGTCTTGTGGTCGTGGTAGGCGGGCAGGCAGTGCATGAACACGGCCTTGGGGCCGGCAATGTCCATCAGCTGCTGGTTGATCTGATATGCGGCCAGGTCGTTGATGCGCTCGGCCCAGACCTCGACCGGCTCGCCCATGGACACCCAGACGTCGGTGTAGAGGACGTCTGCGCCCTTTGCGGCCTTGGCAGGGTCTTCCTCGAAGGAGATGGTCGCACCCGTCTCGGCGGCGATGGCCTTGCACTGCTCCACCAGTGCAGCGTCCGGCTGGTACTTCTTGGGGGCGCAGGCGGTGAAGTTGAGGCCCATCTTGGCGCAGCCCACCATCAGGCTGTTGCCCATGTTGTAGCGGGCGTCGCCGAAGTAAACGAAGTTGATGCCCTTGAGGTGGCCGAAGTGCTCCCGGATGGTGAGGAAGTCGGCGAGGATCTGGGTGGGGTGGAACTCGTTGGTCAGGCCGTTCCACACCGGCACACCGGCGTAGTGGGCCAGATCTTCCACGATGCTCTGGCCGTAGCCGCGGTACTCGATGCCATCGAACATCCGGCCCAGCACCCGGGCGGTGTCGGCGATGGACTCCTTTTTGCCGATCTGGCTGCCCGACGGGTCGAGGTAGGTGACTTCCATGCCCAGGTCGTGGGCAGCGACCTCAAAGCTGCAGCGGGTGCGGGTGGAGGTCTTCTCGAAGATAAGGGCAATGTTCTTGCCGCGCAGAGCATCGTGGCGGATGCCGGCCTTTTTCTTTGCCTTCAGGTCGGCGGCGAGGTCAAGCAGACCTTCGATCTCTTCGGGAGTGTAATCGAGAAGCTTCAAAAAGCTGCGGTTCGTAAGATTCATTGTATATATTCCTCCCTATGCGCCAAAATTTGAATATTTATACTTTCGCAGACCCTATTATAATACAGAGCAAAGGTGGGGTCAAGAGGAAGCGGTTGACGCACCTGTCAAAATTGAGATCCAATGCAAAAGTCAAGGTGCTATGAAAAAATTTAACGTCTTACAAATCCAGCTCCATTTTCCGCCCGCTGGGCTGATAGGGGGTGAGCCGGACGCCGGCCTTTTTGAACATGAACCGGGCGGCCACGCTGGAATCGGTGTCGTGGTACTTGTCGCTGTAGTAGACGACCTCGGCGATGCCGGACTGGATGATGGCCTTGGTACACTCGTTGCAGGGGAAGAGGGTGACGTACACCCGCGCGCCCTTGAGGTTGTTGTGGGCGCTGTTGAGGATGGCGTTCAGCTCGGCGTGGCAGACGTACATATATTTCGTGTTCAGCGGCTCACCCTCCCGCTCCCACGGCATGGCGTCGTCGTCGCAGCCGATGGGCATACCGTTGTAGCCCAGAGAGAGGATCTTGTTTTCCGGGCTGACGATGCAGGCGCCCACCTGACTGCTGGGGTCCTTGGAGCGCATGGCCGTGAGCAGGGCAATGCCCATGAAGTATTCGTCCCAGTTGATGTAATCCGTGCGTTTCATCGTGTGGAGCTCCTTATTCTGCATAAAAATTGGATTCGGTGGCCCTATTATAGCGTGCTGCGGCAGCTTTTACAATAAAATATTTGCCCTCAAGGCAAAATGCACAAAACAAAGCCGGGAAGTTTGGCAGGGTAAAAGCCGGAAATTTCAAATGAAATATTCAAAAATCGTTTTAAGTGTGGTATTATCTTTGTAAAATATGCCACAAAAACGGAGAGAATGCTCCGTGCGGCGGAAATGAGGGAAAAACCGATATGAAATACGCAAGCAACAACATCCGTAATATCTTGATCGCGGGCCATGCCGGCAGCGGCAAAACGACGCTGACCGAGGCATTGGTCTATTTTTCGGGCGCTGCAGAGCGTATGGGCCGGGTCGAGGACGGCACCACGATTTCGGACTTTGACCCCGAGGAAGCAAAGCGGAAGGCCAGTCTGTCGGCATCGGTCGTGCCGGTGGAGTATGAGGGCATCAAGTACAACCTTATCGACGCTCCGGGCCTGTTCGACTTTGAGGCAGGCGAGTACGAGGGCATCCGTGCAGCCGAGAGTGTGCTGGTGTGCGTGTCGGGCCGCAGCGGCGTGACCGTCGGCGCAGAAAAGGCCTTCCAGCTGGCCCGCAAGAACGGCAAGGCCACGATGGTCTTTGTCTCGAAGTGCGATCTGGAGAACGCGAACTACTTCAAGATCCTCGAGGACATGAAGATCAAGTTCGGCGCCACCGTCTGCCCCTGCGTCGTCCCGGCCAAGCTCGACGACGGCACCCCCGTGTACATCAATCTGTTCAGCCAGAAGGCCTTCAAGTATGAGGGCGGCAAGCAGGTGCAGGTCGATCTGCCCGACATTGGCCACCGCTTCCAGGGCCTTATCGAGGCTATGAGCGAGGCTATCGCCGAGACCGACGACGAACTGATGGAGAAGTTCTTCGGCGGCGAGGCATTCACCACCGAAGAGATCGTCGAGGGTATGCGCAAGGGCGTCAAGGATGGCCTCATCACCCCTGTGTTCTGCGGCAGCGCTGTCAACCAGCAGGCTCTGGATATGCTGCTGTACAATATGCATAAGCTGCTGCCCAGCCCGGAGCACAACAGCGTTCTGGCTGAGGATACCAATGGCGAACCCGTCGAGCTGACCTGTGCAGAGAGCGAGCCTACCGTCGCCTACGTCTTCAAGACTGTGGCCGACCCCTTCGTGGGCAAGCTGAGCTATCTGCGCGTCGTCAGCGGCAAGATCACCGCAGGCGCTTCTCTCGTCAACGCCCGCACCGGTGAAACCGAGAAGATGGGCAAGCCCCTCACGGTTTTGGGCAAAAAGCAGACTGAGGCCGAGAGCATCGGTGCCGGTGACATCGGCGCTGTGGCAAAGCTAGTCAGCGCAAAGACCGGCGACACCCTCTGCGACGCTTCCCGCGTGGTCAAGCTGCCCGCACCCGTCTTCCCGAAGCCCAGCCTGTTCATGGCTGTTACCGTCGCCAAGAAGGGCGACGAGGGCAAGATCAGCAGCGCTTTGGCCCGTCTGATGGAAGAAGACCCCACCCTGAGCTACGTCAACAACGCCGAGACCCATCAGCAGATCATCGGCGGTCTGGGCGAGCAGCACCTCGACGTGGTCAAGGCCAAGCTGAAGAATAAGTTCGGCGTGGAAATTGGCCTCGAGGCTCCGCGTATCGCCTACCGCGAGTCCATCCGCAAGGCCTGCCAGAAGCAGGGCCGTCATAAGAAGCAGACCGGCGGTCATGGCCAGTTCGGCGATGTCGTCATCAACTTCGAGCCCTGCGACAGCGAGCAGGTCGTCTTCGAAGAGAAGGTGTTCGGCGGCAGCGTGCCGAAGAACTTCTTCCCGGCTGTTGAAAAGGGCGTCCGCCTTGCCGCTGAGAAGGGCGTGCTGGCCGGCTATCCTGTGGTCGGCCTGAAAGCCACCCTGCTGGACGGCAGCTACCACCCCGTGGACAGCTCCGAAATGGCCTTTATCATGGCTGCAAAGCTGGCTTATAAGGCCGCAATGCCCGAGGCCGGCCCCGTCATCCTCGAGCCGATCCACACCCTGAAAGCTCATGTCCCCAACGACAATACCGGCGACATCATGGGCGACGTCACCAAGCGCCGCGGCCGTGTGCTGGGCATGGAACCCGACGAGGACGGCTTGCAGACCATCATCGCCGAAGTACCTCTGGCTGAGCTGGCCAACTTCACCACCTTCATCCGTCAGACCACCCAGGGCCGTGGCTGGTTCACTACCGAGTTCGCCCGCTACGAGATCCTGCCTGAGATGCTGGTTCCCGCCGTGGTCGAGCAGGCCAGGAAGCTGGGCAACCTGGATGAGTCTGGTGAAGATTAAGCCTGCCAATGAGAACAGCGCCCGGCTGTCTCCGGACGAAGCCATCTCTGCCCGACATGCCAAGGCCTCCCCTATGTAGGGGAGGTGGCGCGGCGAAGCCGTGACGGAGAGGTTAAATAAGACATTTTCCAAGCCCTGTCGGCACTTCCCTCTGTCGGCGGGGCTTTTTTGCGGCCTTTTTGGCCCGCAGGGCGGCAGTTTTTATTGACAAGGCCGCGGCTTGCTATTATAATGAATAGGTCAAAATGGCATTCGTGTGCGGTTTTATGTTTTATGACACTCTGCCGTACCCAAAAAATAGATAAGGAGATTTCCAAATGGCACAAGAGATCAAGATGTCCGCTGCTGGCCTGAAGGCAATGCAGGAGGAACTGGAATACCTGAAGACTGTCCGCCGCAAGGAGCTGGCAGAAGAGATCAAGGAAGCCCGCAGCCACGGCGACCTGTCCGAGAACAGCGAGTACGATGAGGCCAAGAACACCCAGGGTCTGGTCGAGAACCGCATCACCGAGCTGGAGCAGATGGTCAAGAACGCTGTCGTCATCGACGAGAGCGAGCTGAGCGTTGAGAACGTCTCTGTCGGTACTCACGTCACTATCCAGATGGAGGGCGAGGACGAGACCGAGGAGTACGACATCGTGGGCCGTACCGAGGCCGACCCCCTGAACGGCAAGATCAGCGACGAGAGTCCCGTGGGCCACGCCCTGCTGGAGAAGGCTGTCGGCGACACCGCCGAAGTCCTGCTGCCCACCGGCCTTACCGTCAACTACAAGGTGCTAGGCATCACCCACTCTGCAAACTGAGCCAAGCGGGAGGAAATTATGGAAGAACAGAAGAAGAACCCCGCACAGGGCCTGTCTGAGAGCGAGCAGGTGCAGGTGCGCCGCCAGAAGCTGGCAGACCTGCAGGCTGCAGGCCACGACCCCTTTACCCTGACCAAGTTCCCTCAGGATGCTTACTCTGCTGACCTGAAGGAAGAGTTCAAGGATCTGCCCAACGAGACCGACAGCGGTAAGAAGGTCGCACTGGCTGGCCGTCTGATGTCCAAGCGCGTCATGGGCAAGGCAAGCTTTGCCCATCTGCGCGACGATAAGGGCGACATCCAGCTCTACGTCCGCCGTGACGAGCTGGGCGACGACGCTTACGCTGCTTTCAAGAAGCTGGACGTGGGCGACATCATCGGCGTCAAGGGCGAGGTGTTCCGCACCAAGACCGGCGAGCTGAGCGCCCGCGCTGAGGAGATCACCCTGCTGGCCAAGAGCCTGCGCCCCCTGCCCGAGAAGTTCCACGGCCTGACCGATACCGAGATGCGCTATCGTCAGCGCTATGTTGACCTCATCGCAAACCCCGAGGTCAAGGAGACCTTTGTCAAGCGCAGCCAGATCCTGAAGGAGATCCGTGCTTATCTGGACGAGAAGGGCTTCCTGGAGGTCGATACCCCCATCCTGACCCCGTTCGAGATCGGTGCGTCCGCACGTCCCTTCTACACCCATCACAACAGCCTGAACATGGACATGGTGCTCCGCATCGAGACCGAGTTGTACCTGAAGCGCCTCATCGTGGGCGGCATGGACCGTGTGTACGAGGTGGGCCGCATCTTCCGCAACGAGGGCATGGACCCCAAGCACAACC
>ERZ1034730.455-NODE-455-length-14640-cov-5.335413_pt1 | contig 14640 bp, 13 predicted proteins | sample MGYA00520650_ERZ1034730 | MGnify/ENA primary metagenome ERZ1034730 (study PRJEB33766, sample SAMN09781702) | gut metagenome | biome: gut microbiome | host: Homo sapiens | place: Madagascar | study: EMG produced TPA metagenomics assembly of the PRJNA485056 data set... | reverse complement strand
CGACTTTACCGAGCGCTTTGAGTATTTCATCGACTGCACCGAGTACGGCAACGCTTTCAGCGAGCTGAACGACCCCATCGACCAGAAGGGCCGTTTCGAGCGGCAGGTCGCCGAGCGCAAGGCCATCGAGCCCGACTGCAAGGCACAGGTCGATTACGACTACGTCAACGCTCTGGAGTACGGCCTGCCTCCCACGGGCGGCCTCGGCTTCGGTGTTGACCGTCTGGTCATGCTGCTGACGGACAGCGCTTCTATCCGTGACGTGCTGCTGTTCCCCACGATGAAGCCGATTGAGCAGTAAAGCGTAAAATTAAAACGCAGATACGATGAATTTTCAAACAAAATTCGGGCGACATCTGCGGTACTACACCACAACTACACCAATTTTGGGACGTTTTCCCGAAAAGGAGCCTTACAAAGCGGTGTGGTGTAAGAATTGAATAGGTGGATTGGTGTAGTAGGTACACCGAACCCGTAAGGACGAAAAAAGCAGGTACACTGTAGAAATGCGGTGTACCTGCTTTTGTTTGCACAAATGTATTGACATTTATCTATGTATTTGCTATACTGATCACATAGACAAATATCAATGCGAGGTGTTTTCATGAACGCTATAGATGTGGCTTTGATCTGCAAGGCTTTGGGGGATGCGAACCGGCTGGAAATTGTGAAGATGCTGTCGGATGGAGAAAAGTGCGGCTGCAAGCTGTTGGAACGGTTTGAAATTACGCAGCCGACGCTTTCGCACCACATGAAGATTTTGGTGGAATGTGGACTGGTGAACGCCCGCAAGGAAGGAAAGTGGCAGCACTACTCTCTGAACTGCGAAACCCTGACCCAGTTCAAAGAATTTATAGAGGGACTGACCTGCTGCGGCTCTAATAACGAAGGAGGGTGCTGCTCCTGATGGGCAAGTTTATCACCGGTCAAATCCTCGGCATGAAGTGGCTGAATACGCTGATTGGAAATCTACTCGGCACATTGGGATTGGACGCAACGAGCCGAATCGGTGGGAGCATTCAGTTCTTCCTCTATGATGTGATTAAGATCACCGTGCTGCTCTGTGTGCTGATTTATCTGATCTCCTACATTCAGAGTTATTTTCCGCCGGAACGCAGTAAGAAAATTATGGGGCGGTTTCACGGTATCTGGGCAAACTGCATCGCAGCCCTGCTCGGCACGGTAACACCGTTCTGCTCCTGCTCGTCCATTCCACTGTTTATCGGATTTACTAGTGCCGGACTGCCGCTGGGTGTGACCTTCTCGTTCCTGATTTCATCGCCTATGGTAGACTTGGGAAGTCTTGTTCTTCTGATGAGTATTTTCGGGGCAAAGGTTGCGATTCTCTATGTGGTGCTGGGGCTTGTGATTGCTGTGGCTGGTGGTACGCTGATTGAAAAGCTGCACATGGAAAATCAGGTGGAGGAATTTATCCGCAGGGCATCTGCCGTGGACATTGCCTCCCCAACACTGACGCAGAAGGAACGGCTAGTTTATGCCAAGGATCAGGTAGCGGAAACCTTCAAGAAGGTTTTTCCGTACATTCTCATCGGCGTAGGCATCGGGGCTGTCATTCACAACTGGATTCCCGAAAGCTGGGTTGTGGCGGTTCTTGGTAGCCATAACCCCTTCGGCGTAATATTAGCAACCATCATCGGCATTCCCATGTATGCCGATATTTTCGGCACGATTCCCATTGCTGAGGCTTTGCTTGGAAAAGGCGCACAGCTTGGTACGGTGCTTGCCTTTATGATGGGTGTTACCACGCTGTCTTTGCCGTCAATGATTATGTTGCGCAAGGCAGTCAAGCCAAAGTTACTGGGTGTTTTTATCGCCATCTGCGCTGCGGGCATTATCGTTGTAGGCTATTTATTCAACCTGTCTCAGGGCATTATCTTATAATTTGGAGGGACTATCATGTCAATTTTCGGATTTGGAAAGAAAAAAGAAGAGCAAAAGCAGTCTTGCTGCTGCGGAGGCAACTGTACATCGGAAACCATGCAGGCGGCAGAAGCAGAAAAAAAGGAATCCGGCATTAAAATTCTCGGTGGAGGTTGTGCCAAGTGCAACGCACTGGAAGCGGAAACCGAAGAAGCACTGCGGGAACTCGGTATGGATGCTACCATCGACCATGTGCGGGACTTTGAAAAAATCGCCGCCTATGGAGTGATGACAACACCTGCGCTGGTGGTAGATGGTCAGGTGGTGTCCTATGGCAAGGTGCTGAAAAAGGATGAAGTCATTTCTATTTTGAAGAAGGTAAGAGCATGAACGAACGTAACACATCTCCCATTGGATTTTTTCAGAAATATCTGACTGTATGGGTCATTCTCTGTATGGCGGTTGGAATCTGCATCGGCAAGTTCCTGCCGCACTTGCCACAACGGTTGGTGTATTGACCGAAGTGCCTGTGATGCTTTTCCTCGTAAAAATCGCAAACAAAACGAAAGGCAGGTTTCCCGCATGACCAAACCAAAAGTTGCATTTATCTGTGTCCATAACTCCTGCCGCAGCCAGATTGCGGAGGCATTGGGCAAAGCGCTGGCGTCCGACGTGTTTGAAAGCTATTCTGCCGGAACGGAAACAAAACCCCGGATTAATCAGGATGCTGTCCGACTGGTGAATGAGCTTTATGGCATCGATATGGAGCAGACGCAGTATTCTAAACTGATTTCTGCGATTCCTGAACCGGATTTTACAATCTCGATGGGATGCAATGTAGAATGCCCTTTTATTGGTAGACCATTTGATGATAACTGGGGATTGGAAGACCCGACTGGAAAAGATGATGATGCGTTTAAGGATGTGATCATGCAGATCCATCAAAATATCATAGCATTGAAAAATCGCCTTCAAACTATATAAATCTGCTTGTCAAGAGGACTGGAACCGTCCAGCCCTCTCTCTTTTTGCTGGAGAAAAACGATCTACTCAAAATGAGCATATCGTTTTACATCTTCAAAACAGAATCCCAGATCTCCTCGACCACCGGAACACCAAGCTCGCGGTTTTCTTTGATGGTGCGCAGCATTCCCTCGCCGGGCCAGCGGACTTCGCCATCCGGTCTGGCCGGGGTGCTGGCCTTGATGTCTGCAAGGATGGCATTGATGACGGCGTCGTTTTCATCGACAGTGCCAAATTTAGTAGGGTCGATCGCGATCATGATTTGGGTCAGACCGATCTCGTCGCCGAAGGTCCCGATGGTGTGGACGGCATTGCCGCCGGAAAGGAGGGTGGAAATCAAATCCAGCAGGATGGAAAGGCCGCTGCCCTTCCAGTAGCCGATGGGCAGTGCGCGGCCGCTCTTTTCGATGGCGGCGGGGTCTGTCGTGAGCTGGCCGTCCTCGTCGCAGCCGCCGGGTACGGGCAGCTGCCTGCCCGCCAGACGGGTGCTCTCCAGCTTGCCGTAGCTGAACTGGCTCAAGGCGCAGTCCACCATGACGTGCTGGCCATCAGAGCGGGGGACAGCGAGGATGAGCGGGTTGTTGCCGATGCGGCAGTCTTTCGCGCCCCAGGCAGGCATATTGGGGGCGGTGTTCGACCAGCAGATGCCGATGCAGCCTTTTTCGGCGGCCAGCCAGCCGTAGGTGCCGCCGCGCATCCAGTGGTTGTTGTTGCCCAATGCCACGATGCCGACGCCGTTCTCCTTGGCGAGGGCGCAGGCACGTTCCATTGCGCGCTGTGCGTTCAGCGGGCCAAAGCCGCGGTGGCCGTCCCAGCGCTCCATACTGCCCATGCGGGAGAGGCACTCGGCGCGGGCAAGCGGGTCGATCTCGCCCGCTTCGAGGTAGCTCACCACGCGAGGAAAGCGATTTAGACCGTGGCTGTACACGCCGGAAAGGCTGTTCTGGGCGAAAATCACAGCGGCATCTTTTGCATCCGACGGGGTGAAACCGTGCTTTTCCAGCACGCGGGCAAACTGAGCGACCATTTCTTCGTAGGCGACACGTTTCATAAGATCTCCTCCTGAGCAGTGTTTGAAAATATGTAAGCGCTTTCTTTGCTTGATTATAGCATAATAAAAGCAAAAAGCAAGTGCTTTTACGAAAAAAAGTGTAACCGCTTACATTTTTGGGAAGACGCGCGCTCCTGAGATCTTACACTTCAACTGCTCTGCCTCTGAACGAGTTCGGGCTGCAAGGTGACAGAAGAATAGTCCTCGCCGTGCTCGATGCGGCTCTGCAAAAGCTGGACGCAGAGCAGTGCCACCTGCTCCGGTTTGTTGTCCACGGAAGTCAATTCCGGCTCGCACAGGCGGGCATAGGTGGAATTATCATAGCCCACCACGGCGGTCTCCTCGGGGACGCGGATGCCTGCCCGGAGCAGGCCTTTCAGCACACCGGCGGCGGTCAGATCTTCGCCGCAGAGAATGCCGTCCGGGCGGATGCCCTCGGCCAAAAGCTGCTGCACCGCGCGGATGCCGTCTTCCAGCGTCTCGCCTGTTTCCAGAATATGCCCCTCCGCGTCCAGACCTGCGCCTGTCATCCCGGAGAGGAAGCCTTTCGCCTTGGCGGCGGCGCTGTCGGTGGCCTTATCTTTAATGTAGTAGAGATCCCGGCGGCCGGTTTTCACCAGATGCTTCACGGCCATCTCGACGCCCCGGCAGTCATCGACCATAACGGAGTACGCGTCCGGCAGAGCCAGCGTGCCGTTGGCGAGGACGACGGGCATTCTGCGCAGAAGATTTTCCATCTCGGCTCCCTGACAGATGGTGTTGAAGACAGAGCCGACCAGGATGAGACCATCCACCTGCTTCTGCGCCACGGCTTGTAACGTGCGCAGCGTCTCGGCCCTGTCGCCGCCGGTGTTGCAGAGGATGACCTCGTACCCCCTGCGGCCAAACTCGCGCTCGATGGTGTAGGCCGTGCGGGCATAGTGGGAATCCCGGATGTCCACCGTGAGCACAGCGACGGTGTGCAGGCTCTTGCTGACCATGCCCTGTGCAATGGCACTGGGGGCGTAGTTGCAGCGTTTGAGCACCTTTTCCACCTTGGCGCGGGTGTCTGCACGGACGGTATCTTTGTGGTTGAGCACGCGGGAGACGGTGGCGATCGAGACGCCGGCTTCCCGTGCAATATCGTAGATATTCATAGACCCTCTTGTGAAATCAGATGTGGTTGGATGATTAAAGCATACCCTGCCGCCGTGCGGTTGTCAAGATGAAGCAAAGGCGCAGCACCGGAAAAAACTTGCCCTTGTCGTCAGCTGGAAACTGGACTATAATAAAGCCACTCAGGTAAAGGATCTTAGATGGAAGAAGGATGTGCAGATGGAGCTGTTTCGGCGTACACTGGCGGGGCTGCTGATGCTGGTAGTGGCGGTGTCGGTGGGCATCTGCGTGCAGGGAAAGTTTATCGACGCGGTGCGGCTGCCGACGCATACGCGGGTGATTGGGGCAACGTATACGACCCTGAGCGACCCGTTTTATGAGACCATCAACGATGAGATCCAGATGCAGATCAAGAGCAACGGCGATCTGCTGCTGGTGCGCGACCCGGGACAAGACCAAGAGAGGCAGAATCAGGAGATCGAGGATATGCTCAATAAGGGCATTGAACTGCTCATCGTCAACCCCGTGGATTATGTGGGCGTGACGCCTGCACTGGAAAAGGCAAGGGAAAAGGGTGTGCCTGTTATCCTCATCGACTCCAAGGTGGACGACCCGGAGCTTGTCACCTGCACCATCACCTCCAACAACTACGGCGCCGGTCTGCTGGACGCCCGTCACCTCATCAGCCAGACCAAGAGCGCCCGCATCGTGCTGCTGTCCAACTCGGATTCCTTTTCCAGCTGGGACAGACTATCCGGCTTCTGCCAGACGCTGACCAAGAGCGGCAACGATTACCAGATCCTGGAGCTGAGGGACTGCGGCGGCGAGCTGGACCGCGCCATGCGCGCGATGGTGCAGCTGTTGGAGACATTCCCACGCATTGACGTCGTGATGGCGGTCAACGAGCAGGCCGCGCTTGGCGCAATGGCTGCACTGGAAGAAAAGGGCGTGCTCTCGTCCACTCTGGTCTACAGCGTGGACGGCTCCCCGGAGGCGAAAGCCCTGATCTCCGAAGGGATGATGACGGCCACCTCGGCACAGTCGCCCCTCCGCATCGGCCGGATGGCGGCAGAAGTGGTGTATGAGATCCTGGAGGGCAAGCCGTACCTGACCAACATCGTGGTGCCGGTAAATCAGATCACGCAGGAGGATATTCTGCGCTACGGCACGGAGGGCTGGCAATGAAAACTGAAAATTTGTCCATCGGCCTCCGGGTGCTCTACCATGCCATTGAGTGGCTGACGGTATTTCTGATACTGCTCATCTTTGCGGTGCAGATCATCACGCCGCTCTACGCGGTGAGAGTTGGCCGTGCAGACTCGTTTTTGCAGCAGCTGCAATGGCTGCCGTACCGCCCCGGTGTGCTTGCCCTGGGCGTGATGCTGGCAGCGGTGGGCACCATCCTGAGCAAGTGCTCCCATGAGGTGGACAGCGGCTTTCTCTCCCGCAACAGCTGGCAGTTATATTTATTGGAGGGCGTGCTGTACAGTGCCTCGGCGCTGATCTTCCAGCAGAACTGCGACAAAATCGCTCTGTTTGCGATTGTGGATATGGTGGACGACCCGCGCGCTCTCCGGCAGAAGCGCTTTCTGAGCGCCATGATCGTGGTGTACCTTTTCTGCAACATGGACGCCGCCACCAGCGCCCTCCATGCCGTGACGCTGAAACAATACCTGGCTTTTTACAGCCTGCACACCCGCAGCGTCCTGCAGCTGGTGATCGAGAGCCTGTCGGCGCTGGAAATGATACTCTTCATCCTGTACATGGTGCTGTTCGTCAGCCAGCAGACCAGCGAGAAACAGGAGATCCTGAACCTGAACCAGCAGCTGCAGCAGGCCAACGAGCAGCTGCGCATCTACGCCGAGGAGAGCGCCCACACCGCACAGGTGCAGGAGCGCAACCGCCTTGCGCGCGAGATCCACGACACGTTAGGCCATGTGCTCACGGGCATCACAGCGGGCGCAGACGCCTGCATCCAGATGATGGACGACTCGCCCGAGATGGCACGTCATCAGATGGAGCTGATAGCCGACACTGCCCGCAACGGAATGAACGATGTCCGGCGCTCGGTCAAGGCACTGCGGCCGGACTCGCTGGAAAAAGAAAACCTCTCGGGTGCGCTCAACAAGATGTGTACCAGCATGGCGCAGAGCAGCGGCGCGCAGATCCAGCTGGAAGAGTCGCTGGCCGGGCTGACGCTCTCGCAGGATGAGGAAGACTGCGTCTACCGCACCGTGCAGGAGGGCATCACCAACGCCATCCGCCACGGCCACGCCACCCGGGTCCAGGTGCGGTGCCATATCGAGGACGGCGTGCTGGAAGTGTCGGTGAAGGACAACGGTATCGGCTGCAAGAGCGTGACGCCGGGCTTTGGCTTGCAGCATATGCAGGAGCGGATGCTCATGCTGGGCGGCACGTTCTGGTATGAGAACAGCGACGGGTTCTGCATCCGGGCAGAGATCCCGCTGCGCAAGACCCCGGGCAGTGAAAAGAGGAAACAGGAGGAAACGGTATGATAAAGGTGCTTCTGGCCGACGACCAGGAACTGATTCGTCAGAGCCTCAGCTTTGTGATGAGCAGGCAGGAAGACATTGAGATGGTGGGTACAGCCGCCAATGGCCGTGAAGCGCTGGAACTCGTGGAGGAAAAGCAGCCCGACGTGGTGCTGCTGGACATTCGGATGCCCGAGATGGACGGCGTGGAGTGTACCCGCCGCATCAAGCAGGAGTTTCCGGGCATTAAGGTCATCATCCTGACCACCTTTGACGATGACGATTATGTGTTTGACGCTCTGCGGTACGGCGCTTCCGGCTACCTGCTCAAGGGCGTCTCGGTGGACGGCCTGACCAATGCCGTGAGGGAGGCCGCGCGCGGCGGCTCCATCATCGCCCCGGATGTGGCGTCCAAGGTCTTGCAGATGTTCTCCCGCATGGCACAGGGCGACGTGCAGGTGCGCGTGAACAAAAAGAATGCGCTGGAGCTGACCAAGATGGAGTGGCAGGTCATCCGCGAGGTGGGCTGCGGCCTCTCCAACAAGGAGATTGCGGGCAGACTCTATCTCTCCGAAGGTACGGTGCGCAACTACATCAGCAGCATCCTGCGCAAGCTGGAACTCCGTGACCGCACCCAGCTGGCCATCTGGGCGGTGCAGAACCAGAACAGCCAGCCGGAGGCAGACGTATGAGCCGGTACTGGAAAGCCGCGCTGCCTTTTCTGCTGGCAGCGGTCATCATTCTGGCGGCTGCCAGCCGTCCGGTGGTGCTGCACATCGGCTTCCCGTGTGACAGCTATTGGGATGTCCCGGGCGAGAACTACTATACCTTTATCGATGCCGCCATTGAAAAGTTTGAGGCAGAGCACCCCAACGTGAAAGTCGAGTACACCAGCGGCATTCGGGTCGAAGAGTACACCGAATGGCTCAGCGGCCAGTACCTGCTGGGGCAGGAGCCGGATGTGATGGTCATCCTGCCGGAAGATTTTGTGCAGTTCAGCAGTGCGGGCGCATTGCGTGCGCTGGATGGCTTCATCAAGCGAGACAGGGAAGTGGAAACGAGCGATTTTTACCCGGCGGCATTGCAGGCCGGAGCCGACAAGGGGAAGCAGTATGCGCTGCCGCTGGAATGTGTGCCGCAGATGATGTTCATCAATAAGACACTGCTCCAAAAAGAGCACATCCGCATCCCGGATAACGATTGGACGTGGGATGAGTTTTACAGCCTGTGTGAGCAGCTGACGAGGGACACGGACGGGGACGGCATCATCGACCAGTTCGGCGTCTACGATTACGGCTGGGAAGAGGCGCTGGTGGCCAACGGCTGTTCGCTGTTCAGTGAGGACGGCCAGCACTGCCTGCTGAACCAGAGCGCACAGGAGTCTGCCGTACAGTTTGCGCGGAAGCTCTACCAGCTCAACGCCGGAACGGATCTGAGCGACAAGACCTTCGACGAGGGCAGAGTGGCGTTCCGCCCGATGCTGTTTTCCGAGTACCGCAGCTATGAGCCATATCCGTGGCGCATCAAGCGCTCGTCGAACTTTGAGTGGGACTGCATCGCCATGCCCAGCGGCACAAGCGGCGGCAGCGGCAACTACTCCCGGCTGAGCACCCTCATGCTGGGCATCAGCCAGCGCACAAAGCATTCCCGGTTGTCGTGGGAGCTGCTGAAGACCATTGCCTGCACGGAGGAGATGCAGACGATGGTCTATACGGAGCTGAGCGGCGTGTCTGCCCTGCGCAGCGTGACAGAGTCCGCACAGGTGGAGCGGCTGCTTCAGCTGGACTCGCAGGACACCGCCTCCCGCGGAATGTCTACTCTGCCTGCCATCATGGAGGATACGCTTGCCACACCCGGCTTTGAGCGGTATCATCGGGCGATGGAAAGCGCCGACCGCCTGATCACCGAGGCCATGTCGGCAGACAAGAACTTTGAATTGCAGTTGCTGCAAATTCAGCAGCAGCTCGACATCACATTGACAAGCTGACAAAAAATCCACGCAGAAAGCCCGTTTTTGTGCAAACTGCTGCATAAAAACGGGCTTTTATTCGACTATTTGACGAAAGAAGTGACATTTGTCATGCTTGATTTGGCAGAATGTCACATTCTGCTTGTGACATTCTACAGCTGTGAACAGGACATGAACATGGTATGATAAAGCCATGAAAGTCAGATGGGCCTGCGCGAGGCTCATCCGAGAAGAGCAAGATTTGTTTGGAAAAATCAGGAGGAAAAATCACATGAAGAAGATCTCTCGTCGTTCGTTTCTCGCTGTCTGCGGCGCTATGGCTGCAACTGCTGCCCTGACCGCCTGCGGTGGTTCTTCCGCTTCTACCGCTGGCACCGCTGCTTCCGGCTCCACTGCCGGTGCTGCTGCATCCGGTGAGGTCTTTGAGCTGAAGCTCTCCACCACCCAGACCGATACTTCCATGATCTATCAGGGCCTGCAGGCTGCTGCCGACAAGGTCGCTGAGGACACCGACGGCCACGTCAAGGTCACCATCTATCCTTCCAGCCAGCTGGGCGGTGAGGAAGACATGATCGACCAGGCTCTGCAGGGCATGGGCATCGCCGTCCTGACCGACGCAGGCCGTCTGTCCAGCTACGTCAACGACATCGGCATCATGAACATGGCCTACATCGTGGACAACTACGAGGACGGCATGAAGCTGATGGCTACCGACACCTTCAAGGGCTGGGACGCTGACCTGGCCAACAACGGCATCTGCGGCCTGTGCTACAACTACTACGACGGTGCTCGTTCCTTCATGGGCCACAAGGCTTACAACACCCCCGCCGATCTGAAGGGCGCTGTCATCCGCACCCCCGGTGCTGATCCGTACGTTGAGTCCATCTCCGCTATGGGCGCTACCCCGTACAACATCGCATGGTCTGAGGTTTACAACGGCATCCAGACCAAGTCCATCGACGGATGCGAAGTCCAGTACACCTCTGCTGTTTCCAGCAAGATCTACGAGGTCTGCGAGTACGTCAGCAAGACGGAGCACATCAACCTGTTCAACATGGTCATCTGCGGTCAGGCATGGTTCGACAAGCTGCCCGCTGAGTATCAGGAAGTCATGAAGAAGGACTTCAGCGACTGCGCATACAACAATGCTCAGGACATCATCGCTGCTCAGGCTGACATGGAGAAGACCCTGACCGACAACGGCATGACCATCGTCGAGGTCGATAAGGACATCTTCCGTGAGGCTGTCAAGCCCGCATACGAGAAGCTGGGCTGGACCGAGCTGCGCGAGCAGCTGTACAAGGAAGCCGGCGTCGAGGCCTGAACTCTTAAAAAGTTGAATCGACCGTAACGTAAATGTCCTCCTGCATGGCAGATCGCTGTGCAGGAGGTATTGTGAATAAGGACGACTTTCTATGAAGAAATTTTATGAAAAAGTCTGTAAGCTGGAAGAGCTGATCGCTCTGATTCTGGTTGCAGGCATCGCAGTCCTCGTCTTTGTTTCGGCGATGATGCGTACCTTTGGCCATCCGCTGAACTGGGCACAGGACGTTGCGCTGATCGCCTTCGCATGGCTGATCTTCCTCGGCAGCGACGTTGCAATGCGCGGCTCCGGCCTGATCGGCGTTGATCTGTTCGTCAAGAAGTTCCCCGCCGGGGTGCAGAAGGTGCTGGACATCCTGTTCAAGGTCATCATTGCAGCGTTCCTCTGCGTGCTGATCTACTACGGCTACGGCATGACCACCACCGGCTGGGCGCGTCAGATCACTTCTCTGCACATCAGCTACAGCTGGGTCACGATGGCTGTGCCTGTCGGCTCCTTCTTTATGCTCATCTCCACTATCCGGAACATCATTGAGCGCGTCAAGACGCCTGCTGGTCAGGAAGTCAAACACGAAGCAGGGAGGGACGTCGGCTAATGTTTATTGCAATCGGTATCTTCTTTGTGTTTCTGCTGCTGGGTATGCCCGTGGCATTCTCCATCGGTCTGTCGGGCTTCTCGTTCTTTATGATCCGCGACCTGCCCATGACCGTTCTGGTGCAGAAATCCATTTCCACTTCTCAGAGCTTTACCATGCTGGCCATCCCCCTGTTCATTCTGGCCGGCAACCTGATGAATAGCTGCGGCATCACCAAGCGCCTGATGCGCTTTGCCAACGCCTGCACCGGCCATATGTACGGCAATATCGGTCAGGTCTCCTGCCTGATGTCCACCCTGATGGGCGGCGTCTCCGGTTCTGCGGTTGCAGATGCTTCGATGGAGTGCCGCATCCTCGGACCTGAGATGACCCGTCTGGGCTACGACCGCGGCTGGTCTGCCGCCATCAACGGCCTGTCCGGCCTGATCGTCGCCACCATTCCGCCGAGCATGGGCCTGATCATCTACGGCACCGTCGGCGAGGTGTCCATTGGCCGTCTGTTCATGGCTGGCTGGGTCCCCGGCATCCTGATGTGCGTGCTGCTGATGCTGGCCGTCACCTGGAGCGCCCGCCGCTTCGGTTACAAGCCCGAGCATGACCATCCGGCTCCGCTGTCTGTGATCCTGAAGGCTCTGCTGGATAGTATCTGGGCCATTCTGTTCCCTGTCCTGCTGATCGTTCTGATCCGCTTCGGCATCATGAGCCCCACCGAGTCCGGCTCCTTTGCCTGCGCATACGCCCTGCTGGTCGGCACCGTGTTCTACCACGAGCTGACTTGGGAGAGCCTGCTGCAGACCCTGCGCGACAGCGTGAAGGACATCACCGTCATCACCATCATTCTGGCGTTCTCCGGCGTGTTCGGCTACGGCATCGTGTACGATAACATCACTGTCACCATTGCAAACGCTCTGCTGGGCATCACCAGCAACAGCGCGATCCTGCTGCTGCTGGTCGTCGTCTTCCTGCTGATCTGCGGTATGTTCATGGAGACCACCGTTATCGCCCTGATCCTGACCCCCATCCTGCTGCCCGTCATGCGCAGCATCGGCGTCAATGAAGTCGTATTCGGCATGATCATGATGACCACCGTCACCTTCGGCGTCATGACTCCCCCTGTCGGCACCGCGCTGTATGCCGTGTCTGACATCATGGAGTGTCCCATTGAGGAGACCTTCAAGAAAGGCTGGCCCTTCTACCTCGCGGTCGTGGGTGTCATCCTGTTCATGATATTCTTCCCGCAGGCGGTGCTCTTCCTGCCGAACCTCGTGTACGGCGCTTAAATCAAGCTTTCCACATCTCTCTGATTCTTCTATCTATAAAGCGGAGCCTGTCTTTCCTGCCTTGGAAAGGCAGGCTCTGTGCCTTTTATGGAGGTTTTTATGAAGCCGACGACTGATTTTCCCTTCCTGCTGGACAACCCCCGGGCGTGGCGCACCTATCTGGGAGGCCGGATGCTGGACGCCCTGCACGGTGACTCCAACGGCGAGGACGGGCATTTCCCCGAAGAGTGGATACTTTCCACCGTCGCCGCCCGCAACGCCGGACGGGAGCAATTCCCCGAAGAGGGCATGAGCCACCTGCGCGGCACCGACGTTACCTTGAAATCGGTGCTGGAAAACGATACGGAGGGCTATCTTGGCAAAGGCGCAGCGCAGCCCACCCTCGGCGTGCTGACCAAGCTCATCGACAGCGCCGAGCGTCTGACCTTGCAGGTGCATCCCGACAAGCCGACGGCCCTGCGGCTGTTCCAGAGCCAGTACGGCAAGACCGAGTGCTGGCACATCCTCAGCGGCCACCCCGTGAACGGTGAAGAGCCCTGCATCTACTACGGCTTCCAGCCGGACATGACCCGTGCGCGGTGGGAAGCGCTGTTCCACGCACAGGATATTCCCGGGATGCTGGCCGGGATGCAGAAATACCCGGTGCATCCGGGCGACACCATCCTGATCGAGGGCGGTATGCCCCACGCCATCGGCGCGGGCTGCTTCCTCGTGGAGATCCAGGAGCCGACGGATTACACCATCCGCGTGGAGCGCACGACGCCCAGCGGCTTTGCCGTGGACGACTCCATGTGCCATCAGGGTCTTGGCTTTGAAAAGATGTTCGAGTGCTTCCACTATGAGCCGCACAGCCGCGAGGAGATCCACGACCGCTGGTTCATCGAGCCGGAAACTGTGCGGAAGACGGCGGGTGGAAGCATCACCACGCTGGTGGGCTACCGCAATACGCCGCTTTTCCGTCTGGACGAAGTAAACGTCTCGGACGCTCTGACGGTGGACTGCCCGCCGCGCGGCAGCGGCATCTATGTGCTGGAAGGCGCAGGAACTCTGAGCGCAAACGGCCGCAGCCTGCCTCTGAAAAAGACCGACCAGCTCTTTGTCCCCGCTGGAACGGGAAGATTTACACTGTATGCGGAGGCTCCGCTGAGGGTCCTGCATTTCTTTGGCCCTGAACAGAAAAAATAAATTCCAAAATCTCTTGTCCTCGTGCTGCACGAGGGGGTGTATCCACATCGGTGATCCCGGTATGCCCGAGACGCTCCGGCCCTGCTTTGCGCCGGGGCGGCGTTTTATCTGTAAAAAAGACCTCCGCAGCCCTGAAAGGCGGCGGAGGTCTTCTGCTATATGGAAGAGGTCACTTCCGTGCTATCATCTCGGTATAGGCCAGCACCAGCGGGCCGACGCCCTTTGCATCGTTGCAGACCACCGGCTCACTGAAATAGTAAGCCAGCGAGCCGTCGCGGTGGTCCTTGCCGCCGAGGCCGGCCACGAGGCAGATGCCATCCAGCTGCAGGCTGCCGTCCGGGTTCTTGCTCAGATACTTGTCGCAGGTGCCGTAGAAGGCTTTCTCGGCCCATGCGGCCATCCGCTTGGGCAGGTAGCCGAGACGCACGCCCTTGAGCACGGCGTAGGCGAAGAGGGCCGTGCCGCTGGTCTCGAGGTAGTTGCCCTCGACGCCGGGGTGGTCCATCACCTGCCAGAACATGCCGGTCTCCTCGTCCTGGAACTTGTGGACGTCCTCAATGGTCTGCTTGAACATCGCCATGATGCCGCGGTACTCGTTGTACAGCTGCTCATCCATCCGCTCCAGCACGTCCACCATCGCCACCATGAACCAGCCCATGGCCCGCAGCCAGAAGTTGGGGCTGCAGCCGGTGACGGGGTCGGCCCAGTACATCTGGCGGCTCTCGTCGTAGCCGTGGTAGTACAG
>ERZ1034730.449-NODE-449-length-14754-cov-14.107354_pt1 | contig 14754 bp, 15 predicted proteins | sample MGYA00520650_ERZ1034730 | MGnify/ENA primary metagenome ERZ1034730 (study PRJEB33766, sample SAMN09781702) | gut metagenome | biome: gut microbiome | host: Homo sapiens | place: Madagascar | study: EMG produced TPA metagenomics assembly of the PRJNA485056 data... | reverse complement strand
GATGTTGTAATTTTATGCAAAGATAATAATAAAAATTGATATACAATGAGTTAGTAATTTTAACAGAATATCCTTGAAATGTTAATGCCACTTAACACTTAACACAATGCCGAAATTTGGTGGTATCAGAAAAAAGCAGTACCTTTGCAAACGTAATCAAGAACATTAGTTTGTTCATACTAGTCACATTTCACTCACTTTATTAATCACTAAAAAACTAGAAAATTATGAAGAAAGAAACTTGGAAACAGATTTTTCAGATTGTGCTCACAATCTTGACGGCGCTCGGCACTACCCTTGGGATTACATCGTGCATAGGGGCGTAACAGGGAAAACAAACTAAAATTCATTATTAATCACTTAAAAAATACAAAAGAACTATGGCAACTAAAGGAACATTGAAGTATCGTAAAGTAATTCGTACTCCTCAGAGCGGTCCTAACAAGGACAAGCAGATGTATTACGCTACGGCGGTAACCGACCGTGAGATGAACTTCGAATCGTTCGTAACCCACATTAAAGACAACGACGGCGGCTCTAGCTCTGGCACTGAAGAGGGCGGCGGCAACGTAGGCCTCTAAGCTAAAGAAAAGGCTAGACATTCAGAAATGAGTGTCCAGCCTTTCCTTTATGTAATAAATATTCTTACTTCATCAGCTCATCCAGCAAGGTGTAGAATGCAGGATCCTCGCCCAGGATGGTCTTCACGATCTTGCCATCGGGACCCACTATGATCTTGGTAGGATAACCCAGGATGGCTAGGCGCTTGGTGATGTCGCCCTCGCCCTGAGGATTGTACACCTGAATCCATGGCAACTGGTGCTTCTCCACGGCTGCCTTCCACTTCTCATCCGTGTCGCGGCAGTCCACGCCTACTATCTCCAACTTGCCCTGATACTTCTGGTAATACTCCTTCATCTTAGGCATGCCCTTGATGCACCATGGGCACCATGAGCCCCAGAAATCGAGCACCACATACTTGCCCTTCAGGCTGGAGAGCGAGAAGTCATTGCCCTGGATGTCCTTCAGGGTGAAATTCTCTACCACGGCTCCCTCAGCCTGCATCTCCTTAGCCTTGGCCTCATATTCGGCACGAGCCTTAGCCTTGGCGTCCTGCTGTGCGCCTTGCGCCATCGCACCCATTGACATCATCATCATGGCTGCGCTCAAAATCAATGCTTTGTTCATATCATTTATTATTTATCATTTGTCATTTATCCTCATACTCGGTGGTATCCTCGATGCCAGCCTCTGCCAATGCCTCCCGGCGCTCCACGCAGGTGCCACACTTGCCACAGTGCTTCTCACCGCCCTTGTAGCAGCTCCAGGTCTCGCCATAGTCTATGCCCAGACGCTTGCCTATGCGTGCAATATCTGCTTTAGTGATGTTGGTATATGGGGCTGACACATGCACATCCACAAAGGTACCTGCCGAGGCCGCCTCATCGATGGCTGAGATAAACTCGGGGCGACAATCGGGATAGATGGTATGGTCGCCACCATGATTGGCGATGAGCACTTTCTTCAGGTTGTTGCTCTCGGCTATGCCGATGGCTATGCTCAGCATGATGCCATTGCGGAAGGGCACCACGGTGCTCTTCATGTTGTCATCGGCATAATGGCCCTCGGGGATGGCATCAGCGCCCTCCAGGAGCGAACTCTTGAAGTACTGGTGCATGAACCCCAAGTCGATGGTGATATGCTTGATGCCCAGACGCTCACAATGCATCTTGGCAAAGGGTATCTCGCGCTCGTTGTGATTGCTACCATAATTGAAACTAATGCCCAGGGCTATCTCGTCCTTCTTGTCATAGAGCAGGGTGATGCTGTCCATACCTCCGCTCACGATAATCACTGAATCCTTCATCTTTCTTTTAATTAAGAATTAATAATTAAGAATTAATAATTAGGCTAACGCCCGCAATACTAATCATAAATTTCAACTTTCAATTTTCAATTTTCAACTTTCATCCGAACAGGCAGCGGAGCGCCTGTTCCACCTTCCTCACGGGATGTATCTCTATCTGAAACTTAGAGTGGTCGAAACCATGATAGTTGTACTTCGGGATGATGATGTGCTGGAAGCCCAACTTCTCTGCCTCGGCTATGCGCTGCTCGATGCGATTCACGGGGCGCACCTCGCCGCTCAAGCCCACTTCGCCACACATGCACCAGCCCGGCTCTATCGCCGTATCCACATTGCTGCTCAATACAGCCGCTATCACGCTCAGGTCCATCGCCAAGTCGGTGACCCTCAAGCCGCCCGCTATGTTTAGGAACACATCCTTCTGCATCAACTTAAATCCCACTCGCTTCTCCAAGACCGCCAGGAGCATGTTGAGGCGGCGCTGATCGAACCCCGTGGCTGAGCGCTGCGGAGTGCCATAGGCTGCCGTGCTCACCAGTGCCTGCGTCTCTACCAGGAAGGGGCGTACACCCTCGATGGCGGCACTGATGGCCACGCCCGAAAGCCCGTCGTGGTCTTCGGTGAGGAGCAGTTCGGATGGATTGCTCACCTGGCGCAGTCCGCCCTGCTGCATCTCGTAGATGCCCAGCTCCGAGGTGCTGCCAAATCGGTTCTTGATGCTACGGAGGATGCGATACATATAGTGCTGGTCGCCCTCAAACTGGATCACGGTGTCCACGATGTGCTCCAGGATCTTAGGTCCTGCCAGGGTGCCCTCCTTATTAATATGTCCGATGAGGATGACGGGGATGCCGCTGGTCTTGGCAAATCGCAGGAGCGATGCCGCACACTCCCTGACCTGGGAGATACTGCCCGGCGAACTGTCCACATCCTCGGTGGCGATGGTCTGGATGGAGTCGATGACTATCAGCTCGGGAGCCACCTCCTGGATGTGGGAGAAAATCTTCTCCAGCTGCGTCTCGCAGAGCACGGTCACATGGTCAAAGGGCGAGCCCTCCAGCAACCCTCCTTCTGTCGAAGCATCATCATGAGCCATCCCCTTGGCCAGTCGGTCGGCACGGAGCTTGATCTGATGGGCGCTCTCCTCGCCGCTCACATAGAGGATGCGGCGCTCGGGCATGTGGAGAATGGTTTGCAGGGTCAGGGTACTCTTGCCGATGCCCGGCTCGCCACCCAGCAGGGTGATGCTGCCAGGCACCATGCCCCCACCGAGCACACGGTTGAGCTCGGCATCGTGCATGTCGATGCGAGGTTCGTCGATGGCAGAGATGTCGCGCAGCTTCATCGGCTTGGCATCGCTGTCGCTGTGTTGTCCGCCAAACATGGTGGCAGCTCCTCCGTGGCGCATCTGCATGCCCGCATTCTTGGCAGCCTGCGAGCCCGTATCGCCCGCTATGCGTATCTCCTTGAACGTGTTCCACTGTCCGCAGCTAGGACACTTGCCTATCCACTTGGCGCTCTCCTGCCCGCAGTGGCTGCACACGTAAGCTATCTTGTCTTTAGCCATAACACATTTTTATTATATATATTTCGTTTTCGAGCACAAAGGTAACGAATAATATGCAGAGAGGGGCAAAAAGTCCTGTTAAGAGATGTAAAGACGGGGCAAAAAATGGGCAGAAAGCTATACTTTTGTAAAGTAGAAATAGCAATTATCGGGCTACGAGCACAAAAAATCATTAAAAGGAGTAACATTATTTTGCCAAATGAAATAAATATAGTATCTTTGCCTTCGAAAATATAAACAATTATAACAACTAAATAAAATTTAGGTAAAAATGAAAATTGAAGATTTTAACTTTGCCGGTCACAAGGCAATCGTACGCGTTGACTTCAACGTGCCATTGGATGAAAAAGGTAATGTAACAGACGACACTCGTATCCGTGGTGCCCTCCCTACTTTGAAGAAGGTGCTCGCAGACGGTGGTGCGCTCATCATGATGAGCCACATGGGTAAGCCAAAGGGCAAGGTTAAACCTGAGCTTTCACTCTCTCAGATTGTAAAGAACGTATCTGAGGCTCTCGGCGTAGACGTTAAGTTTGCCAAGGACTGTGGCAATGCTGACGCAGAGGCTGCTGCCTTGAAGCCAGGTGAGGCTCTCTTGCTCGAGAACCTTCGTTTCTATCCTGAAGAGGAAGGCAAGCCAGTAGGCGTAGAGAAGGGTACTCCTGAGTATGACGCAGCCAAGGCTGAGATGAAGGAACGTCAGAAGAAGTTCGCTGCCAAGTTGGCTTCTTACGCTGACGTATATGTAATGGACGCATTCGGTACAGCTCACCGCAAGCACGCTTCTACAGCAGTCATCGCAGATTCTTTCGACAAGGATCACAAGATGCTCGGTTTCCTGATGGAGAAAGAGGTAAAGGCTGTTGACGCAGTTCTCGGCAACATCAAGCGCCCATTCACAGCTATCATGGGTGGTTCTAAGGTTTCTACCAAGATCGGTATCATCGAGAACCTCTTGACCAAGGTTGACAACCTGATTCTCTGCGGTGGTATGACATACACATTCGCTAAGGCTCAGGGCGGCAAGATCGGTAAGAGTATCTGCGAGGACGACAAGCTCGACGTAGCTCTCGACGTGATCAAGAAGGCTAAGGAGAACAACGTAAACCTCGTACTCGGCACAGACTCAGTTTGCGCTGACGACTTCAAGAACGACGCCAACACTCAGATCTGCCCATCTAACGACATCCCAGAGGGTTGGGAAGGTATGGACGCAGGTCCTGAGACTCGCAAGGCATTCGCCGAGGCCATCAAGGGTGCTAAGACTATCCTCTGGAACGGTCCTGCTGGTGTATTCGAGTTCGACAACTTCGCTGGTGGTTCTAAGGCTATCGCTGACGCCATCGCAGAGGCTACTAAGGAAGGCGCATTCTCACTCATCGGTGGTGGCGACTCTGTAGCTTGCATCAACAAGTTTGGCTTGGCTGACCAGGTATCTTATATCTCTACAGGTGGTGGTGCTCTCCTCGAGGCTATCGAGGGCAAGGTATTGCCAGGTGTAGCAGCTATCGAGAAGTAAATTTTCCCCTAGCTAGGCATTCCGTCTAGCGAGAGAGAGCTTCTTGAGATAAATAAAAGCTTGACTTTTTTAGCAATAAATAGAATAGGTTGGAGGGCATCCTATAGTGGTGTCCTCCAATTTTCAGTTTTTGCTAATTCTCCTAATACTCTACAGAAATATATCAATGGATTGGATCATTAATCTTTTTACCAACACGGAGTCGGTGGCTCACATCGCCCTACTCTACGCTATCGTCATAGCGGTTGGTGTATACCTGGGCAAAATCAAGATAGGCGGCATCTCGCTGGGTGTCACCTTCGTGCTCTTTGCCGGCATTTTGGCAGGTCACTTGGGATTCACCGGACCTACGAACATCCTCACCTTCGTGCAGGACTTCGGACTGATTCTCTTCGTATTCATGATTGGTCTCCAGGTGGGACCAGGATTCTTCGAGAGTTTCAAGAAAGGTGGTGTGACGCTCAACCTGCTGTCAGCTAGTGCCATACTGCTCAACATCCTTGTGATGTTTGGCTGTTATTATCTGTTTTTCGACACCAGCAACCCTATCAATCTGCCTATGATGGTGGGTACGCTCTATGGTGCCGTAACCAACACTCCAGGTCTGGGTGCTGCCAATGAGGCACTGCTCAGCGTATTCCCTAACGGTGCCCCTAGCATTGCCAATGGATATGCCTGCGCTTATCCGCTCGGCGTGGTAGGCATCATCGGTGCCACCATCCTCATCAAGTACATCTGCAAGGTGAACACCCAGGAGGAAGAAGAGAAGCTCAACGAGGAAGACGCTGCCAACCCTCATGCCAAGGCTCACAACATGCACCTGCGTGTGGAGAATGCCTATATCGCCGGCAGAACGCTGAGAGAGGTTTCAGAGTTCCTGAACCGAGACATCGTGTGCTCCCGACTGCTGCACAATGGCGAGGTGAGCATCCCTAACAGCAAGACCACCTTCGATGTGGGCGACGAGCTGCTCGTGGTATGCGCCGAGGCTGACGCCGAAGCCATCAAGGCATTCATCGGACCTGAGATAGACGCTGAGTGGGACCGCTCCAAGGATGAGAAGGTGGAGCACTTCGTATCTCGCCGCATCATCGTTACCCGTCCGGAGATGAACGGTAAGACGCTTGGCAAGATGCACTTCTCCAGTGTGTATGGCGTCAATGTGACCCGCATCTCCCGTCAAGGCATGGACATCTTCGCAGGCCGAAACCACCACTTCCACGTAGGTGATAAAATCCTGGTTGTAGGTCCAGAAGAGAATGTAAACCGTGTGGCTGAAATAATGGGTAACTCTGTGAAGCGCCTCGATGCGCCTAACATCGCCACCATCTTCATCGGCATCATGGTGGGTATCATCTTCGGTAGTCTGCCATTCGCCATCCCTGGCATGCCTGTGCCACTGAAGCTCGGTATCGCCGGAGGTCCGCTCATCATCGCCATCCTCATCGGCCGTTTCGGCTATCGCATGAAGCTGGTCACCTATACCACCACGTCAGCCAACATGATGCTGCGTGAGATAGGACTGGTGCTCTTCCTGGCTAGCGTGGGCATCAAGGCTGGTGCCGGATTCTGGGAGACCGTGGCTCAGGGCGACGGTATCAAGTATGTATACACCGGATTCCTCATCACCGTGATTCCTATCCTCATCATCGGAACCATCGCCCGCCTGAAGTTCAAGTTCAATTACTTCACCATCATGGGTATGCTGGCAGGTACCTATACCGACCCTCCTGCCCTGGCCTATGCCAACGCATCTTGCTCCAAGGAGGCTCCAGCCGTAGGTTATTCTACAGTTTATCCGCTGAGCATGTTCTTGCGTATCTTCACGGCACAGATCGTGGTGCTGTTCTTCTGCGGAGGATAAAAACATAAGAATTGGCTTACAATAGTTAAAGAAAAGCTAATAAAAAATGATAAATTATAAAAGAGGTGCACAAAGTTGTTCTTTTGTGCACCTCTTTTGCGTTTTATTCGAAAATTATTTGTACCTTTGAGGCAGATTTGCAACCTAAGATAAGAACAAAACAATAACAATATAAACCAACTAAAACGTTAGAAGCGTATGAAGAAATTGGGAATCATACTAAGCATGCTGGCAGTCACCACGCTGGGCACCTGGGCACAGGGAGCCAAGAGCATCCGTATCACGGAGGTGATGACCCACAACCGTACGAGCATCGTGGATGAGTACGGCAAGCACAAACCATGGGTGGAGATTAGCAACTCCTCCTTTACCACGTACAATGTGCGTGGCATGTTCCTCACCACTGACCGCAGGGTTCTGGACAAGAAGATGAGCCCCGAGGAGCGACGCAAGCTGATGAGCCCACTGCCCAACAACGAGCCCCGCACCACGATAGCAGGCAAGAAGAGCATCGTGATCTTCGACAAGAACGACCAGGCTGGAGCCCTGCATCTCCCCCTCTGTTTCCGACCTCAGCAAACCAACTGGGTAGCCATCTACGACGGAAATGCCGTGGACCTCATCGACTCAGTGAGCGTACCCGTATTGCTAGCCGACCAATCTTACGAACTAAGCCGTGACTTCAAGACATGGACCAAAGCCAACTATGAGGACGTGACCCCAGGCTATTTGCCACAAGCCGTGGGCCTGAGCAAATCGCAGCAACTGAAGAAGACCGACCCTTACGGCATCGGCATCGCCGTGCTCTCCATGGGCATCGTGTTCAGCTGCCTAGCCCTCCTCTTCATCGTGTTCTGGCTCTTCGGCAACTACATGAAGCACAAGCAGCGCCTGGCAAAAGCCACCGAGAAGCACGCCACCTTATTATATAAGACGGGCAAGAAGACCATCGAGGTAACCAATGAGTTGAGCCACAAGACCAACGTGATGCTCAAGGACGGCCTCACCACCAAGGGCATAGACAAGGAGATATACATGGCTGTCATCTCTCTGGCACTGAAGGAATACTTGGAGGACAAGCACGACATCGAGTCGGGCATCATCACCATCAAGCCAAAGCAGACCCGATGGAACGCTCCGAGATTCTAATTCTTAATTATTCATTATAAATTATCAATTAACTATGAAATACGAATATAAAGTAAAAGGTGTAGACTACGAAGTAGAAATCCAAGAAATAGAAGGCAACATCGCCAACGTGACCGTGAATGGCATCCCATTCGAAGTAGAAATGAAGCAGCCAGTGAAAGCAGCCAAGCAGAAAGTGAAGCTAGGCACTCCAGCTGCCGCCCCAGTAGCATCAGCAAGCCCTGCATCCGCAGCACCAGCCGAGAAGCCAGCAGCACCTGCCGCTAGTGACAAGCCTGTGGTAGCCCCACTGCCAGGCACCATCAATGACATCAAGGTGAAGGTGGGCGACAAGGTGAACGCAGGCGACACCGTAGTGATCCTCGAAGCCATGAAGATGCAGAACAACATCGAGGCTGAGAGCGCAGGCACCATCGCCAGCATCAACGTAAACAAGGGCGATGCTGTGATGGAGGGCGACACACTCGTGGTCATCGCCTAGCGCAGGGGCGCAAGCCTATCATTATGAATTATAAATTCTAAATTATTAATTATTATGGATTTCATCATTCAGAATTTCAACGAGTTCCTGACCTATACGGGCTTTGCCAATGCCTCGGCAGGAAACCTCATCATGATATTGGTGGGAGCACTCTTCATCTGGCTCGCCATCAAGAAAGACTTTGAACCCCTCCTCTTGGTGCCTATCGGACTGGGCATCATCCTGGGCAACATCCCATTCCGTGCCGATGCCGGACTGGAAATCGGACTCTACGAAGACAACTCGGTGCTCAACATCTTCTACCAGGGAGTAAAGCAGGGCTGGTATCCACCGCTCGTGTTCCTGGGCATCGGAGCCATGACCGACTTCTCCGCCCTCATCAGCAACCCTAAGCTGATATTGATAGGAGCCGCCGCCCAGTTTGGCATCTTCGGCGCTTACATGATAGCTCTGGCACTGGGATTTGAGCCTAACCAGGCAGCGGGTATCGCCATCATCGGTGGAGCCGACGGTCCTACCGCCATCTTCCTGAGCAGCAAGCTGAGCCCTAACCTGATGGGAGCCATCGCCGTGTGCGCCTACTCCTACATGGCACTGGTGCCAGTGATTCAGCCACCATTGATGCGCCTCTTGACCACCAAGAAGGAGCGCGTGATCAAGATGAAGCCAGCCCGCACCGTGAGCCAGACAGAGAAGATACTCTTCCCTATCATCGGACTGCTGCTCACCACCTTCATCGTGCCATCAGGCTTGCCACTGCTCGGTATGCTCTTCTTTGGCAACCTGCTGAAGGAAAGCGGCAAGACCACCCGACTCGCCAAGACAGCAGGCAGCAGCCTCAATGACATCGTGGTGATGCTGCTCGGTCTGACCGTAGGTTGCTCCACCCAGGCATCAGAGTTTTTGACGCTCAACACCATCAAGATCTTCGCCCTCGGAGCCCTTGCCTTCATCATCGCATCAGCCAGCGGCATCCTCTTCGTGAAGTTGATGAATCTCTTCTTGCCTAAGGGCAAAAAGCTGAACCCACTGATTGGCAACGCCGGAGTAAGCGCCGTGCCTATGAGTGCCCGCATCAGCAACAACCTGGGCTTGGAGTACGACCGCCACAACTTCCTCCTGATGCACGCCATGGGTCCTAACGTGGCAGGAGTCATCGGTTCTGCCGTAGCAGCCGGCGCCCTGCTGGGCTTCTTCAACTAAGCAAGAAATGTTGGGACACTCCCTATCATTTCTTGCCTGCAAAAGCAAAAAAGGATTTGGAATCTATATCATCTGATTCCAAATCCTTTTTTTTATGATATTCCGAAGCTTCGCTAGTAGACTTCAGCCATCCACCTCTCAGCTTACTTGATTTTCATTTTTCCATCATGCGATACCACGAGTTCCACCTGGTAACTCAGACTGCTATCGGGCATGGCGAGCACAGCCATATAGTGAATGCCCTCAGCATCTATCTTCAGGAATGAGATGTCGCTCAATATCGCCTGCTTCAGGAACTCGGCAGGCACCTTCTTCTTGAAGTCCTCCTTATGGAAGTCCTTGCCAAAGAGCTTGCGAGCACCCTGGAAGATATTGATGTTTACGATATTGTCGTAGTACACATTGTCCACCTCCACTCCATCGTCATTGTAGGAACTCTTGTACACCTTGTAGGTGGTAGGGTTCACCTGCACATAGAGATGGTATTTCTCATCGGCATGGCTCACGATGGTATCTCGCTTGATGAGCGTATTCTGATTGAGCGCCACCGGAGGCTGCTGCGTAAACTGGCGCAGATAGGAAGCATCATTGGTCTTCACCAGCTTCACGATGTCGCCATTCTGTATCTTAAACTGGAAGATATGGGCAGCCTGCTTCACGATGGGATATTTCACCACATTGGCGCCCTTCATCACGAGCGTATCGCCTGCTATGTAGAAATACACAGGTTGGCTTGTAGAGTCGGGATAGTAGATGGTATCTCCCTTGACTCGGAAGGCCACATCGTCCTCGTCGTCATTGAGCCAGATGCCCTGGAGCATCTTCTTGGCTGCGGCATTCTCTGCCACCGTCTCACCCTGCTTATCCGCCTTGTGAGAGCAGCCCACCATCATCAGCAGACATCCCAACAATAATAAGTTTACCGTTTGTTTCATAGTCTAATCTTTTAGAAGAAATCCGAATCCGCATCGATCTCTTAGAAGAAATCTGCATCCTCAAAGTTCTTAGCCTTGAGCAAGTCTTTCTCAGAAGTAAGCACATCCTTGGCGTCGATAGGCCACTGGATGCCGATAGTCTCATCATTCCACTTGATGCTGGCCTCCTGCTGCGGAGCATAGACATTATCCACCTTGTAAGTGAAGATGGCCTCCTGGCTCAGCACCAAGAACCCATGGGCAAAGCCGCGAGGGATGAAGAACTGGCGCTTGTTGTCCTCGCTCAATTCCACCATCACGTACTTGCCAAAGGTCTTGCTGTCCTTGCGCAGGTCCACTGCCACATCCAGCACCTTGCCCTTGATGACGCGCACCAGCTTAGCCTGTGAGTACTCGCCCTTCTGATAATGCAAGCCACGCAATACGCCATAGCTCGACTTCGACTCGTTGTCCTGCACAAACTCCACATGATGCCCTATATGCGCATCAAAGTCTGCCTGTTTCCATGCCTCAAAGAAATAGCCACGGGCATCGTCAAACACCCTTGGCTGCATGATCCACACGCCTTCTATTTCAGTTTCCGTATATTCCATTTATACACCTTATTTATTATTATAGGGACAAAGATACTACTTTTTTTTGGAATGACAAAACAAATTAAACTTTTTATCACATACTTGAAAAATTTATCTTAAAATAGTTGTCTATATCCGAAAAATTCAGTACCTTTGCAAACGTGATTGAATTAGAAAGACATATAGAGATTCTACTTTTGAGCAACGATTGCGTGATAGTCCCAGGGTTTGGAGGCTTCATGGCTCATCATGTAGATGGACGTTACGATGGCAGAGACAACATGTTTTTGCCACCGCTGAGAACTATTGGCTTCAATCCACAGCTCCAGATGAACGATTCCCTCTTGGCGCTCTCGTATGTGGAAGCATACGACATCAGCTACCCAGAGGCGCTCGACCGCATCGCCAACGAAGTGGCTGAGATCAAGCAGACACTGGAGAACACAGGCAAATTCGAACTCAACGATATTGGTACCATCTCGCTCAATGAGGATGGCAACTACGCTTTCGAGCCTTGCGAGGCAGGCATCTTGACACCAGAGCTCTATGGCTTGGGTGGATTCAACATGCTCCCATTGGCTCAGCTCACCGACTCTGCCGAAGCTACCAACTATGCTTCTGCTGCCGAGACGGAGAACGCACAGATCGTTGACATGCCTGTACAGCAGGAGAAGCCAGTACAGAAGACAATCGTGGCTACCGAGGCGACTATCGCTCCGGGCAGCAATGCTATGTTCGTTAACGACGAGCAGGAAGAAGAAGAGACTAGTGCTGAATTTATCAGCATCAAGAAGAGCTGGTTGCGCAATCTTGCCGCAGCCTGCATCGCCCTGATTGCCTTCTTCACCCTCTCTACCCCATTGGGTAATCCTAACGTGCAGAAGAGCCAGATAGATACAGGTATGCTCACCCGCATCATGCCTAAGGAGATAACCACAACTACTGCTCCTGCTCATGAGTTGGCACTTACCAACACCATGGCCGCAGAGACTCCAGCCAAGAGCCAGCAGATGACTCAAGACCAGGAGTTGAGCACTTCTTCGGCATCTTATTATAGCATCGTTTTGGCAAGCCGCGTCACCAAGCGCAATGCTGCCACCTACGTAGAATACTTGCAGAACAAGGGATTCAAGGAGGCTAGAGTGCTCATTACCGACAGCAATGTCAAGGTAATCTATGGCACTTACACCACCGAAAGCGAGGCATATACTGCCCTCAACCGCCTACACAGCTACGAGGCTTTCAACGATGGTTGGATTACAAAGGTTAAGGAGTAAAAGAATACATCCCCCTCCTCAACCTTTGCTTGTATATCATTAAAATATAATCAGAAAATCAAAGCTTTATGAAAAGAGTACGTTGCCCGAAATGCGATAATTTCATCACCTTCGACGAGACTAAGTATCAGGCTGGTCAGAGCCTCGTGTTCGTTTGCCCTAATTGCAACAAGCAGTTTGGCATCCGCATGGGCGTATCCAAGCTCCGCGAAACTCGCAAGGAGGAGAAGCTGGACGAGAACGCCAATGAGAACGGCGTGGGTTCCATCGTAGTCATCGAGAACGTATTCGCATACAAGCAAGTCATCCCACTGCAGATGGGCGACAACATCATCGGCAGATATATGAAGAATAGCGGCATCAACTGCCCTATCGAGACCGTGGACCCAAGCGTAGACATGAACCACTGCGTCATCAACGTGAGCCGCGACAAGAAGGGCAAACTGAAGTATGTGCTCCGTGACGGTCCAAGCTATACGGGCACCTTCGTGGACAATGAGATTCTGGGCGACCGTGAGCGCCGTGTCATCGAGGACGGCACCCTCTTCACCATTGGCGCCACCTCCATCATCCTTCGCACAGCCGACAGCGAAGAGGAGTAAAAAAGACATTTACCAGAAAAAACATAGAAAAACGCGTCTTTATAGTCTCTTTAGATTATAAAGACGTATAAATATACCATTTATCCTTACTTTCTGAAAGAAATATTCGATATTTCGTAATCTTTTTGATAATATTTTCTTTAAATTGAAAGAAAATATGTACCTTTGCATCTGTAAACAGGAACAACCATTAGGTTTTCTCTAGAATTACGTTAGAAATATAACAAAAATAACGTTAGGTTATGGATGTAGCAATCGTAAAATACAATGCCGGGAATATCTATTCCGTGGTCAATGCGATGAAGCGTTTGGGTATCGAGCCTGTGCTCACCGATGACGCCGAGATGCTCCAGAAGGCAGACCGTGTGCTCTTCCCAGGACAGGGGCAGGCAAAGGAAGCCATGGATTATATCAAGGCTCACCAGCTGGACCAAGTGATCAAGAATCTCAAGCAGCCCGTACTGGGCATCTGCGTGGGACAGCAATTGCTGTGCCGACATTCCGAGGAAGGCAACGTAGACTGCATTGGCATCTTTGACGTAGACGTGAAGCGATTTCTGCCTCAGAAGCACGAAGACAAGGTACCTGCCATGGGATGGAACGAGATTTATGACCTGAAGACTCCACTCTACAAGGGCTTTGGCAATCAAGCAGACGCCTCTGCCCCTGCCATCGAATCCTTGCAGCACCCCTATTCCTATTTCGTGCACAGCTATTACGTGCCGCTCTGCGAGGAGACCATCGCCACAACCGATTACATTCTCCCCTACAGTGCATCGCTCCACAAGGACAATTTCTACACCTGCCAATTCCACCCAGAGAAGAGCGGAAAGGTGGGAGAACAGATTTTGAAGAACTTTTTGGAATTATAAGACGAAGACAAGATAAAGATGAAGATAGAATTAATACCAGCCATCGACTTGATCAATGGGCAGTGCGTGCGCCTCACCAAGGGCGACTACGACCAAAAGAAGGTGTATAACGACAACCCTGCCGAAGTGGCAAAACGCTTTGAGCAGTTGGGCTTTAAGCGCCTGCACGTGGTAGACCTCGACGGAGCCAAGTCAAAGCATATCGTGAATGATGCGATATTGAAGGCCATCACCACTGAGACCCATCTGGTAGTAGACTTTGGCGGAGGCATCAAGACCGAAGAGGACATAGAGAAAGCCTTTGCCGCTGGCGCCTCCATGGTAACTGTGGGCAGCATCGCCGTTACCCATCCAGAGCTCTTCCTGCAATGGTTGGATAAATATGGTGCCGACAAACTCATCTTGGGCGCTGACGTGAGAAATGGCAAGATTTCTATCAATGGATGGAAAGAGGATTCTTCGGAAGACCTGCTGCCCTTCCTCAAGCAATATATAGACAAGGGCGTGAAGAATGTGCTCTGCACCGAGATTAGCAAGGACGGCACATTGCAAGGTCCTGCCATCGACCTATATAAAGAGGTGATGGCTGCCTACCCTCAGTTGCACCTCATCGCCTCGGGCGGTGTATCCTGCAATGAAGACATCCTGGCACTTGAAGCCGCAGGCATCCCAGCCGTGGTATTCGGCAAGGCTTTCTATGAGGGAAAAATAAAGGTAGAAAAGTTAGGAGTTAGGAGTTAGAAGTTAGGAGTTAGGAGTTAGGAGTTAAGAATTGCCTCGCGGTCACAAGGGCGTAAGCCTAATTATTAACTCTTAATTAAAAACATCCCCCATGAAAGAGAA